>Ga0102938_10003331_pt1 | contig 12015 bp, 8 predicted proteins | sample SalPonR2_B_D2_MG_FD_84516 | JGI IMG/M metagenome (GOLD analysis project Ga0102938, IMG submission 84516) | Salt pond soil microbial communities from South San Francisco under conditions of wetland restoration - Salt Pond MetaG R2_B_D2_MG | ecosystem: Environmental > Aquatic > Marine > Intertidal... | reverse complement strand
TTTAGCCCATTCCTACCAGGCTGTCAAATTTTTTCGAATAATTCTTTCGAATAAAATATCACCTAAAATATCACCTAAAATATCACCTAAAATAACAAGTTCCTTCTCCCCCTAACTAAACCCCTTTGGTTTCTTCACTCTGGGGCGCCATAGGGCGGCTGGGGCGCCGCGGGGCGGTCCTGTGCAAACTTTTGCTGAATCTCCTGGGCCAGCCCGAACGGCAGATCCGCCTTCTCCGAGAGTTCCCGGGCCGAGGCACCTTTTATTGCAGCTATAGATCCAAACTCTTGCAGCAGGCGTTTGCCGCGCTTCGGCCCGATGCCTGGGATGCTGCCCAGGGTGTCAAGGCTCAGATCTTTTTGTCGTAGATTTCTGTTAAAGGTGGTGGCAAAGCGGTGGGTCTCGTCCCGAACCGCCTGCAGAACCTGCAGTCCCTCTGCTCCCTCAGGCAGGCGGATAGGTTCTTCGCGGTCTACCATGAAAATTTCCTCGTACTGCTTGGCAAGTCCTATCACCGGGATATTCTGCAGGCCAAGGGAATCAAGAATGCCCTTGGCGGCGTTCAACTGCCCCCGGCCGCCATCAATTACAATCAGGTCCGGCTGATCGAGGTTTTCATTCAGTACACGGGTGTAACGTCGGGCAACCGCCTCCCGAATTGCCTCATAGTCGTCAATCTTGCCGTCCAGTGTCTTTATGTGAAAGCGGCGGTAGTTTTTCTTATCAGGGTTTCCGTTGTAAAAAGAGACGAGCGAGGCGACCGGATGCTTACCTGACAGTTGGGCAATATCAAATCCCTCAATTCTCCGCGGAAGCTTTGACAAGCCCAGTACGCTCTTCAGCTCTTCCAGGCCGGGCATATTTGCTACTGCCTTCAGCCGGCGGTCAACATCCTGGACTGCATTCTGTAGGGCCATCTTTAATATTTTCGAGTGTCTCCCTTCCTGAGGAATTTTAACCTCCACTTCGGCTTGTAACTCTTCCCGGAAATAGCGCTGAAGCAGTTCCACATCAACTTCACTGCTGGTATAAATTACATCTGGAAAACTGTTCCCCAGCCCCTGGGACTGTCCGTAATAGCGGAAGAAAAACTCAGAGAAGGCCTCTTCTTCGTCGCCAAAGAATTCTGCGCGAAAGAGATCGCGACCGGACATTTTTCCGGAGCGCATCTGAAACACCACGAAGCTGCACAGAGTATCCCGCTGCACCATTGCAACGTAGTCACGTTTCTCAAAATTATAGTCCACCACCTCCTGAGAGACCCCTACCGACTTCACCGCTTCAATAGTATCTCTCAGCTCCGCGGCCTTCTCGTAATTCAAAGCACGGGCGGCGGTATCCATCTGCTGTTCTAAATCCTGCAGCAGCTCTTCCGTTTCCCCGGAGAGTAGTCTTTTGGCAGCCTCGACATGCTGCATATACTCGGTCTGTGAAATTTTACCTGTACAGGGGGATGCACAGCGGCCGATATGATAGTAGAGGCAGGGGTGCTCCCGTTTTTTCACCGGTCCCCGGCATTTTCGCAGGGGGAACAGTTTTTCTATCAGCTCGAGGTATACATCAATTTTCTCTACATTTGTAAAGGGGCCAAAGTACTCCGACCCGTCCTGGACAATACGACGGGTTCTGAATATGCGGGGAAATTTCTCATTAGTCACCCGGATAGAGGGATATGATTTACCGTCTTTAAGATTGATGTTGTAGCGCGGGTCATTTTTCTTTATAAGATTATTCTCAAGCAGGAGCGCTTCGTACTCATTTTGAGTAACTATATACTCAATAGTTTTGATTTTGCTCACAAGCACCCGGGTTTTCACCGGTTGAGAACCGGTGAAGTAGGAGCCAACCCGTTTTTTCAGGTTTTTGGCCTTGCCCACATATATAATTTTACCGAGGGAGCTCTTCATCAGGTACACCCCCGGCTGCTGAGGAAACTCTCGTACCATAGATTTTAGGTCTTCATGCATATCCATTTTAAAATACCGCGGGAAGCCTCAATTGACAAGCATAGTGGGGGTATAGCGACAGCCTGGGGCTTATATCTTACAGTTTGAAGGACTTCCTTTCGGAATTACGCCAGTCGGTACTTTTGCAAGTCACTTTTTTGGTCGATAATACGAATGATGAGAAAGCGTATACTCAAACTCACATGTACTTTATTGCTGTTGCTGAGTACTGTCGGCAGTGTCTATAGTGAGCAGAAACAAATCGTCCTAGGATTTGATGACGGATGGCAACATGTGGCACACTTTGCCGGTACCAGGCTTCAGAAGGGCCGGCAGGGCTTCCTCGACATCACCTTGGAGCCGGTTCAGTACTCAGCCGCTGCTCCTATGACCGACCTGCTGATTCATTTTGAAACTTCCCAACCCCTTGATGCTACGGAAAACTACACGCTGGAACGGGAAGGGGGCTTCTCGATCGTTCCCGATGGACGGGCAGGTGTGAACGCCGGTAAATTTTCTTCTTTCCGTGGCGGAATTAATTTAGTTCCCTCACAAAAGGCATTGAACTCTGCCGAAGGGCCTTTGTTTACCCCGGGGATGCTCGGAGATAGTTTTACCATAGAATTTTGGCTTTCTCCTCAATATCTTGAAGACGGCGAAACTATACTTCGGTGGAGCGGGCAGAAAGAACATCGCAACGAGGTGCAATTACAGTCACTTAGCGCCACTGTGAATGACCGTAAGCTGGAATGGCACCTTCAAAATCTGTTTCTCCGTCCAGATCACCTTGAAAACGAGTATATATTAACCGGACGTACTACTATGGTCCCGGAGAAGTGGCATCATCATATGCTTCGCTATCAGTCCGAAACCGGGGTACTGGAATATCTAGTAGATGGAGTCCCGGCGGATGTAACTTATTGTACCGAAGACGGAACCCCCTTCGGTACCATATTCCGCCCCTATGTGGGGGAACGATCCAGATCAGAAATCAAAATAGGGCCGCAGTTTAGTGGGCTTCTCGATGAGTTGCGAATTTCCCGGAGCTTTGTGGAGGTGCCGACATTACACGGCCTTTCTGCTACCGGAGGATATGCAACTATCGGTCCGCTGGATTTCGGGGAAGAAGAATCTACCCTATTATCTATCGATGTTGAATATGAGGAACCGGGGGATAGTAAGGGCTTTTTCTATTACAGAATCGACACACAGCAGGAGTGGATCCCCTTTCAGCCCGAGGATAATTTTCAGCCCTCACCTACCGGCCGCTATCTCGAACTTAAATTTCAACTCTACCCCGACGGTTCGGGCTCACACTCTCCTAAAGTTTCAAGTGCCACAATCGGGTATCGCCCGAATCTACCCCCCCCGCCGCCAACCGGCCTTACCGCGCGTGCAGGAAACGGTGCAATAGAGGTGTCCTGGAACCCCATTCAACAAATCGACTTGGCAGGATATATTGTATATTATGGGACTTCTTCGGGGATATACAGATCCTCAGATTCAGATGCAGGAGCATCTCCTATCGACATAGGCGCTCGTACAAGCCTTAGCTTAGAGGGTTTGCAAAACGGGACTTTGTATTATATTGCGGTGGCCGCTTATGATACAGCAGGCAGACGTCATCGCAGTAGCCTATCAAAACAAGTATCCGCGCGTCCCTCAGACTTTTACGGAGATTGACTTATGGACATAGGTGAGAAATTTCATTGGGCTCAAAATGCACTCTCCTTTTACGATTATGAACAGGCTGAGAAACTTGCTTGGGAAATAAGGGAAGCCCAGCCGGAGCTCCCCGCGGTATACCTCCTGTTGGGTAACATCTATACCAATACCGACCGATATCACGAGGCAATCAACTCTTATCTGCAGGCAATCGAACTGGATCAGGAGAATGTAGAGGCCTATAACAATTTGGGAATCGCCTACCGAAAACAGGAAACTATAGAGAAGGCTCTGAAGGTTTTTGGAAAAGCTCATAAACTGGCCCCCGACCGGGCTGATATTACCTATAATTACGCAAACTGTTTCAAACAACTGGGAAATCCCCAAAAAGCCGAGCAGCTGTACCACCAGGCAATCCAGCAGGATCCCGGTTTTTTGATGGCTTACAACAACCTCGGAAACCTCTACCATCATCAGGGTCGCACGCAGGATGCAATTGAACTGTTTCAGCGTGGACTTGAGAATGACGAGAACCACCCTATCCTACGCTACAATCTGGGGATAGCACTGGAGAGCCTTGGAGACTATGAAAAGGCAGTCACCGAATACCAGCGCAGTCTGAAAAGCAAGCCCGGCTGGTCCCGCGGTTTGAATAACCTTGGGGTAGCCCTTCAAAAACTGGAAAAATATGATGAAGCCGAGCGTGCTTTTCAGGACCTCCTGAAGAATAATCCCCAAGACCATCAAGCCCACAACAACTTAGGGGTACTTTTATCCACACAAAAAAAGTATTCCGAAGCCGAGCACTATTTCCAGCAAGCCCTGAGCTATAATCCAAACTACAAAAATGCGGCGCTCAACCTCGGTAGAATGCATATCGAAACAGGGTCCGACCAACAGGCCTTAGAAGAACTGGAGAATCTATTAAAGAAAGACCCGGAGAATAGTAAAATCCGATACGAGGTTACAACTCTTCTGCTTAAAGAGGGAAAGACCACTGCGGCGCTTAACCATATCAATCAGCTTTTGCATATTGACCAGAACAACCCGGACTACCTGCTGTTATTGGGTAAGGTCCGCCGGCGCCTCGGCTCACACGCCAAAGCACTCCCCCCTCTGGAAAAAGCGGTCCGGATTAACCCCCACTCTGAAGATGCAAGTTTAGAACTGGGAAGGACACTTATTGAAATGTCCCGCTATTCTGAGGCGACACGGCGTTTATCCGCTTTTCTGAAGTTGCACCCAGATACTCCGCAGATGGAATTAATGCTGGCTGACGTTGAGCTGCAATCAGGCAATTTCGAAGAGGCCTTGGAGCAGTTTCTATCCCTTAAGCAGAAATATCCGGATAATGAATATGTTCTGGAAGGCTTACTGCGCTGCTACCAGAAGCTTGGCAGAAAGCAGGAGGCCCTCCAGGTCGCAGAAGATATTGTTCATCTGTTTGGAGATCCAACCGGAACCGATGACCTTGATAAACTCGAAGCAGGTTTGTCCCTCTACGATCAGATAGTAAGTGATTTCGCGATGGATAATCAAACTGATTGGGAGCACAACCTGCGGGAATACCTCCATCGGGACGAGGCGGAGGCCGAAATCGCCCCTGAACCACCCGAACAGGACTTGGATTTTGAAATAGAAGCAGATATCGAGGGAGAGATGGTACCGATTATCGACATCGGAGGCATAGAACCGGTAATTGCGGTAGATGAAGAGGAGGGAGATGCCATTACTCTCTCGGAAGAAGAAGAGGATTTAGAGCCTCCTGAAGAATTGCCCGAAGAGGAAGAAGACCCGCTTAAGGCCGAGATGCTGGGAGGCTCATCCGGAGAACAGGCAGGTGAATCGTCTGCCGATCAGCCTCAGTCTGCACCCCAACCGGAGCAACAATCCACTCCCCAACAGGGTTCTCAGCCTGCCCGAGCCCAGAGCGAACCTCAACCTCAACCTCAACCCCAATTCATACCTTATCCGATAATGCAGCCTGCTTCATCGCAGGTACCGCAACCCCTACGTGCCCCGCAACCGGAGGTAAGGCCGCCGGCTTCTTCAGGAAAACGTCCCGCCGATAGTCCTCTGTTTCCACAAGACAGTGAAACGATAGAAGAAGCCTTTGCCTCCCCGGAACCAGAGCCTCCTTTAGAAGAAGGCTCACAGCCAAACGAAAGCACTCTACCCGAACAGGCTGCGCCAGGAGAAAAACCGGAGGAAGAAGCGGAGGAACTGCAGCCCGAACCGGAAGAAGAGAGCGAAGAGGTTAATGCGGATGCAGCTGAAAATTTGCTGGACTACTTATCAGGACTTACTGAATATCTACCGAAGGATGTACGCAGTACCTACGAAGACGGCGAGATGAAGCTGCGTATGGAAGCGCTCCGCAGTAAGCTGAAGGGTGAAGGGGGGCTGCATGTAATTGCCGAAAGGCTGAAACAACAGCAGCATGACTCTCACCCCAAAAACTACCCCTCTAAACCTGCCAAGGCGGAAACCGTGGTAAGCGAGGAGGAACAGAGAGGGCTGTTTTCAAATAAAAAGCCCATATATCCTCAGCAAATCGAATCTACCTTTGGTTATTTGGAAAGTTTGACAGAACAGCATCCAAATCATGAGATTGGTGTTGCCCTGAAAAGAAAAATGCATGATATTATAATGAAACTACGGGGATCGTAATAAATGGAATATGAGAAGAACCTAAAAAAAGTCGGCCTTTATATTCGAAAGATGCCGAGCCTGCCCACATCAGTGGCAAAAGTGCTCGAACTGGCCAACGATCCCAACGTCTCTCCGGCAGATCTAAACCAGGTAATTAGTCTCGATCCGGTCTTGATGGGAAAAGTGATGAAGCTGATCAATTCAGCCTACTACGGCCTCCATCAAAAAATAACATCTCTGGTTCGTGCGATTATTATGCTGGGCGTGAATACTGTCAAAAACCTGGCACTCTCCACTGCAATTTTAAGTAACCTCGGTTCGGACTCCCATTTTCAAGTGATTAACATGAACGGATACTGGCGGCACTCACTCTGTGTCGGTGTTACCGCGAAGCTCATCGCAAAACAGAAAGGGATTCCGGCTAATCAACAGGAGAGCTTTTTTGTTGCAGGATTGCTGCATGATATCGGTAAAATACCCTTAAACAATACCCTCTCTCAGGAGTACTTGGAGGTATTAGCCCTCTCCGACCGTACCCGCAAACCCCTGTATAGAAGTGAAAAAGAGGTTATCGGTTTTTCCCACGCCGATGTGGGTAACATCATATCCAAGGCCTGGAAACTGGGAGATGAGATCCATGATGCAATAGTCTACCATCACCGTTATTCCGAATACACTGGGCCGCACCGGGTTATACTTCTGAGCGTTATTGTTGCCAATTATTTTGCCAACAGCTACGACATCGGCTTCTCCGGGAACCGTTATCCCGAGGTTGTCCCACAGGAGCTGTACGATGAACTCGGGATTTCTTTAGACTGGCTGGAATCTGTGGAAGAAAAGGTAAACCAGGAAATAGATAAGGCAAAGGTGTTTCTGAAAATTGCGGAATAGCGCAGCAATTCTAATTTTTAATAGTGCATTGCACTATTAAAAATTAGAATGCCTTCAACCGTTTTGATACACAAATTTTTGCTAAGAAAATGAAGCAAATTCTAAATTTGGAAGTCGTAAGACTTCCAAATTTAGAATTGCTCGGAATAGCGTGCATATTATTGGAGTACAGATATGATGAAAATAAAGCTATGGGGTGTTCGCGGATCAATTCCTTGTCCCGGTCCTGAGACGGTTGAGTTCGGTGGAAATACCGCTTGCATAGAGCTTCGAGTGGGGGATGAAGACCGGCTTATCATTCTTGATGCGGGATCCGGGGTTCGTAAGCTTGGAGAACATATTTTAAAGCACGATGTTCCAAAGGGTCCGTTGAAGACTCAGCTCTTTCTCACCCATACCCACTGGGACCATATTATGGGCTTTCCCTTCTTTATTCCCATTTTTATTCCGGGTACGGAAATAGATGTGTACGGACCGGTCACCTATGAGGATGAAGGGCTTGATAAAATAGTAGGAGACCAGCTGCGCTACCGCTACTTTCCGGTAAAACACAGCGAGCTTGCCGCCCAGTTTCGCTACCATCCCCTTAAAGAGGGCACTATGGACCTAGGCGACGGACTTTTTGTTACCACTAAGTACCTTAACCATCCGATTCTGTGTCTCGGCTACCGTTTTGAATACAAAGGCCGGGCCTTCTGTACCGCCTATGATACAGAGCCCTTTCGGAATGTATTTCCCACAGATCCAGAAGCGCCAGGGTATGATCCGGAGGCAGCCGCCGAAGGTGAGGCTGCAGCCCGCGAGGAGAACGAGAAGGTGTTGCGTTTTTTTCAGGACGCTGACCTGCTTATACATGACTCCCAGTACACTAAACAGGAGTATCTGTCCTCGAAACTCGGTTGGGGTCACTCGCCCTTTGAAACCGCAATAAACTCTGCGCACAAGGCGAATGTGAAGCGGCTGCTACTGTTTCACCACGATCCAAACCGTACCGACGAACAACTAAAAGAACTCCTATCCGGATACCGTGAGCAGGTACAGGGAAAAACCAACATGAAAATTGAGATCGCCCAGGAAGGCACCGAAATAGTATTGGAGTAGTCCCAGCAATTTTAAATTTGGGAGTCTTCCGACTTCCAAATTTAGAATTTGCTTCATTTTTTTAGCAAAAATTGGTATATCAATACAATTGGAGTAATTCTCAGTTTGGATAGTGCAATGCACTATCCAAACTGAGAATTACTCGAATAGTCCAGTTTCTCTTGCCTCGCCTTTTAGTTTGGGGTATAATAAGTTTTAATATGAAGAGCGGTAAGAGATCGGTGCATACATTGAGAACGAAGCGTACCCCATACGGGGGCGGTTGTTTCTCTGAAAAATTTGTTTCTATTAAGAAAATAGCCGAATACGGCTATTTTCGTCGTTTCGGTGACCGCACAGCGGCATACGAAACTATTTGTAGTTAATAGTCGGCAGTAATGCCGGCTTTTTTTTTAGCCTAAATTTAAGCTTAATTTTATGCTACAAGGCCTTAGGGCAATAAAAAAATAAGGAGGGAAAATGAGGGAGAACACTTTTCTTGGAAGGACTTTGGCGGTAATTCGAGATTTCAGTCAAAAAGAGCGGCAGTATTTGTTTAATCATACTAGAAAATTGAAAACCGCGATGGAGGAACAGGATCGCGAGGTGATTGACCGTTACCGAATTGACGATAGCGATTTTGGAATATACGAAGTCTTTTTAGAGGACAGCACCCGTACAAAGGAGTCATTTAAGAATGCAGCCCAGTTTCATCGTATTAAGCTGAACGGACTCGATGTGGGGCATAGCTCGATCAATAAAAAGGAGAGCTATGCGGACACCTTCAATACCCTCACCGGATACCAGAACCGCATTTTTGTCGTCCGTAGCAAACTCGAAGGGGTATGCCGGTGGCTGGAAGACAACGGCAGGGAGTTTGCCCGACGAAATGGTCTGCCCGTATCTCCCTCTTTTATCAATGCCGGTGACGGCAAACACGAGCATCCCACCCAGGAGCTGCTGGATGAGTTCAGTTTTCTTGAACAGCTTGACTGGGATTATTCTCAGCTGCATATAGCCCTGGTAGGAGACCTGTTTCATGGCCGCACGGTCCATTCAAAAGTGAACGGGCTGCAGCTGTTTGATTCAGTTTCGGTTGATTTAATAGCACCTCCGGAATTAGCTATGCCGGAACACTACATCTCACGCATGCAGGAGAACGGGTTTCGTGTACGGGTGTTCGATTCTATTGAAGCCTATCTAAATGATGGATCCACCGCACCGATTTGGTATTTTACCCGGCCCCAGCTTGAACGAATGGGCGACGATATTCTTAAGCGACAGGATGAATTGCGCAGTAAGATTGTGTTTCAACGGGAATATCTTGACAGAATTTCATCGGACACCAAATTTTACCACCCCCTTCCCCGACATAAGGAACATCCGACTATCCCAACTTTTCTTGATGATACCGAACTGAACGGATGGGAAAATCAGTCAATCAACGGCAAACTTATTCGCATTGTGCTTCTCTCCTTAATTGCCGGGAAGATAGGCAGTGATTTCGACTCCACAAAACCCCTTTTCCAGGAAGCAGTTGATGATGAAACTTTTCTGGAAAAGGTCGAGGTAGACCAGACGGTACCGGTGAAGCAATACGCTGAAGGGGTAAATCCGATATCCGACGGAATTGTAATTGACCATATCTGCCGCGGTGACAACGAACGGGAGATTCGCGAACACATGGCCCGTATTATTTCGGTACTGAAAATATATGGGAAAGGCGGCGAGTGGGTCACTACCAGCCATATGACCAAGGACAGTATTAAGGGCATTATTTTTAGGCCCGGCTTTCCTGGGTTTGATGCAAAACAGATGAAACAGCTGGCCGCGATAGCCCCCGGCAGCACCCTTAATATTATTCAAAACCGGAGGGTGGTGAAAAAGCTGAGGCTTCATACCCCGCCGCGTATCTACAATTTTGATACTATCAGTTGTCGGAATGAGGCCTGTATCAGCCACCCCTCCAACGGAGAGTCGATTCCTGCCGAGTTTTATCGAATTACCGGCGACATATTCGTGTGTAAATACTGTGAAAAACCTCACACCTTTAAGGAGATTTGGAAATGAATACATCCCACGCGATAGAACTGGCCAAGGCAGGTCTATCAATCGGTTCAATTCGGCTACGGCCGGAACATCCCTTCCGCTGGGCCTCCGGCTATTACATGCCAATTTACAATGACAATCGGATACTCCTCTCTTCATGGAAGTTCCGAGCCCTGGTGGCCTCCGGCTTTGACGACATTATCCGTGAAAATAAACTGCATTTTGATATCATTGCCGGCACCGCAACTGCAGGAATTCCCCACGCAACTACCCTGGCCGACCGTCTGCAGCACCCCCTGGTGTATGTGCGGGGCAGTTCAAAAGGCCACGGACTGCAAAACAGAATTGAAGGCATTGGAAGCCCGGAGGAGTTATCGGGCCGAAAGGTCCTTCTGATAGAAGATTTAATCTCTACCGGCGGCAGCTCTATTGATGCGGTCAACGCACTGAGGCAGACGGGAGCACAAGTTGATACCTGTCTGGCCATCTTTACCTACGGTTTAGACAAAGCAGCTGAACGATTCTCCGCCCTGCAGCCGGTCTGCAGCTGTCTTCCTATCCTCGAATACGATCAATTGATTGAGATTGCCCGGCAGAATGGGTACATAAGCGAACAGGACCAGGAAAGCCTTTTAGAGTGGCGTGCCGCCCCCTTCGCTTGGGGAGAGGCCCATGGATTTCCCCCGGAAGGAGACAAATAAAATGGAACAAAACTCCCCAAGTACGTATGTGGAAAAGCTCCAGCGAAGCAGCCGGAAAAACAGCAGCATTGTCTGTCTCGGCTTAGACCCTCTTCCATCCTGCTACCCCTTTCCTGACCTTCCGCCGGGCGAGCAGATAGTAAAGACCTACGAGCAGCTGTTTGAGAAGTTAGCAGCCCGTCGCATGGTGCCCGGTGCCTTTAAGCCCAACATCGGCTACTACCACCGCCTAGACCGTCCGTTGAACGGGGATTTCTCCGGCAGCTTAGCCCTGTCCGGAGTGCTCAAACTCCTGCGGGAAGCCTTTCCCGAAACCCCGGTGATTCTTGATGCCAAGCGCGGCGATATTTCCACCAGCAGTGCTAATTACGCCGAGGAAGCCTTTAGCGCCTGGCAGGCCGATGCGGTGACCGTTGCTCCCTACATGGGCAGCGACTCTACCGGTCCATTTTTGAAGTGGTATACTGAAGGTCGGGGAGTATACATTCTGAACCGCACCAGCAACCCCGGGGGAAGGGAGCTGCAGAATCTGCAGGTCTCCGGCTCTAACCGGCCCCTCTACCTGGAGGTAGCCGATGCCATCTCCAGAGCCGCAGAAAGCCAGCCCGGCACCGGAGCGGTAGTCGGGGCCACCAACCCTCGCGAATTGGAGGATCTAGCTGCCTTCTATGCGGGCCGGGATATACCGCTCTTGATTCCAGGAGTTGGAGGACAGGGAGGCTCGGCCGAACAAACGGTACAGGGACTGCGCAGCGCAGGCTATTCCCTGGAGTTGGCCCGTATCAACTCTTCCAGCGGTATTACCCATCCATGGGCAAAACAAAAGCAGGCCGCTCCCGCCGATTGGCTGCAGATCTGTATAGACTCACTGACCCGCTTAACAGAGGAGATCGCCTATGACAAATAATGGTGAAAGGATGGGCTTAAGATGGCCTTCAGGTCAAACCGAACGCCGGCTGCTGCTTAAACAGCGGCTGGCCCGTATGCAGGGAAGCAACGACCCCAACAAGATCCGCGGTTTTGCCACCGTA
>Ga0102938_10003330_pt1 | contig 12018 bp, 9 predicted proteins | sample SalPonR2_B_D2_MG_FD_84516 | JGI IMG/M metagenome (GOLD analysis project Ga0102938, IMG submission 84516) | Salt pond soil microbial communities from South San Francisco under conditions of wetland restoration - Salt Pond MetaG R2_B_D2_MG | ecosystem: Environmental > Aquatic > Marine > Intertidal... | reverse complement strand
TCAACAAACTTAACCATCTCAACTTTATTAAATTGATGTTGACGAATTATACCTCTTGTATCTCTACCATGTGCTCCTGCTTCTGCTCTAAAACAAGCACTATAAGCTGTATGATAAATTGGTAAATCTTCTTTTTGTAAGATTTCATCTCTATACATATTAGTAACAGGCACTTCAGCTGTTGGAATTAAATAGTATGGTAAGCCATTTAATTTAAACATATCTTTTTCAAACTTAGGTAATTGACCTGTACCTGTCATACTTTCTGCATTTGCAATAAATGGTGGGAATACCTCACTATAATCGTGTTCTTGTGTATGCAAATCGATCATAAAGTTAATTAAACTTCTTTCTAATCTAGCACCAGCTTTTTTCATAAAAGTAAATCTAGCACCTGTGACTTTTCCTCCACGTTCAAAATCTAATATATCTAAGTCTTCTCCAAGCTCCCAATGGGCTTTATATTCAAAATCAAACTCTCTAGGTTCACCCCATTGCCTTATCTCTTTATTATCTTCTTCATCTACTCCAACTGGAACTGTTTCATTTGGTATATTAGGTATTCTAAGTAATATATCATTTAGTTCAGTCTCTATTTCATCAAGTTCTTCATCATATTCTTTTATCTGATCAGAAACTTCTCTCATCTCTTCAATAATATGACTAGCATCTTTACCTTCTCTTTTTAGTTCCCCTATTTTATCAGAATTAACATTCCTTTTATGTCTTAGTTTTTCATTTTCATATAAAATATCTCTTCTTTTTTCTTCTAACTCTTCAAACCTATCTAATGGACTTTCCATCTGTCTGCTTTTTAAAGCCTCTTCAACCTTCTCAATATTTTCACGAATAAATTTACGATCTAACATGATAGCCCTCCTTTAATTTATGTGTCAAAATCTATATATAAAATAAAAAAACCCTCATTCCCTACAACTAGGGACGAGAGTATATAACCCGTGGTGCCACCCTTTTTAACCATTATGGTCCACTCAAAAAGTTAACGGTCTTTGCCGGGTAAAGTTACTATAATTTCCCTCTACCTATCCTGGGTGGATTCAACTATACTTCTTGTTAATTTCCAGCAACCATTAACTCTCTATAAAGAAATATAATTTACTAATCCCAATCAACTATTTATCTGTCTTATATTTTTTATAATTATATTATAAATTAATATTAATTGCAATAAATATGAATAATTAATTATGATTTGTTTTTAAAATACTCATCTTCTAAAATAGACATAACTACCATTGTTATATATTTATTATTATAATAATATAGATCTCTTAATTTACCTTCTTTTTTAAAACCATTTCTTTTATATAATCCTTCAACTCTTTTATTACTTTCAAAAAAATCAAGCCATAATTTATGATAACCTAAATCCTCAAAAGTATACTCTTGCATAAGTTTTAAAAACTCACTTCCATAACCCCTATTTTTCTCATTAATAACAACTCTTCTAATTTCAATACTTTTGTTATTACTTTTTAATCCAGCAACTATTGCATAACCAATATTTATATTGTCTTTATCTTCTATAATTAAATGTAAAGTATCTTTGTTATCTATGATTTCAATATGCTCATTTTTTGTCCATTGAAAAACATTCTTTTTATTATCTTTTGCACTCTCTGTTTTAATTACAAAATCCAAATCATCTAATTTTGTTTCTCTAATATGTATTTTTTGAGATTTTTTTAAATATTTTTTCATAATAATTCCCCCCAAAACTTAAAATTTTGTTAAATACTTACTATTTTAGTCGTGTATTTTCCCTTATTATTGTAAATGTACAATAAAAAAGCATAAAAATCTATAAAAGGAGTGATTCATAAATGTTTAATCATGGTAATAGAGACTTTAGAGACTTTTTCAATAAATCTAAAAAAGATGTTAAAGGTGACAGAGACTTTGGAGATTTCTTTAAAAACAACAAAAACAAATAAGTAGTTGAATAAAAAGAGGCGGGGAAACCGCCTCTTTTCTTATTTTATAATACTAATCCACCCTTTTTACTAATAACTTCTTTATCTTTAACTACTATCTCTCCATTTACAATTACATATCTTATTCCATCCCCTGTTTTTTCTGGTTTTTCATATGTAGCGACATCTTTAATTTCTTCAAAATCCAATATTACCAAATCTGCAAAATGATTTTCTTTAATTAATCCTCTGTCTTTTAGTTTTAGCTTTTCAGCTGGAAGAGAAGTCATTTTTCTTATAGTTTTTTCCAAGGTCAATAGTTTATTTTCTTTTACAAACTTATCTAATATTTTAAAATATGTTCCATATAGTCTTGGATGAGGTTTTCCATCAAGTTTAATACCATCTGTACCAACCATAATATAATCTTTTTTAAATATCCTGTATAGATCTTTTTCATCAACACTAAAAATTAATACTGTTACTTCTCCACTTTCTTCAGTTATTAGTTTATATAGTACTTCATATTTATCCAAATCCCATAATTTTGAAATTTTTAATAGACTTTTTCCAATAATATCTTCTTTTTCTTTATTTTTTACAGAGTTAATTATAATATTATCCCAACCTGAAGATTTTATTATATTATCCCATCCACTTATTCCATTTTCAATATCATTTTTTATTTTTTGTTTTATATTGTCTTTATTAGATTTCAACTTTTCTATTAAGCTCTTTGTACCACCATCTAAACTCCATTGTGGTAATAGAGCACTTATAAACGTGCTCCCAGCTTTATAAGGATACTGATCACAGTTAATATTATAACCTTCATCTCTTGCTTTTTCAATTAATGAAAGGACCTCTTTTGATTTCCCCCAATTATTTTTCCCAGATATGTTAAGATGAGAAACTTCAACAGAAACACCTGTTTTTTTAGCAATCTCTATTACATCTTTTATTGATTTTATTATTTCATCAGATTCATTACGCAGATGAATGGTAAATATCTTATTATGTTTAGCTAATATACTACAAAGATATGTTAATTCTTCTAGGTCGGCATAAGAACAGGGGGGATATAACAATCCTGTGGACATACCATAAGCACCTTTTTTTAAGTACTCTTCTAGAATTAGTCCCATCTCTTTTTTTTCTTTATCATCTGCCTTCTTTTCTTTAAATCCCATTACAGATATTCTTAAAGCTCCGTGTGGTATTAAATTTACTATATTAATTCCTAGATTATTTTTGTTAAATTGTTCTTTGAACATTTCATAATTTTCCCAAGTAATATTTATATCTTTAAGATCAAATAATTTGGAAGCAAAATCATAAAGGTCATTTAGTTTATTTGGATTTACTGGTATAAAATCTATACCACAGTTACCATTTACTACAGTAGTTACTCCTTGTTTTACCTTAGGGGATACTGTATTAGTTTTTAATATCTCTACTTCATCATGGCAGTGCATATCAATAAAGCCAGGAACAACATTTTTATTATTTACATCAATAATTTTTTTTGCTTTCTTATTAATATCTTTATCTATTTTAACTATTTTTTTACCTATTATAGCAATATCTGATTTATAAGAGCTTTCTCCACTACCATCTATAATATTTGCATTTTTTATTATCAAATCATACAATTTAAGCCCTTCTTTCTTATACATTTAATAGCACAGTTCAATTATTAAAGATAGATAAATTTTTACTGCTTTTTTCAATTCTTCAATATCTAAACTTTCATCTGCAGCATGACATTGTTCTGGTAAGCCAGGGCCAAAAACTACAGAAGGTATGTTAAGTTCATTAACAAACAGTGCTGCATCACTCCACCCTCTAAATGAAGTAACTTCTGTATCTTTTAATCCTACTTTTGTAACACTTTTTTTCAATGCTTTAATTAATTTATTATCTTCATTAGTTTTTAATGGAATATTTTTTAAAGGACAAATTCTATCATCCATACTAATAATTTCTGTTTGATATGTTGGATATGCTGCATTAAGTCGTGTTACTATTCTTTTTATTTCTTCATATATATCTTCTCTTTTTTCTTCAGTAGTATATCTTCTATCTACTTCAATATAGCAAACACTTGGTACTATATTAGGATCGTTTCCACCTGAGATAACTCCAACGTTTACTGTTGGATTACCCATTACCTTATTCTCTCTCATCTCTAGTTCTTTATTTAATAATTCTATTTCACTAGTGATTCTACTGGCATGATAGATAGGATTGATTCCTTTTTCAGGTGTACTTCCATGTGCCGACTTTCCTTTAATAATTATTTTTATCCATTCCATTCCTTTATGTGCATTACATATTTTTAGATTAGTAGGTTCACCCACAACAGCATAATCTACATTTATATGTTTATCAACAAGGTCTACCGATCCAATGGAACGTTGTTCCTGATCAATTACTCCAGTGAAGTATAAGTCTCCTTTTAAGTTAATATCTGATCTTTTAATTAATGCCATTGCAGTTAACATGGCTGCAATTGAACCTTTCATATCAACTGCTCCTCTACCTGAGATCTTATCTTCTGTAATAACAGGATCAAAAGCTGGTATTATCATATTATAAGGAGGTACAGTATCCAAATGTCCATTAAGCATTAGACTATTCTTTTTTCCTTTTCCAGTTATCTTTGCAATTAAATTCGGACGATTTTCTTCAATATATTTTATCTTAACATCTTCTATATTTTCATCAATAAAGTAATTTTTTATATATTCAGCAACTTTACTTTCTTGATATTGGCTATATTTATGACTAGGAATCTGTATTAGTTCTGCTAATAAATTTACTACTTCATTTTCATTATAATTTTCTAATATCTTTTCTAATAATTCTTCTTTGGACATTTACAACTCCCCCTTAATAATTCAGGTATTAATAAAAACCTAATAACTTTGGTATAAACATTGAAATTTGAGGTACATAAGTAATTAGTAACAATACAGAAACTTCTATTAATATAAAAGGCCAGATCTCTTTAGATATCTCTTCTAACTTTAACTTTGATATTCCACAGGCAACAAATAGACATGCTCCTAAAGGTGGAGTCATTAAAGCAATATTTAAGTTCACTACCATTATTATACCAAAATGTAGTGGGTGAACTCCAACACTAACTGCTAAAGGATGTAAAATAGGTCCTAAAATTATTAATGCTGCTGTCATATCCATAAACATTCCTAATATAATTAAGATAGCATTAATAATTAGTAAAACTATTATCTTATTTTGGCTAACACTTAAAATCATAGACCCAATTAACTCTGGAATCTGTTCATTAGCTAATATCCAACCTAATATTGATGCTGCTGATAATATAATAAATACTGAACCACTATTTCTTACCATTTCATAAAGTAATTCTGGAATATCTTTTAGTTTTAAATTTTTAAAAATAAAAAAGCCAACAAATAATGCATATAATACAGCTATTGCAGCAGCTTCAGTTGGTGTAAATATCCCTGATAAAATTCCTCCTAATATAATAATTGGCATCAGTAATGGAATTATGGCTTCTTTAAAACTTACTGCAACTTCTTTTATAGTTGGTTTTTTATCTCCAATTGGATAGTTTCTCTTTTTAGAAATATATCCTGCAGATAACATTAAAGCTACTCCAACTAATACTCCTGGAACAATACCAGCAGCAAATAATCCAGCAATGGAAACATTCATTAATGAACCATAGATAACCATAATAATACTTGGGGGGATTATCGGTCCAATAATTGATGAGGCTGCTGTAATTGCAGCAGAAAAGTCTTTATCATAACCATCTTCAACCATTGCTGGTATTAACATAGTTCCTAATGCTGCTGTATCAGAAACTGCAGCACCTGTTAAACCTGCAAAGAAAATACTTACTAAGATATTAACATGTGCTAGTCCACCTCTGATATGTCCAACTAAAACATTGGCTAACTTTACTAATCTATGTGTGATCTGTATACGATTCATTATATCTCCAGCTAGCATAAAAAAGGGCATTGCCATTAAAGCAAACATATTTATCCCTGAATAAAACCTCTGAGGAACTAACATCATTAATACTGGTGCATCCATTTTTATAAATGTAAATACTGCAGTAATACCCAAAGCAAATGCAATTGGTGTTCCTGCCAGTAATAAAAGGAAAAATACAATTACCATAAAACTAATCATTTATGATCACCTAATTCTGTAATATCTATAATCATCTGTAAGATTAACTGTATTGAAGTAAATACTCCCATGGCTGGTACTGATAGTAAAGGCCAATACATCGAGATCCTTAAAGCAGGTGAAAGTTGACTACGTGCTCCTGCGGCCATCTTATAACCATGGATTATTAATATGTATAAAAAATATAAAATAAAGAGATTTATTACAACTCTAATGATTTTTCTAATCTTAGGTTTAAACTTATTTACTACAATTTCAATACCTACATGTTCTCTTCTTTTTAATGTTATACTTGCACCTACTAAAGCCATCCAGATCATCAAATATCTAGCTGCTTCTTCAGTCCAAAGTAATGGGTCGTTAAATGCATATCTCCAAAGTGTACCTACTAAAACTACTAATACCATAGCTCCTCCAATTACCATCAGAGGAATAGCTGTTATCTTTTCAACAATATTACTAATTTTACGAGCCCATTTATTTATACTCAAACTCATCACCCCATAATTTTTAAGCTGGGGATAGAAAACTATCCCCAGTATATAAATCTAATAAACTATTAATATAGTTTAGCTTCTGCTTTTTCAACTGCATCTAATAAATCATTAGCTAACTTTACTCCTTCATCTCCTAAATCCTCTTCTATCGCTTCTAAAACTGCTGGAACAGCTAAATCTTTAAACTGTTTAAGTTCTTCACTTGTTGGTGAATATACTTCTATACCAGCTTCTTCTAAAAATCCTACCCCATATTCTGTTGCTGAAAGCATTAATTTTTTACCTTGTCCTGCTACTGCTGCGTTTGTGTATGCATTAGTAAATATTTTTCTTTGTTCATCAGTTAATGATTCATAAAAATCTTGACTAGTTAACCACCAATCTGCTCCATAAAGATGATTAGTTAATGTAGCATAGTCTTGAACTTCCTGTAGACCACCAATAGCCATTATAGGAATAGGGTTATGTTGGCCTTCTACAACACCAGTTTGAAGTGAAGTATATAGTTCAGACCAAGCTACTGGAGTAGCTGCTCCACCTAAAGACCTCATCATTGCTATATGACTAGGTACAGACATAGTTCTAAATTTAATTCCTTCCATATCAGCAGGAGTTTTTACAGGTCTAACATTATTACTTAATACATAAAAACTACCTCCACTAGTAGTTAAAAATCTAAATCCAGTTTCTTCTAAGATATTTGCTCTTAATTGGTCACCAAATTCTCCGTTAAATACTTCATTAGCTACAGCATGATTTGGAATAGCAAAAGGCAAGTCAATTGCACTTATTGCAGGATAAAATTGAGCTAAACCACCAATTGAAGCTATATTTACTTGTAGAACATTTGCTTTTGTTAGTTCCATTCTTTCTCTTTGCTCACCCATAGAACTTGCTGGATAAATTTTAACTTCCATTTCTCCATTAGACTGAGTCTCTACAATATTTTTAAAAACTAATGCTGCAGTATGTATACTAGATACTTCTGCATTACCAGGTTCTTCATGTGCCAATTTAATAATTAAAGGAGCTGCACCAACACTTATCGTTGAAATCATTATAAATACCATCAAAAATGTAATTGCTATAATTTTTTTACTCATCTACTCTTACCTCCATATTTTTTATTTGGACTAAAGTAAAAAATACACCTCCTATTCCCCTTTTAGCTATTATATTGTGCATTTTTTGTGCCAATAGTCAGAAAATAAAAAATATTTATATTTCACCTATATTTTAGTGATTTATCCAAAATGACATAAAAAAAAGTACCTGAAATAAAAAAATAATTCCATCTAGGTGGAATTATTTCCACTTATCTGGAATTATTATTCTATATTATACTTATTAATTTTTTTATATAAAGTAGTTTTTCCTATACCCAAACTTTCTGCAGCTTCTAATTTACCTTTTGTACTTCTGCCATATTTATTTAAAGCTTTAATTATTAAATCTCTTTCTACCTTATTAATTTCACTTTCTAAATCTTCCGATATATCTTTCATTTTACTGTTAAATAATCTATTAGGTAAATTTTCTATTGTTAGGAAATCAGTAGTTTCCATATTAATTGCGTATTCTATTACATTTTCCAATTCCCTTACATTTCCAGGCCAGTTGTAGTTAAGCAACTTTTCTTTAACTTGATCTGTAATTCCCTTTATATCCTTATTTAATTTATGATTGAATTTTTTTATAAAATAATCTACTAATAATAAGATGTCTTCACCACGTTTCCTAAGTGGGGGGATATATAAAGGTATTACATTTAGGCGATAGTATAAATCTTCTCTAAATTTTTTGTCCTTTATTAACTTTTCTAAGTTACGATTTGTAGCAGAAATAATTCTTACATCTACATCTATCTTTTTTACTCCACCTACTCTATAAAACTGTCTATCTTGAATAAACTTTAAAATTTTTGCTTGAAGTTGTAAAGGCATATCACCAATTTCATCTAAAAATATTGTACCCTTATCTGCAATTTCAAATTTACCTGGTTTACCATCTTTTTTAGCTCCAGTAAATGAACCTGATTCATATCCAAATAGTTCACTTTCTAAAAGTTCAGCAGGTATTGCAGCACAATTAATAGAAACAAAGTTTTCTTTACTTCTTTTGCTTTCTTCATGTATAGCTCTCGCGAAAAGCTCTTTTCCTGTACCACTTTCACCTCTTATCAAAACAGAAGAACTACTATAAACAACTTTTTGGGCTCTATCTTTAGCATTTTTTAAGATTTTACTTTCGCCAATTATATTATCAAAACTCGGTTTTTTAATATCAACATATAAGTCATTGATTATTTTTTGAATATCTTTAATACCTCTTATTGTTAATACTATACCTTTGATTTTATTGTTCTTCTTTATTGGATTAGCACTTACAACCACCCTTTTTGAAATAGATTTATTATTAAAGATTACTTCCTTATTCCAAATTTCTTCATTAAGTTGTAAGACTTTTAAAATTGAGCTATCACTAAAGACTGAATTTAGATGTTGACCTATAATATCACTCTTTTTTACTCCAGTAATGTTCTCAAACTCCTGATTAACAAAGGTAATCAAACCCTGCAAATCGGCTACCATAATTCCCGGTTTAATAGAATCCAAAACCGAATTCAATTGATAAAGTAGTTTTTCAGTTTCTAGTTCCATCATTTTTTCTATGTATTTTTCTGTAATTATATCAATTAATTGTTTTAAATAACTTTCAACGTTTACATTATTTTTATTTTTCCCATTTATATAAATATATCCAAGTTTTCTTTTATCAATAGCAATTTCATATTTTGATAATTCATTCAAATCAATATCATTTTTACTATCAGACTTGATGGTTGAAGCAATTATATTTTCATCTTCATCAATTACTAATAATTCAAAATCAAAGATCATTTTTGTCATATCTATTAAATTTTGTACTATTTTATCTATTTTAGATAACTTTGTCATAGATGAAACTCCTTTTAGTGTATGTATTAAAATAATTATATATTAAAAATATAAAAAAGCAATAACAAAATATCCCCCACGAAAAAAATAAGTGGGGGATTATATATTATTTATATACTCTTGGAACTCTTTTTGTTATGTCACAGGTTATTTCATAGTTAATTGTCCCAATTAAATCAGCCATTTCAGTTGCCGTTAACTCATCATTACCTTGTTTTCCTATTAAAACTAATTCATCACCTATATTAACATTATCAATATCTGTTACATCAACCATAAATTGATCCATACATACCCTTCCCCTAATAGGAGCACGCTTGCCGTTAATTAAAACTTCACCTTTATTAGATAGAAGTCTAGAAAATCCGTCAGCATAGCCCATAGGAATGGTTGCGATCTTAGCTTTTCTTTTTGTAACATAAGTTGTACCATAACTAATACCTGTACCAGGAGGTACTTCTTTTAAGTATACTATTTTAGCCTTCCAGCTTAATGCTGGTTTTAATTTAAAAGATTCATCAACCTCATGAGATGGTCTTAAACCATACATCATAATACCAGGCCTTACCATATTTAAGGAAAACTCAGGTAAGTCAATTATGGTAGCACTATTAGCTGCCTGTTTAATTGGTATCTTAATATCTATTTCTTTTAATTTATCTATTACAGATTGAAATCTCTCCCACTGTTTATAGGTATAAGATTTGTCTTCTTCATCAGCTTTTGCAAAATGAGTCATTATTCCTTCAATATAAATATTATCATATGAATCGACCTTTTTTATAAAGTTAATTGCATCATCTGGAAAAACTCCTATTCTTCCCATTCCAGTATCTACTTTTACATGTACTTTTTTTATTATATCTTTTTTATCTGCCAATTCATTTAATTTTTTAATAGTATCCAATTTTGATATTGTAGGTATTAAATCATTTTCTACTAATATTGGAATTTGATTAGGTAATACCTCTCCTAAAATTTGAATCGGGAGCTTAAAATCATTTTCTCTTAACTCTTTACCTTCTTCTGGTAAAGCAACTGCCAAACGATCCGCTCCACCTTCAAGGGCTGCCTTTGCAACAGGTAATACACCATGTCCATAGGCATCAGCTTTTACAACAGCCATGATTTTTGTATCTTCTGGAATATTCTTTTTTACCTGATTTAAGTTAAACTTTATATTTTCTAAATCAACTTCAACCCAAACAGGTCTAGTAGGTTTATTATTCTTTTTCATCATAGTCCCCTCTTAGTGTTTTTACCATAAATGTTGCAACATCATCACCATGAGTACCACGTCCGAAACCAACATCCATACCAGCTTTAACAGCCATATCGTTATTAACCTGAGTACCACCAGCGATTAACATAACTTTATCTCTAATACCTTTTTCAATACAAAGATCATTTAACTTTTTCATGTTTGTGCGGTGAACATCATTATGACTAATTATTGTACTAATTAAGATAGCATCTGCATTTGTTTCAATTGCTGCATCTACTGCTTTTGAAATAGGTACTGATGTTCCAAGATAGGTCACATCTATACCATATTTTTCTATACCACCGTGTTTTATATCAATTATTTCTCTCATTCCAACAGAGTGTTCATCTTTACCTACTGTAGCAGCAACTACATTGATAGGATTATCATCAACATAACCTCTAATTTCATCAAATGGTAATTTTTCTTCTTTTTCAGGTATCTCTAGATCATTAATATCAATAGCAAAGTCAACTTTACCTTTTACTTCACATAAGGTACCTTCGGCTGGCTGCATAACTTCTTTATGAATAACTTCTGGATTTTTTAAGTTCATTTTCTTTGCAATTTCTACAGCAGCAACTTCAGCAACATCTTGACTTTCAGGTAAGAACATTGTTACATTTACCCAGCCATCTCCAAGCCATTCTACTTCTGGTTTTAATTTATCTTCTTCTCTAAATTCTTTTGTTTCTTCTAATCTTTTTTCAACATTATCATCTGGATCTAATTCATCAATAAAGTCTATTTTTTCTGGTTTATCTAAAGTACAACCATCAATTAAATCACATGGTTTATCAATATCTTCGGGTAGATTATTATGGCCAAAATGGTCACAAACTGGAGCCATATAGTCATCATCACGAGGTACTATTGAATTGGCCGCAACTCCACCATCTAATTTTCTTACAATTCCATCTCCATTACGTTCTGGATATTTACCTGAATCTACAAAAAATCCTTCAGAGACAGCTTTAAAGTATCCACCGGTTTCTAGAATTTCTTCCATAAAGAGAACTGCTCTTTCTTTTAGCTCTCTTGATGCTTCTTTTAGATAACCTTCATCTTTTTTGATTTCTATTAAGTCTTTAAGTCCATCCATACCTGCAAAGGCTTGTTTTGCAGTATCAACAGCTTGAACATTAAAGTAATGCCAAGGTACATTTCTTCCT
>Ga0102938_10003328_pt1 | contig 12020 bp, 10 predicted proteins | sample SalPonR2_B_D2_MG_FD_84516 | JGI IMG/M metagenome (GOLD analysis project Ga0102938, IMG submission 84516) | Salt pond soil microbial communities from South San Francisco under conditions of wetland restoration - Salt Pond MetaG R2_B_D2_MG | ecosystem: Environmental > Aquatic > Marine >... | reverse complement strand
TCGGGATGACAAGATTCGAACTTGCGACCTCTGCACCCCCAGTGCAGCGCTCTAACCAGGCTGAGCCACATCCCGCGACGGTCACAAGGTTAGTGAAATGCGTCGGCTTTGGCTAGCGTGGATTCTTGGGGGCCGACGAGGCGACCGGTGAGGCGATTTCTTGGGCCGTTCGCGACGGGCGTGGGCCGTCGCCGGTTTTTCGGGGACCGGTTAATTGCCGAACCCAGGAGGCAGCTTGAATCCGTCGGTGGTCCCGCCGGTCGGCTGGACCGCAGACGTTTCGGCACCTCCACCCGGTGCCGAGTATTGCCAAGAAGGCAAAACGGCCGAGGCGGGCGTCGCCGAGGTGCCGGTCGAACCGGGCATGGTGTAAGACCGCGTCTGGACGTTCGGAGTCGACGCGATTCTGGCCTCGGCGTCGGATGCTCCCGGTGCGGCTTCGGCGACCGCCGTGGACGGCTGCGAGGCTCCCGGAACGGCCGTGCCGGGCAAGCCCACCGCGGGCGTGGTGCCTGCGGGCAGCGTCGGGTTGGACGAACGGTCGATCTGAGCCAGCATTTCCCGGGACCGTTCGACGGCGCGTTTGATGGTCGTGTCGCCGGCACTTTCGGCTTCGTACTTCAACGCCATGTTCAACTGGGCTTTCGCGGCATCGGCTTGGCCCTTGCGATAGTGCAGGTAGGCCATGTTGAAGTGCGCGACGGCCGGCTGGTTGGCGTCTTGCAAAGTCTTCATCGCCGACGCGGTGTCGCCGGATTCGAATTGGACGCTGGCCAAGTTATTGACGTACCGCGACGTCCCTGGAGCCAGTTGCAAGGCGCGGCCGATCGTTTGGGCGGCCGGGCCGTGTTGCCCCAATCGGCTCAGGGTCAGGCCCAAGTCGTTGTACAGCCCGGCGTCTTCGGGGTTTTGCTGGATGGCCTGATGAAACGCTTTGGCGGCTTCGGTGTGGTTGTCCTGTCGGAAATGCAGTCGCGCGATGCTTGCCAACGCCGCGGCGTCTTTCGGATCGGTTTCCAGGGCCTTGTTGTAGGCCTCCATGGCTTTCGGGAAATTCCCCGTCGATTCCCAAAGTTGTCCGTTGGCGACGAAGACTTCCGATCCGATGGAGTCCGGCTTATTGGCCAAGCTGAGCGGATCGTCGTCGGCAACGACTTGGCCGTCGACGCTCGTTTTTCCGCGACCGAACAGGCCGGCGATCGAATCACCGGTTTTGGTCACCGCCGATTTCGTCGTGTGGCCGACCGTCGTGAAGGCGTTCTTGGCCCCGACGGTCGTCTTGGCCAGTGCCGTCGTCGCCCCCGACGTGAAACCGCCTGGGGCATCGCTGACGTCCGCATCCTTCTTTGAAAATGGGTTCATCGAAGCAAGTGACATCCCGCCCGATGTACAGCCTGTGTTCGCGACGGTTCCGGCGGCCAACAAGCACGCAAGTAACGCGCGGCGAGTTCGGGTTGTTGATTTCATGGCAAAGAGCTCCCTGAAAAGCTGACGCTTGCCCCGTTGAAGAAAAACTTCGGTGGAGTCTTGTGAGTGTTCTGTCGTTTGAAGGGATCGACCCGATCGTTCTGATACTTCAACGCGTTCCCGATCATTCCCGAAAAGCGCAAAAAAAACCGGCCGATCCTTGGGGGATCGGCCGGCAGGCGATTCGTTTTAGCTCAGGGACGCCGTTACGGGGCGCCGCCGCTGGCCGTCCCGACACCGGCCGTGCCCGCCGCCGATGTGCTCGGCAAGACCGGCGAAGGCATCTGGCTCAAGCGTTCGCGATTGATCTTTTCCGCCCACGGTCCTGGCGCCGAAGCCGGTTCGATCGAAGTGACCATGACTTGCGGCAAGCCGTGATCCAGTTCCAGGCGGTCGAGCGATTGGCGAACCGCATGGACACGACTGGCGGTTTCATTGCGAGTTTCACCTTGCAGCACGTACACGGTGCGACGTTGGTGGGGAGCTTGGCTGGCGATCCAGCGGACCCGTTCACGACCGGCGGCCAGCAAGGCTCCGTCGCCACGTCGGAACAAGTCGTGTCCGATCGTGTTGTGAGCCCGCCAGCCGTTGTGCGTCATGATTTCAAAGGGCGCGACCGTCTGCATCGCGTCGGCTTCGGTGAACGGTTCGGGCCAAGCGCGATTGCGAGCGTAGTTGACGTGGAAGTTGTGCCAAAACGAGTGCCAATCGGCGGCCGCTTGTCCGGCACCCAGGCCGACGATCAGCAAGACCACGACGGCGAATAAATTGACTTTCATACCGTGGCAAATCCTTTCAGAGGTCCGTTTCTTGGCCCGCTTGGTGCGTCGTGAAAAGCGTTCCGCTTTCACCGAGCCACCCGTCTCATCGGTTCATCCGTTTCAGGGGGCCGTCCGCCCGCAAAGCGGTTTGTCGGCCCTGTCAGCATCGACAACCGGGCTCGTCCGGCTTGCCTTCGATTGAAAACTTCGTCGCGATGTCGGTTCCGGTCGCCGTCAAGCTTCCTCACAACCGGCAAACTTTAATACGGTTGGACGACGACCCGTTGGTCAAAGAATTCGACGACGTCGCCGACGGCCATCTGTTTTCGACGCCGGGTTTCCACGATGCCGTTGACGGTGACCTCCCCGGATTGGATCAAGATTTTTGCTTCGCCACCGGTGCCCACCAGTCCGCTGCGTTTGAGGACATCGTCCAAGCGAATGACGTGGACGTCCGGCGTTTGATCGTCAGCGGTCATGGTGTGTCATTTGCGACGGCGACTTGGTCTTCGGATTCGTCCCGGGCCGTCGTCTCGGTTTGGCCGTCGGCGACGAGGAACCGGTTGCGGATCAAACACGGCATCTTGAAACCGGCGTGCAACTCCGCCGTCTCGCCACGGGCCGGGATCGCGTGGACGAAATCCCAAGAGGTTTCTTTCGTCAATTTCAAGTCGGGTTTCGCCTGCCGCAAACGCTCCAGATCGGTTTCACTGATCTCGCAACCGCTGACGTTCAGCTTTTGCAGGTTCTCGATGCCCATCAAGATGTCGATCGCGTCGGGGGGCAAACGGGCATCGGCCAGATCGACGTGTCGTAGTCGCGGGAGTGATGCCAGTTCCCTCAAACGTTCGGATTCGATCGTCATGCCGGCCAGCCCGAGGACGCTCAGGTTTTTCAACTCGGAAACCACCTCCATGGTCTCGTCGGTGACTGACGTTCGCGCCAGCGACAAACCTTCCAATTGAATTTGTGTCATCAGATTCGTGACCACTTGATCCGTAATCAAACAGTCGTCGAGAACCAACGCCTGCAGGGAAGGCGGGAGATCCCAGGAAGAGATGAATTTATCGTCGATGGGACAGCCCGCCAGGTTCAGTTTTTTCAGCTTCCTGAGCGACTTGATTCCCGCGAACGACTCCAAAGTGGCTTGCGGATAAACGATCGACAAGCGTTCCATGTCGGAAGCTTGCAAGACTTCTTGGACCACGTCATCGGTGCAGTTGGCTCCGCCGCTGGCGAACCATTTCAAACCTGGCACGCCATCGATTTCGCAGCGACAAGGTGCCGGGATGCCTAAACCCTCCAGAGCCGGCAAGTCGGAAACCAGGGCCGCGTTGACATCGTCGGCAAGCTTCAGCGGCGTGTGGAATTGCTTCAAATTGACCAAGCTCAAGGTCTTGATCAACGCTTCATCGAATTCGCCCAAACGAAGTTCACTGAGCGCGCTGTGATTTCGAAACTCGAACGTCTCGGCGTAACGGGGGCTGACGGTCAAGCGATTCAGATTCAGAAAACTCTCGTTGATCCACCGAAACGTTTGCGGCTTCAGGGGAATGTCGGTCAAATTCAAAGCCGCCAAACCGTTCATTTTCAGCAACGTTCGGACGCTGTTCAGGTCGATCTTCGCACCCGAAAGATCCAATTCGTCGATCCCGACGTTATAGGTCAGCGGTGCCAGATTCAAATCCGACAACGTCATGCCGGGCAGCCTCAAGGTCTCCGGGCCGGAGATTTCGCCGATCGATCCGATCAACCGCTGGCGGACGGCTTGGTCGATCGGTTGCGGCGGTGTTTCGCGATTCGCGACCGCTCCGGCGCCCAGCAGCGTCAACTCACGCAATCCGTCGCAATCTTTGATGGCGAAATCGCCGATCGACTTGGCCTCAAAGATCAGCGATGCGGTACGGTCGCAACCGAACAAGGCGAAATTGCGCACCCACGCACCCGAGCCGTAGGGCCGGGCCGGGCGGGGCGCTGTCAGATCGTCCAGCGAATTCGATTTGTCCACCAAGGCAAAGTCGATCGTTGGTAACGGAAACACGCCACGAAAAACAGGCAAATCGGTACCGGTCAAGTCGATCAACTGGTTCGGCGCGACGATGACCGCCTCGAGTTGCGGCAACGCTGGGGCGGAGATTCGCAAGATCTCGTTGTTGGCGGGGCCGGGAGGAGACAGGATGGAGACTCGCCGCAATCGGAACCATTCCTTCAGCGGCAACGTCGCGCTCTCGCCTGTCGGGCAGGACACGATTAATTCCTCGACGGATTTTTTTAGATCGCTACTGCCGATCGAAAACAGAGACGCCTTGCTTCCCAACAGCGACAGTCGGGACAGCTTCGGAATCTCGGCGAGAAATTCCAATTGCTCCTTTTCGATCGGCGAATCGGCCAGGTTGACCTGGAATAACAACGGACAAGCTCGCCAACTCTCGACGGTCTCGGACGCCAGACCGTGTTTGTAGACTCCCAAATCTTGCAGGTATCGAAAGTTCGGCAAGTCACGCAACCGAGCTTCGTCGTACGTGCCGTCGGACAATCGCAAGGACCGCAGTTCGCTTTGGCGTAGCGCCAGCTTCAACATTTCGTCATCCGGCCGATCCAGTTTCGCCAAGACGATCCTCAGCCGTGAGCGACTGAGGAACTCGGGGGTGATCGGCGCGATCACTTTGGGCAGAAAAGCCATGCGGACGACTTGGCCCCGTTCGCCGATCTTTTCCGCCGCGCTGGTGTCTGCCGCGTATTGCAAGTGCAGCAAACCGAAATAGGCCAACACGCCGGCGACCGCCACGCCCGTCGCGATCGAGTAGGCGAATTTGCGACGCCAACGCTTGGCGCGGCGGAGGTGCTGGCGGCGGGGCCAAAAGTACAGGCCGACGGCTGACATCAAAAAGCAGCCGACGAAGAAATCGATCAACAGGTTCCCCAGGCTCCAGTTGCCCACCGACGCATCGTTTCCGGTGCTGTGTCCGGTGTAGTACGAATAGGGCCAGCCCGCCTTGGACGGTCTTTCGAGCGTCGCGACATCGATCGGGAACTCGGTCGCCGCGGCCACGTATTCGCCTTCGGTCAAGACCGGCACTTGCGCGTAGGGCAAATTCGCGACGATCAGCGACGCCATCGTCAGGGCCAGCGAGATTTCGAAGACGCCTTTTTGGGCGTCGCTAGCCGACGGGTCGAACCGGATCGGGTTTTTCAGCCTTCGCAGCTTCAAGCGGCGAAGTGAAAATTTGCGACGGCGTGATGGCATCGATGCTTGATTCAAGTGAGAGAATGGCCGGCGGAAAAATCAGCCCACAGCCTAATTCGGATCCCTCGATTCGTCAGCGAACAACTCCCTCGGTGTCGCCCGGGCCACGGCGGCAACCGGCAGAATGATTTGATTATGCCTGATTTATGAGCGGACTGTCGCCGGCCACCAAGGCCCCGTCGATCAATTCCAGCCGCCGGTTCATTTCCGCGGCCAGCGATTCGCTGTGAGTAACGGCGATCAAAATCGCTCCGTTGGCCGTTTGCAGATCCAGCAGCAAGCGGGTGATGGTCTCGGCCGTTCGACGGTCCAGATTGCCCGTCGGCTCGTCCGCCAAAATCAGGGAAGGTGCCATCAACAAAGCTCGGGCGATGGCCACGCGTTCTCGTTCGCCCCCGGACAGCTGGCCCGGCCGGTGTCCGGTCCGCCCCCCGAGCCCGACCGCATCGATCAACTCGGCCGCCCGTTCTTGGTGCTGCGGCGTCGGCCGCCCGATCGCCAGGGCGGGCACCAAGACGTTTTCGGCGACCGTCAAATGCGGCAACAAATGGTGGTCCTGAAAGACGAAACCGACCGTCTGGTTGCGAAATTCCGCCAAACGATGTGGCGAAAGGGCGAACGGATCGGTCCCATCAATGTTCACAGTGCCTTCGTCCGGCTGTTCCAGCGTCCCCAGGATGTGCAGCAGGGTGCTTTTGCCGCTGCCGCTGGGGCCGACGATCGCGGCGGACTGGCCCGCGGACATCTGCATCGACAAACCCGACAGCACCCGCAGGGGTCCCGCCGGTGTCGGAAAGCTTTTGCTTAAACCGTTGACAGTAAGTTCGGCCATGGATGATTCATCGATTCGCCGCGGAGATCGACTCCGCCGCCTGCTAAGCGTTTCCGCCGGGATTGAAATATTGCGGCTCGTTGCCGGGTTTCCATTTGATGTTGCAGCCGATCGAGGCTTTCTGGTCCGCGGCGGGCGAGCGGCCGGCCAGGACCTCGTCCAAGGCGGCTCGCAAATCCTTTCCCGTCAGCGGCGTTCCCGAATCCGGGCGGCTGTCATCGAGTTGCCCACGGTAGGCCAGTTCCCTTTGGTCGTCGAACAGGAAAAAGTCCGGCGTACAGGCGGCCGAGTAATCTTTGGCCACGGATTGATCGGCGTCGTAGGCGTAAGCGAAGTTGTAGCCTCGATCGGCTTTCTCCTGCTTCATCGCCTCGGGACCGTCTTGAGGATACTTATCGGCGTCGTTGCTGCTGATCGCGACCACGCCGACGCCTCGTTGCATGTATTCGTCGGTCAGCAGTTTGATTTGCTCGGCGACGTGTTTGACGAACGGACAGTGATTGCACATGAAGATGACCAGCAAGGCCTTCTTGTCGGCAAAGTCCGAGAGCGAAACGGTACCGCCGTCACATTCGGGCAGTTGAAAGTCCGGAGCGGCAGTGCCCAACGGCAACATCGTGGAAGCGGTGCGAACCATAGCTGAATTGAAGGGAAAGGGGTTGATGGAAGGGGAACGGGGCGAGGGTGCGGAGAACACGGTGAGGGGTTCGGGAGTCGGTCAAGGCGTCCGACACGTCCGTTTCTAGCTCGATTTGTTCATTTCTTTTTTCATCACGTCCAGCAAACGTCCGGGGCTGCCCATCGCGTGATAGCCGCCGTCGACGTGCAATATTTCTCCGCTGACACCCTCACTATGAGGGCCGAGCAAGAACGCGCCGGTACGACCGACCTCTTCATGAGTCACGTTGCGTCCGAGCGGCGCGATGTGTTCGTACATTTTCAGCATGTCGTCGACGCCGGCGGCGCGACCGGCCAAGGTGCGAATCGGGCCGGCCGAAAGCGCGTTGACTCGAACGCCTTGGGGGCCCATGTCGAAGGCCAGGTAGCGCACGGTCGCCTCGAGTGCGGCTTTGCAGATGCCCATCACGTTGTAGCCGGGCACGCACTTTTCGCCCCCGAAATATGTCATCGTGGCGATCGCGCCGCCCGGATTCATGATCGGCTTGGCCGCCGCCGTTGCGGCGATCAGGGTGAATACGCTGGCATCCATGGCCAATCGGAATCCGTCACGACTGGTGTAGACGGTATCGCGTGACAGATCGTCGCGGTCGGCGAAGGCGATCGAATGCAGCAGAAAGTCGATCTTTCCGAAATGTTCGGCGGTTTTCTCGAATACGGTGCGGATGTCGTCGTCGTTCGTCGCGTCCATAGGCAGCAGGAAAGCCGCATTGGCTTCTTTGTCGGTCAACTGGGACACCCTTCGCCGATTCCGCTGACGTTCGTCGTCGGGGCGGTCGGGCAAATGAGTGAACCCGCAGGTGCCGCCTTGATCCATGATCTGCTTGGCAATCGCCCAAGCGATCGAATGATCGTTGGCGACCCCGAGAATCAGACCTTTTTTTCCTTGAAACTGCATCAGTCAACTTCCTGGCAAAATGATTGAATTCGCTGTCGGTCGGAGCCATCCGAGCGGCCTCGCCTCGGAGGCGTCGAAGCCGCCGGGGCGCCGGCGGATCTCGTGACCGGCCGCGCGAGAGCGGCGGGCACGTCGATCGCGTCGTCAACATACCGACCCGGTGTTTCCAGGGCCACCGTTCGACCGATTTAGCCATTTCCGAGCATGAACGACAATAAACCTGTTGCCACGCACCGCTACGATGCTAAGAGAGCCCCACGCGTTGACGGGTCGATCGTCCAGGCGATGCGGTCCGGCGGTTCGCTCCGTCCGGTTCTCGATTCGTCGCTTTCCGCCGGCGATTTGTCGCGTTGGTTTTCGGAACAACCAGAGACCAAAACAGCCACCATGTCGCGCGAAGGATTCTTATCGAGTGTGCTGCCGTCGTTGTGTCAGTGGGTCGGTGCGAAGGAGATCGGCTTGGTCAGCAGCCTCGACGGTCGCTGGCAGTGTGAAGCCGCCTGGGCGGATCGGTGCACGGCAGCCAAGCAAAAGGAGGCGGTCGGCCGAGACCCGGCGGCGGCCGAATCTTCATCAGCCGCCTGCTCGTTGGCCGAATCGTTGCCCGGCGACCTGATCGCCGAAGCGGTCGATTCGGGCGAATTGTTGACCGGGCCGAGCGGCTTGCTGGTGCTGCCGCTTTCGACGACGGCGGAGTCGGACGACGGCCAAGTGCCGGGACGAACCTCGGCGTTGGTTTTGCGAGGTTCCTTTGCCGCCGAAACACGTTCGATCGTCGTCGCCGCCGGCGGTTGGATCGGCCAAGCCTTGCAGGCGATCGAAAGCAGGCGTCGCCAGGACCGACGCGTCAAGCAACTCCGCCGGCTGTTGGAAGCCTCCGCGTCGTGGCAGAAATTCGACGACGACGACGAATTGCTCGCCGCGATCGCCGACACCGCTTGCGAATTGTTGACCTGCGAACGGGCCAGTATCTTTCTTTGGGATCGTCGCCGCAACGTGCTGGTCGGGCGACCCGCGTTGGGCATCGAAGGCGGCCGGCTGGAAGTCGCCGACGACGCAGGCATCGTCGGTGAAGTCTTGCGTCACGGCGAAGCTTGTTTCTGGACCGACAAGAGTGATGCCGACGGCCGCATCAACCGCAGCGTCGACATCTCCCAGAACTTCGAAACCCATTCGCTGGTCGCCGTGCCGATGCTGGGAACGTACGGCAAGATCATCGGTGTCTTCGAAGCCATCAATCACCACGACGGTGCGTTCGATCCGCTGGACGCGGAAGTCTTGTCGGATTTGTCGCTGCACGCCGCCGTGGCGATCGAATCGCTGCGGGTCAAAACCAAGCTGACCCGATCTTGTGACCGCTTGGTCGACGACGCGGCTTCCTCGGCGGTTCTGATCGGGCGACATGCCAGCATCGAAGCCGTCCGCCAAGGGGTCGGCAAGGTCGCCCCGAGCGACTTGGCCGTTCTGATCCGCGGCGCCAACGGAACGGGCAAAGAAGTGCTGGCGAAAAACATCCACTTCCAAAGTGGACGCCGACACGGGCCTTTCGTCGCGGTCAACTGCGCCGCTCTGGTCGAATCGCTGCTGGAAAGCGAACTGTTCGGACACGAGAAAGGTGCCTTCACCGACGCCCAGTCGGCTCGCGCCGGCCAGTTCGAAATGGCCCACGGCGGCACGCTTTTCTTGGACGAAATCGGCGACATGAGTCCCGGCGGGCAGGCCAAGTTGCTGCGGGTTCTGGAGGAAAAAGTCGTCACCCGCGTCGGTGGTTCGCAAACGATCCCCGTCGACGTTCGCGTGATCGCGGCGACCAATCAGCCCCTGGAAACGTTGATCCAGGAAAAACGGTTCCGCGAGGACTTGTTCTTTCGCTTGAACGTCGTCCCGCTGACTCTGCCCGACTTGACCAATCGCGGCGAAGACGTCCTGATTTTGGCCGAGCATTTCTTGTCGCAGTTCCGCTACCAGATCGGCCGTGCCGATTTGCACCTCGGTGACGACGCCAAAGCGGCGTTGATCCGGCACCCTTGGCCCGGCAATGTCCGGGAGCTTCGCAATACCATGGAACGAGTCTGTTACCTGGCGTCCGATGCTCGGATCGGCTCGGCCGACCTGATGCTCCGCGGCGCGGCGCGGTCGCCGGTGGCGGCGAGTTCGATGGATCACCCGGGCGGTTTGGCCGATCCCGGTTCGGAATTCCCGTCGGACGGATCCTTGTCCGACGCGACGAGGACTTTTCAGACCCATCACATCCGCGGGGCCATCGAAGCGGCCGGCGGCAACATGACCTTCGCGGCCGAAAACTTGGGCCTTCACCGGTCCAACCTGTATCGCAAGATGAGGCAACTCGGCATGCCGACCTCGGGCGAGTAGACTGCGGGAAAATCGAAAGTCCGCTCCCCCATCCGCCGGGTCTCCCGTTGACCGAACCCATGCACGATTCGATCTCTGATGCTTCCCGCCGGAATTCGTCGTGTCAGTCGACCGATGATGCCCGGCCGGGCCGATCCGCCGGCCCGCTGCCGGACGTCTTCCCCGAGCCCCGGATCACGCAGTCAAGATTTGGCGATCTAGACTGCATCGTCGTCGACGGCGGCCCGACCGCGACGATTCCGGTGATCGTTTGTCACGGCTACGGTGCCCCGGGGCACGACTTGGCCGGGCTGTCGCTGGAATGGCTGCGGATGCTTGACGAAGTGGGCGGCCACTTTCGGTTCGTCTTTCCGGCCGCCCCGATTTCGCTGGCCGATCAAGGCATGCCCGACGGTCGGGCTTGGTGGCCGCTGAACATGGCGCGGCTTCTGGACATGGCCGGCGCGTCTCGCTTTGACGAACTGCACGACGAAGAACCGCCGGGCTTGGATACCGCTCGAGCGATCCTGACGGCCGCGATCGATCAAGTCCTGGCGGGCATGAATCGTCCGTCCACCTGGGCGCTGGGCGGATTCTCCCAAGGCGCCATGCTGTCGCTGGATACCGTGCTCCGTGGCGGCCTGCCGACGCCGAGCGTGTTGTTCCAGTTCAGCGGAACTTTGGTTTGCCGGACGATCTGGGAAACCAAGCTGGACCGCTTGAAAGAGGCCCGGGTGCTGCAGTCACACGGCCGCGTCGACCCGATCTTGCCTTTTGACAGCGCCGTGCGACTGGAAACCTTGCTCTGCGGCGCGGGCGTCGATGTTCATTTCCATCCCTTCGACGGGCCCCACACGATCGACCCCGAAACCGTCCGGCTGTCCGGCGACGCTCTGCGGACGTTGGTCGCGCCGTCCCGGGCCGATGAACCGTCGCCGAGCGACGCGTCCTCGGGCATTCAGTCAGCGGGCATTCAGTCAGCGGGTGGCCAGTCCTCGGAGCACCGGAACTCGTGATGAGGCCACGTCCGAGCTCGGGGCCGGTTTCGCGTCGACCGGCCGACGACGAGATCTCCGTCGACGACCACCGCGACCTGATCGAACGGCTCCGCGGAGATTGCGTGTTGAAGATCTTTCAGCAGCAATCGTTCTGGCTGTGTGAATTGGCCAGCAGTTTGTCGACCGAACAGATCGACCGGCTGCATTCGCCGTACACGTGGACGATCCGACAAGTCGTCGAGCACTGTGCCGACGCCGAACGCGTGTTCGGCGACCGCATGATGCGGATCGCGGCGGGCGATCAAACGGATTTGCCCGCGTGGGACGAAAACGCTTACGCGGCGAGTCGTTTCGGACTGGGGAATTTCGGTCACTTGGTGACCGAGTTGGGTTTCCTACGCGAAGCCAACGCGTTGTTGCTGCGACGCATCGGCCCCAGGGTTTGGGACAACCGCGGCAAGGTCGACGGCAAGTCGGTCACGGTTCGCGGCTTGGCCTGGGTCGCAGCAGGCCATCTGGCCCATCACCTGAGGATCATCGAAGACCGCTGCGGGGTCACGGTGAAAATGCCGCCCGGCGGATGACCCCAGGATTGCTCAAGGCGAGCCGCAATGGCGTGATCTGAGCACTTGCTGTGGATTTCTCACCTAAAATTCGCTTCCGCGACATAAAATCTTGATGATCTGAGCATCTTTCGCTAAGGTTGATGCCACTGATTGGGGGTGGCGTCTTCGGTTGGTGCCGGCGAATTCTGGCATCCGTGTCCGTCGCGGATGCGGGGTTCGCG
>Ga0102938_10003327_pt1 | contig 12022 bp, 13 predicted proteins | sample SalPonR2_B_D2_MG_FD_84516 | JGI IMG/M metagenome (GOLD analysis project Ga0102938, IMG submission 84516) | Salt pond soil microbial communities from South San Francisco under conditions of wetland restoration - Salt Pond MetaG R2_B_D2_MG | ecosystem: Environmental > Aquatic > Marine >... | reverse complement strand
TACTTGGCGATCCAGAACAGCGATTGCAGGTCGCGCAGCCCGCCCTTGCCCTCCTTGACGTTGGGCTCGACCATGTAGCGCTCGCCCTGTTTCTCGTGGCGGGCATCGCGCTCGGCAAGCTTGGCCTCGGTGAACTCGCGCTCCGTACCGGTGAAAAGCTCGTCACGCAGCCGCGCATCGAGCCGGGCGGCGAGATCGGCGTCGCCGCCGAGAAAGCGGTTTTCCAGAAGCGCCGTGCGGATCGTGAAATCCTCGGCCCCGAGCCGCAGGCAGTCGCGGACGGTGCGGCTTGCATGGCCCACCTTGAGGCGCAGGTCCCACAGGATGTAGAGCATCGATTCGATCACGCTCTCGGCCCAGGGGGTGATCTTGTAGGGGGTGAGAAACAGCAGGTCCACATCCGAGAAGGGGGCCATCTCGCCGCGCCCGTAGCCCCCCACCGCGCAGACAGCGATCCGCTCCGATTCGGTGGGGTTGGCGAGCGGGTGCATCTCCCTTGTCGCCAGATCGAGCGCGGCGAGCACCACGCTGTCGGTGAGCCAGCACCACGCGCGGGTGGCCGGGCGCGCGTCGAACGGGCGCGTGGCAAATGCCGCCGCGATGGCGCCCCGGCCGTCCTTCATCGCCTGTGCCAGTATGGGCACGGCGGCGCGGCGCAGCTCTGCGGCGGTCTCGGACTGCGCGGCGGCATCGGCGAGACCGCGGGCAAGCGCATCCGCGTCGAGTATGTCCTCTTGCGGCAGGATAAGGTCGTCGGGACGCGCCGGAGTCTCGAGCAGGGTCATGCCGGGGCCGGAGCGCTCAGAATCCTGCGCCGCCAAAGCTTTGCGGGGCCGGTGACAGGATTTGAACCTCGCCATCGGTGATCGTGGCCACCGCGAGGCTGCGCTCGTTGCTGCCGTCGGGCAGGAGCCGGAACACGCCGCCCACGCCCTGAAAGCCTGCGGGCTGCGTGAGATCGCTGCGCGTAAGGCCGCGCCCGCCCTTGGCCAGCGCGCCGACGGCGGCGATGCCGTCATAGGCCAGCCCCGCGATCGGGTGCGGGGGGGCACCCTGCGCGGCCTCGAACCGGCTTGCGAACTGCGCCGAGCGACCGGGATCGGGCAGGGCGAACCATCCGCCCTGAACGCCCGGCAGGTCAAGCGTCTGTGGCGGGGTATCCCAGCGGGTGAGCCCGACATATTGCACGCGGTCGGGACCGAGCCCTGCCTCGGGCAGCATTTGCGAGAAAAGCGGCAACGCCCCCGCGGTGTTGGCCGTCAGGAAGATGGTGTCGGCGGCGCTGGTCTCGGCAAGCGTTCGGATTTCGGGCACGGCCTCAACCACGCCATCCTGCGAGAACTCGTAGGACACGCTGCCCGCGAGCATCGCCCCCTCGGACCTGACCGCGTTCGCGATCGCGTCACGCCCGAGGCGTCCGGCGACATTGTCGGAATGCACGGTCATGATCCGGGTCTTGCCCTGCCGCGTCGCGTAGCGCGCGAGCCGGTTGGCCGTGGTGCGGAAGGTCTGGCCGAGAACGAAGAGATTGCCGCCCGCGATGGTGGGGTTATTGGAAAAGGCCAGCACGTTGATGTTGCGGTTGGCGGTGGCAACGGCCACGGCATTGGCCGAGGCCGCGTGCAGCGGCCCGATGATGATGCGCGCGCCGTCGTCCACGGCATTGAGCGCGGCCTGCCGCGCCTGTGCGGGCTGTCCGGCGGTGCCATAGACGCGCAGATCGATCCGGACGCCGCCCAGGTCGTTCGCCGCGAGCCGCGCGGCGGCTTCGAGATCGCGCGCCAGGCGCGCTTCCTGCTCGTCCGGTGTGCCGTGCGGCACCAGGAGCGCCACGGGCACCGCGCCGCCGCGGCTGACGCCGCCGCCGCCGGGATTGGCCAGCGGCACCGGCTGGCACGCTGCGGCAGCCAAGAGCGCCACCAGCGCCGCGAGGCGGGAGAACGGCTTGCGAAGGGCGGCAGGAACGGCGAACATGGCAATCTCACTCCCTGTTGTGGGCACCGGCGGCATCGTGTCTGTCAGCGCGATCATAGCCGTCATGTTGAAAGGGTCCAGCGATGAATTCGGAGCCGCACAAACCGGCGCCGGGCCTCTACCTGATCGCCACGCCGATCGGCGCCGCGCGCGACATCACTCTGCGTGCGCTCGACCTGCTGGCGCTGGCGGATGTTCTGGTAGCCGAGGACACGCGCAGCCTGCGGCGGCTGATGGACATTCACGGGATCGCGCTCGCTGAGCGCCCGCTCTGGGCCTATCACGACCATAACGGCGCAAGGATGCGTCCGCGGATCATGGCGGCGCTCGCGGCGGGACAATCCGTGGTCTATGCCGCCGAGGCCGGCACGCCGATGGTGGCCGATCCCGGGTTCGACCTGGCGCGGGCGGCGGTGGCAGAGGGGTATTCGCTGGTCTCTGCACCTGGGCCGTCGGCGGCGGTCACGGCGCTGACGCTGTCGGGGCTGCCCTCGGACAGGTTTCTCTTTGCCGGGTTCCTGCCCGCGACCGCCGGGCGGCGGCGAACGGCGCTGGAGGAGCTTGCCGCCGTGCCCGCGACGCTCGTGTTCTACGAATCGCCCAGGCGTGTGGCGGCGATGCTGGAGGATGCGGCGAAGGTTCTGGGTGGCGGGCGTAGGGCGGCGCTTTGCCGGGAAATCACCAAGAAATTCGAGGAGGTACGCCGCGATACGCTCCAGGGTCTTGCCGCCGCCTGTGCCGGCGAGAGCCTCAAGGGCGAGATTGCGGTCGTGGTGGACCGCGGGGATTCGTCAAATGTTAGGGAAACGGATTTAGACAGGGCGCTGCACAAGGCGCTAGAACGGGATTCGGTGCGCGATGCGACGGACCTTGTGTCGGCACGGCTGGGGCTGCCGCGGCGCAAGGTCTATCAGCGTGCGTTGCACCTCTCGGTCAATGACGGCCGGGAAAACGATGACTGACGGCAGCACGGGGATGAGGTTCGGAAAGGGCAGGCATCATGGCGGCACGGCAACTGGCCTTTGATTTCACGGCGGCACCCGCGCCGCCTGCGGCGGTGGGGCAGGCGCTCCGGCAGGAGCGCGGGCTGCGCGCATGGCTGAGCGGGCAGGCCGCCGAGGACAGCGTGGCGCGGCATTACGAGGCGCGCGGCGTGCGGGTCCTCGCCCGGCGCTGGCGGGGCGAGAGCGGCGAAATCGATCTGGTGCTGCGCGCGCCCGACACCTATGTCTTCTGCGAGGTCAAGCGCGCGGCAAGCTTTGACGCGGCGCTCGCGAGGCTGCGGCGCGGGCAACTGGAGCGCATCTACCACGCGGCCTCGGAATATCTCGGCCTCACGCCGGAGGGACAGCTCGCACCGGTGCGGTTCGACGTGGCGGCGGTGGACGCGACCGGTGCCGTGAACCTGCTCGAGGCGGCCTTCGGTCATTTCTGAATTGCGCCCCGGCGCGGCTTGGCCCATGAAAGGGGCGGATGCGTTACCACGGGGGCGGCATGAAGGTCGGTTTTCAGATGGACCCGATCGGGCCGATCGATATCGGTGCCGACAGCACGTTCCGGCTCGCGACCGAAGCGCAGGAGCGGGGACACGAGCTGTTCTACTACACGCCCGACCGGCTCGCCTACGAGGATGGCAGGGTGACGGCGCGGGGCTGGCCGCTCACGCTCCGCGGGGTGAAGGGAGATCATTTCTCGCTCGGGGAAGAAGCTCATGTCGACCTGAGCGAGTTCGACGTGATCTGGCTTCGGCAGGACCCGCCCTTCGACATGTTCTACATCACCACCACGCATCTGTTGCAGCGGCTGGCCCCCGGCACGCTGGTGGTGAACGATCCGTTCTGGGTTCGGAACTATCCCGAAAAGCTTCTGATCCTCGATTTTCCCGACCTGATGCCGCCCACCGCCATAGCGCGGGATATCGAGACGATCCGCGCGTTTCGCGCGCGGCACGGCGACGTGATCCTCAAGCCGCTCTACGGCAATGGCGGCGCGGGGGTGTTTCACCTGCCCGAGTCCGACCGCAATCTCGCAAGCCTGCACGAAATGTTCACCGGCTTCTCGCGCGAGCCGCTCATCGTGCAGAAATACCTCGCCGATGTGAGCCGGGGCGACAAGCGGGTGATCCTCGTGGACGGTCACCCGATCGGCGCGATCAACCGCGTGCCCGCGCAGGGCGAGACACGCTCCAACATGCATGTCGGCGGGCGCGCCGAAAAGGTCGAGATGACCGCCCGCGACCGCGAGATTTGCGACCGGATCGGACCGCTTCTGCGCGACAAGGGACAGATCTTCGTGGGCATCGACGTGATCGGCGACTACCTCACAGAGATCAACGTGACCTCGCCCACCGGGCTGCAGGAGCTGGAACGCTTTGACGGCACCAATGGTGCGGGCCTCATCTGGGACGCGATCGAGGCGCGGCGGGGGTGAGCTGGCGGCTGGCGCTTCTCAACCGGCATCTGCGCTGGTTCGAAAAGCCCGCGCTGGCGCGGTTGCCGGTGGCGCGGTTGCGGCGCTCGTTCGAGATCAAGTCGAGGATCTATTTCCATGCGCCATTCGGCAGTGCCTTTCGGCGTGACACTCTTGCCGGCGTTCCGGTGCAATGGGCACAGGCGCGCGAGGCCGTGGACGGGCCGGTAATCCTTTACCTGCATGGCGGCGCCTATGTCTTCGGCTCGTCCGACACGCATCGGGCGATGCTGGCGAAGCTCTCGGCGCTGACCGGGCTGCGCGCCTGCCTGCCGGATTATCGCCTGGCACCCGAGCATGCCTTTCCGGCGCAGATCGAGGATGCGCTGGCGTGTTACCGGGCGCTGAGGGCCGATCACGAGGTGATCATCGGCGGGGACAGCGCCGGGGGCGCAGTGGCGCTGGCGCTCTTGCACGAAATCCTGGCGCAGGGAATCGCGCCGCCCGAGGGCGTCTTTGCCCTGTCGCCGCTCACCGACATGACGTTTTCGGGCGGGTCGATCACCGAAAACGCCGCGCGCGATGTGGTGCTGTCGCCCGGGCGTATCGGCGAGATGCGCGGGATGTTTCTGGCGGGCCACGACGCGGACGATCCGCGCGCCTCGCCGCTTCGGGGGCATTACGAGGGCGCGCCGCCGGTTTGGATGACGGTGGGCGATACCGAGATACTGCGCGATGACGCGGTGCGGATGCAGGCCCGTCTGGAGGCGCAGGGGGTGGCGGGCGTTCTGCGTGTCGCAGAGGACCATCCGCATGTCTGGCCGCTCTTCCACAACTTCCTGCCCGAGGCGACGGCGACCCTGCGCGACCTCGCGGCGTGGATCAGGGCTCTTTGAGGGTGCTGATGCGAAAGCTCACCGCCTCGGCCACATGCGGGTGGCGCACCGCCTCGGAGCCGTCGAGGTCGGCGATGGTGCGGGCCACGCGCAGCACCCGGTGATAGCCGCGCGCGGTCAGCCCGAACCGGTCGGCCACGCGCGACAGCAACGCCTGCCCCTCGGCATCGGGCCCGGCGATTTCCTCGAGCGCCTCGCCCTCGGCATCGGCGTTGAGGCGCATGTCCGACCGGTCCTCGAACCGCGCCCGCTGGACCGACCGCGCCGCCGAGACCCGCCCGGCCACCTGCGCCGAGGTGGCGCCCGTGGCCGGCAGGTCGAGATCGGAGAACGCCACCGGCGGCACCTCGATGCGCAGGTCGAAGCGATCCATCAGCGGGCCCGAGACACGGCCCATGTAATCCTCGCCGCAATTGGGTGCGCGCGCGCAGGCGCGCGCCGGGTCGGTCAGGTGGCCGCATTTGCACGGGTTGGCCGCGGCGACCAGCAGGAAGCGGCAGGGATAGCTCACATGCGCGTTGGCGCGGGCGATCATCACCTCGCCGGTCTCGAGCGGCTGGCGCAGCGTCTCGAGCACGGGGCGGGGGAACTCGGGGAATTCGTCCATGAACAGCACGCCGTTATGCGCGAGGCTGATCTCGCCCGGCTTGGCGCTGCGCCCGCCGCCGGTGATGGCGGCCATCGAGGCGGTGTGGTGCGGCTCGCGGAAGGGGCGGGCGCGGCTGATCCCGCCCTCGGAGATGAGGCCCGCCACCGAGTGGATCATCGAGGTCTCGAGCGCCTCGGCTGCGCCGAGCGGGGGCAGGATGCCGGGCAGGCGTGCGGCCAGCATCGACTTGCCCGAGCCGGGCGGGCCGGACATCAGCAGGTGGTGCCGCCCGGCGGCGGCGATCTCGAGCGCGCGCTTGGCGCGCTCCTGCCCCTTGACGTCGCGCAGGTCGCGGCCGGCGGGCGGGTCTGTCACCTCGCCCGGCGTGGCCGGCGCGAGCGGCCGCTCGCCGGTGAAGTGGCGGACCACCTCGGCCAGCGACGCCGCTCCGATCACCTGCGCCGCATCGACCCACGCCGCTTCGGGCCCCGAGGCGCGGGGGCAGAGCAGCAAGCGGTGTTCGGCGGCGGCGGACATGGCCGCGGGCAGCGCGCCGACAACGGGGATGAGCGAGCCGTCGAGCGATAATTCGCCAAGTGCGGTGGTGCCCTCGGCGGCGTCGGCGGGGATGATCTCGAGCGCGGCGAGCAGCGCGAGCGCGATGGGCAGGTCGAAATGGCTGCCCTCCTTGGGCAGATCGGCGGGCGAGAGGTTGACCGAGATGCGCCGCGAGGGTAGCGCGATGGCCAGCGCCGAGAGCGCCGCGCGCACCCGCTCGCGCGCCTCCGAGACCGCCTTGTCGGGCAATCCCACAACCGAGAAACCCGGAATGCCCGGCAGCACCGCGCACTGCACCTCGACATGGCGCGCCTCGACGCCTTCGAAGGCCACGGTGTAGGCGCGTGCGACCATGTGCCCTCCGCTGGCGTGACAACAGGGTTAACGCGTAGCGCGCCCACGTTTAGGAATGGTTAACGCGCGCTCCGATCAGGGCCAGAGAACCGCGAGGTAGGCCGCGTATCCCGCCAGCAGCAGCGCCCCTTCGCGGCGCGAGATGCGCAGCCCGGTGACCGCCAGAAGCACCATCAGCACGCTCACCCCCAGCATCACCGGCGCGTCGAAGCCTGCGATGGCGGCGGGCACGGGCACCGGCGCGATGAGTGCCGTCACCCCGCCGATGCCGAGGATGTTGATGATGTTGGAGCCGACGATGTTGCCGAAGGCCACGTCGCCCTGCCGCCGCAGCGCGGCCATGACCGAGGTCACGAGTTCGGGCATCGAGGTGCCCACGGCGACGATGGTGAGGCCGATCACCGTTTCGGGGATGGCGAGCGACTGCGCCAGCGCCACCGCGCCGCGCACCAGCGCCGCGCCGCCGCCGATCACGAGCGCCAGACCGCCCAGCGACAGGATCAGCGGTAACAGAAGGCCGCCCTGCCGCGACGGACGCGGGGCGAGGCCGGGGTCGAGCGCCTCGAGCGCGATTTCCTTGTCGTGGAGCGCACCGCCGTTCGCCCCGCGTTCCTGCCGGAACGCGAGCACCGTGTAGGCGGCGAGCAGCAGCAAGGAGGCCGCCCCGACCACGCGGTCCATCGGAACGAGGGCCGCAAGTGCGGTGAAGACGGCGGCCACCGCCAGCATCACCACCGCGTCGCGCCGCAGCGCGGGTGCGGCCACCGCGATGGGAAAGAGCAGCGCCGACGTGCCCCCGATCAGCAGGATATTGGCGATGTTGGAGCCGACGACATTGCCCCAGGCGATTCCCGGTTCTCCCGACAGCGCCGCCTGCACCGAGGTGACAAGTTCGGGCGCGGAGGTGCCGAAGCCCACCAGCGTGAGCCCGATCACCAGCGGCGAGACCCCCAGCCGTCCGGCCACGCGCACCGCGCCACGCACCAGCAGGTCGCCGCCTGCGACGAGCAGGACGAGCCCGCCTGCGAGCGGGAGCCATATGTCGATCATCCTGTCGTCCTTTCCAAGAACGGGGCCGACGGTATCTGGCCCTGCGCGGGCTTGCTTTCAATGGCAGGAGCCGGGATATTCGGTGCGGGTCAGGCGGGGTCTTTGCGCCGGGCGGCGAGCGACGCGACGGCCTTCGCCAAAAGGCTTTCGGGATCGTGGCGCGAGGCCGGCACGCCCTGGGCCTCCATTGCCGTGGCGCGGGCGGCGATGGCCGTCGCGTCGCCGACGAGCGCCACGCTCTGCCCCAGCCAATAGGGCCGCGCGGCGGCCAGTTCCGCGCCGAGCAGGTGACCGGTGAGGGCGGCGGGCGCGCCCTGAACCTCGGCCGCACGCAGATGCGCGGCAAGGCGTTCGGGGCGGCTCATCGTGTCGGCGATTGCGGTCGGGTCCGCTTCTGCGGCGGCACCCAGGGCGGCGGCGATCCGTGGGGTGAGAAAGCTCTGGCAGCTCACGGCCTCGCCCGCGCTCAGATGTATCCAGTGGGCAAGGCCAGGGAGTGTCACACAGGCGATGCCGTCGTGATCGCCGAGGCCGATCAGCAGGAGCCGCACCCAGGCGTCGAGGCAATCCGGCGGGGTCTCCTGCACGAGGCCGGGCAGGCCGTTGCCGATGGGGTCGGGCAGCAGCGCGGCGGGCAGGGCCGCCGCCACGCCCTCGCCCGTGCGCAGCACCGGGCCGGGCGCGTCGAGCGCCGCGAGCGCCGCGTCGGCGTTGTCGGCGCGCGCCTCGTTCATGATCCGCCCGCCGTCGAGCGCGAGCGCACGCCCCCCGGTGCCGTCATGGCCGCAAAGCCGCCAGCGGCTCATGTCCGCGCGCGAAGCTGCGCCACGAGCCCCGACATGTCGTAGCCCGCCGACGAGGTGGCGCGCAGGATCGTCTCGGGGCCCAGCCTGTCGTAATTCACGAGGCTCCACATCATCGTGCAGCGCGTGCCGGTGCGGCAATAGGCCAGCATCGGTGCCGGCATCTCTTCTAGCGCGGTGCGAAAGGCTGTCACATCGGCCTCGGTCATGGTGGCCGAGGAAAACGGCACGCTGCGCATCTCGAGCCCGGCGGCGCGGGCGGCCTCGGCCACCTCGGCCTCGTGCGGCTGGCCCGGCTCCTCGCCGTCGGGGCGGTTGCACATGATCGAGCGGAAGCCCGCGGCGGCGATGGCAGGGATATCCCCGGGCGTGATCTGCGGTGCGACGGAGAAGTCTTCGGTGATCTGGCGCGGCTCCATTGGCGGTCCTCCTGGTTTGGCGTGTCGGGCCGACTATGCGCGCAAGGGCGTGGCGAGATCAATGCCGCCCGCTTGCCGGGCGCGGGGGTGCGGGATATGAAAAGGGCCGCAACAGAACAGGAGCGGGCGGCATGGGCGATCTTCCGGGCATTGTCATCAACGGCGCATCGGGGCGGATGGGGCGGATGTTGGCGCGCGTGGTGTCCGAGAGCGGCCGCGCGCGGCTCGTCGGCGCGCTGGAGCGGCCGGGCCATGACTGGGTCGGGCAGGACCTGGGCCGCGCCATGGGTGAGGCCCAGATGGGCATCACCGTGAGCGACGATCCGCTGGACCTGGTGTCACGGGCGCATGCCGTGATCGACTTTACCGCCCCTGCCGCGAGCGTCGAGATGGCGGTGCTGACCGCGCAGGCGCGGGTTGTGCACGTGATCGGCACCACGGGCTTTGACGAGGGCGATCTCAAGCGGCTGTCCGCTGCGGCGCGCCACGCGGTGATCGTGCGCGCGGGCAACATGAGCCTCGGCGTCAACCTGCTGGTGCAGATGACGAAACGGGTGGCCGCCGCCCTCGACGAGGCGTTCGATATCGAGATCGTGGAGGCGCATCACAACCACAAGGTCGATGCCCCCTCGGGCACCGCGCTGATGCTGGGCGAGGCGGCCGCCGAGGGGCGCGGCGTGATGCTCGACCACGTGGCGGACCGGGCCCGCGACGGCATCACCGGGCGGCGCGAGCAGGGCCATATCGGCTTTGCCGCGATTCGCGGCGGCGACGTGGTGGGCGAGCATGACGTGATCTTTGCCGGCGCGGGCGAGCGGGTGATCCTGCGCCATGTCGCCACCGATCGCGCGATATTCGCCCGTGGCGCGCTGCGCGCCGCGCTCTGGGGGCAGGGCCGGAAGCCGGGCGAATACGACATGATCGACGTGCTCGGCCTCTCGCACGAATGATCCGGTCGGGCCCGCCGCGCGTATCACGTGAGAACACCGATACGTGGAGGATCGTGAAAGATGCGTCTCGTGCTTGTCTTGATAGGCCTACTGGCCACGCCGGCGGCGGCGCAGGCAGAATTCGCGCAAGTCAGCGAACGAGAGCGATTCGTCTCGCTGATCGAGGGCCGCGATCTCACGCGGTTCGGTATCCGTCTGGAGGTGACCTCGGACGGTCGCATCCGGGGGCGGGCCTTCGGGCGCGATGTGACCGGCGCGTGGAACTGGGCGCAGGGGTATTTCTGCCGCGATCTTTACTGGGGCAGCATGGAGCTTGGCGCGAATTGCCAGGCCGTGCGGCAGAACGGGGATACGCTGCGGTTCATCTCGGATCAGGGAGCCGGGCAGTACGCCGATCTCTATCTGCGCTGAGGGTGGACGGTCAGACGCCGAGGTAGCGATCGGCGACCGAGCGGTCTGAGCGCAGCGCGTCTGCCGTCATGACCGGCCCCATGCGCCCGTTTTCCAGGAATGCGATGCGGTCGGCCACCGGCAGGATCGCGTCGAGCCGCTGCTCGACGAGCAGCACCGCCACGCCCTCGTCGCGCTTGGCTGCCACCACTGTGCGGATGGCGGCGATCATCGACGGCTGAAGCCCCTCTGTCGGCTCGTCGAGAAGCAGGACGCGGGGGCGCAGGCAGAGTGCGCGCGCGAGTGCCAGCATCTGCTGCTCGCCGCCCGAGAGCGTCTCGGCGCGTTGACCCGAGCGTGCGGCGAGACGCGGAAAGAGGTCGAGCATTTCGGCGCGCAGCCCGGTGCCGCCGCCGCGCGCCATCAGCCCGACGGTGAGATTTTCCGCGACCGTCAGCCCGGCGAAGAGCCGCCGCCCCTGCGGCACGTAGCCCACCCCGGCATGGGGCACGCGGTGCGCTTGCAGACGGTCGAGCCGCTCGTCGCCGAGCATGATCGCGCCCCCCGAGAGCGGCAGCAGCCCCATGATCGTGCGCAGGAGCGTGGTCTTGCCCGCGCCGTTGCGCCCCATCAGGCACAGGATTTCGCCCCGGTCGAGCGATAGCGACACCCCGTGCAGCACTTGTGCGCGGCCATAGCCTGCCGCGATCTCATCCAGCCGCAGCATCATCACCCCCGCCCCCCAGGTAGGCCGCCTGCACCGCGCGGTCGGCGTGGATTTCGGCGGGGCTGCCCTCGGCCAGCACCCGGCCCGCATCGAGCACCGTGATCCGCCCGGCCAGCGCCATCACCACATCCATGTTGTGCTCGATCAGCAGGATCGTCGCCTCGCGTGCCAGGTCGCGCACCAGTCGACCGAAGCCCGCGATCTCGCCCTCGGCCAGCCCTTGCGTGGGCTCGTCGAGGATCAGGAGGCGCGGGCGCTGCGCGATGCCCATGGCGATCTCCAGCAGGCGCTGATGGCCGTAGGCCAGGTCGCCCGCGATCTCGGCCCCGCGATCCCCGAGGCCCACCCGGTCGAGCGCCGCCGCCACCGCGCGCTCCAGCGCCGCGCCGTGCGCCTGCTGCCGTGCGGCAAGCGCCACGTTTTCCGACACCGACAGCCCGGCAAAGACCGAGGTGATCTGGAACGTGTAGGCCATGCCCAGCCGCATCCTCCGGTGCGCGGGCAGGCGGGTGATGTCGTGCCCGTCGAACGTGACCCACCCGGCGCTCGGCGCGATGCGGCCCGCGATCATGCCCACCAGCGTCGTCTTGCCCGCGCCGTTGGGGCCGATGAGCGCGCGCACCTCGCCCTCGGCGATGTCGAGATCGACGCCGTCGACCGCGCGCAGCCCGTCGAAATCGCGGGTGAGGCCGCGCACGCTCAGGAGGCTCATGGCAGCCCCCGCCACAGCCTGCGCCGCACCTCGCCCATCAGCCCTTGCGGCGCGTAGAGCGTGAGCCCCACCAGCGCCACGCCCGCGATCAGCATGTAGGCGGTGGTCACGTCTGCGGCGAGGTCGATCAGGTAGAACATGAAGAGCGCGCCGATGAACGGCCCCAGCACCGTGCCCGCCCCGCCCAGCAG
>Ga0102938_10003325_pt1 | contig 12026 bp, 13 predicted proteins | sample SalPonR2_B_D2_MG_FD_84516 | JGI IMG/M metagenome (GOLD analysis project Ga0102938, IMG submission 84516) | Salt pond soil microbial communities from South San Francisco under conditions of wetland restoration - Salt Pond MetaG R2_B_D2_MG | ecosystem: Environmental > Aquatic > Marine >... | reverse complement strand
AATAGTTTACTTAAATCAAAAATAACATCTTCAATTGCTTTCCCATCGGGTTTCAATAATCCCCTAGAAGCCTGAGTATCTTTAATCATTTTTTTTATTTCTTCTCTTTCTAAGGGAGTAATCCTAAAACTAACATCCTTTTTCTCTTCAACTTTTGTCCCCCCAGAACCAAATCCGATAACATGACCAAATTCAGTAGTTTTTTTAACTCCAATCAAAAATTCTTTTCCTTCAATTTTACTCTGAAATAAAACTCCTCTGGCCCCTTTTATTTTTTTCAAATTAGAAAATTCTTCGATAGCATTAGAATAAGTTTTCACATTCAATCTAATCCCATCAACTTTATTTTTATGGACAATATTCTTTCCAGCAACTTTCATGACAAAAGGAACACCAACTTTTTTCAAGGCTTTTTTAATTCCATTCTTTCCAGAACAAAAAGCACTAGGAATAACCCTAAAACCTTTCTTTAATAAAAATTTCTCAGTTTCAACTTCTCCAGCATATTTCATAAAATAACAAACAAAAAATTAGTTATATATTTTTCTACTCTCCAAAAACTCTATAAATAATAATTCCTAACTAATTTTATGGAAAAAAACCTAAATTCTTTTTTTAATGCAAAATCAGTTGCAGTAATTGGAGCCTCAAATAGCCCTGGAAAAGTTGGAAATATAATTATGAAGAAATTAGATAAATTAAAGGGCAGAGTAATTCCAATAAACAAGAAAGGTGAAAAAATAGAAGGAAAAGATTCATATAAAAAAATAGCAGATTACCCAAAAAAAATTGAACTTGCAATAATTGCAACTCCTTCAAAAACTGTTCCAAAAATAATCGAACAATGCATAAAAAAAGAAATAAAAAACATAATAATAATCTCTGCAGGATTTTCAGAAGTCGGAAATTACAAATTAGAAAAAAAGATATTAAATCTAAAATTAAAGCACAACTTAAACATACTTGGACCAAATTGTTTTGGAATGATTAATCCAAAAAAGAATTTAGATTTAACCTTCGCAAAAGAAACCGTAAAAAAAGGAAACACTGTTTTCATCAGCCAAAGTGGAGCCCTAGGAAGCTACATTTTAGATTATAAAATTCCCCTAAGAGCATTCATATCAGTAGGAAACATGATAGATTTGAATTTTGCAGATTGGATCGAATATTTCAATGAAGACAAAAAAACAAAAAAAATAGTTTGTTATATAGAGTCCTTGCATGATGGAAAAAGATTCATTGAAGCCTGTAAAAATTCAAAAAAAGAAATAATTGTCATTAAAGCAGGAAAAACCGAAAAAGGAAAAAATGCAACAATGTCTCACACTGCAAGCTTAGCAACAGATTATAAAATTTACCAGGGAGCATTTAAACAAGCAAAAGTAAAACAATCAAAATCACTTATTAGAGCATTTGGGATAAGAGAAGAAAACATTGTCTACAAACTAAAAGGAAAAAAAGTAGCAATAATCACAAACGCAGGAGGAGCAGGAGCACTATTAACTGACCAATTGGAATCACAAGGATATGAAATTTACGGACCAAAGGATATACTCGGAACTGCAACATCCAAAGATTACAAAAGCGCATTAAATAAAATCAAAGCAAACTATGATTCAATAATAGTAGTATTAACTCCACAAACAATGTCAGAACCAGAAAAAACTGCATGTATCCTTTCAGAATCAAAATTCAAACACAAAATAGTTGCATGTTTCTTAGGAAAAAGTTCAATAGAAGAAGCAAAGAAAATCCTCCAAGAAAATGGAATCAGTTATATAACAAAAGCTGTTTAATCTTTCTAAAATGAAACCAAAAACAATTGAACCAATAATGAAAATTCTTAAAAAAAAATTTCCTGCCAGCACAACAACTTTAAACAATATGCGAGGAAAAGCGGATGCTTTCAAAATTTTAATATCTTGTCTTCTTTCTTTAAGAGCTAGAGATGAAACAACAGAAATAGTTTCAGAAAATCTTTTCAAAATTGCAGATACTCCAGAAAAAATAATCAAATTACAAACACCAAAACTAAAAAAAATAATTTTTAAATCGGGTCACTACAACAAAAAAGCAATTGCTCTAAAATCTGTTTCAAAAGAAATAATAAAAAGATTCAAAGGCAAAGTTCCTAAAACATATGAAGAATTAATTTCAATAAAGCATATAGGCCCAAAGACAGCAAATATTGTTTTGGCTTTTGCATTCGACAAACCAGTAATTCCAGTAGACACACATTGCCACAGGGTTCCAAACAGAATCGGGTGGGTAAAAACAAAAAGTGCAGAAAAAACAGAACAAAAACTAATAAAAATTCTTCCAAAAAAATACTACAAAGAGTTCAACTCAATTTTTGTTCAATTTGGAAGAACAATTTGTACTCCAATATCTCCCAAATGTTCAATTTGTCCAATAGAAAAATATTGTAAAAAGATTGGAGTAAAAAAATCAAGGTAACCCAAACCTTTAAAAATAAAATTTTATTCAAACTCTTATGAAAAGAAGCTCAAGACGTTGGAAAAAGAAAGGCCAGATGAGATGGAAATGGCAAAGAAAAAAACTTAGGAAAGAAAAACATAAACGTAAAGTAAGAAGAGCAAGATCTAGATAGTTCTAAACAAAAAAATTATAAAACAAACTAATTTTAATTGAATATGGCAGTGAAAAATTGGTATGAATTCTTTACAAAAAATAATGGTGAAACTATCGCTTACTTAAAAGGAAAAGAAAATTCTTTATATTATAATAAAATTACAGAAAAAAAATTTGATTCTCAATCTCTATTTAATAATGCCCAAAATTTAGAATACAGATTGACAAAAGAAGGATCTCCAAAAGGATATTTTAAATATAAAACACACGCAGAAAAATTCAACCAAGAAATTTTAAAAGGAAAAGGAGAAATTTCTCCAAACAAAAAATACAAAAAATTCTAAACATATTCTATAAAACATATTTTTGAAAACATATTTTCTAATATATATTTTGAAAAATAACCTAAGTTTAAATTATTCATCAATCTAATATTTTAATGAAAAAAATTCCTAGAGGCCAAAATCCCAAATACTACCCAGATTTAATCGAAGAAATTCTCAATCCTAGAATAAAAAAATATAATTCCAAAAATAAAAAATCTAAACATCAAATCATGGAAAACCGCCACAAAAAAGCCCTAGAAAATATTGCTAAAGATCCCTCCTTAATAAAAATAAAAGATAGCATATTCACAGAAATTGAAAAGAAAATCTATGATTCATCAAAAGAAATTGGAGAAATTGATGGAATAATAACAAATGAGGAATTTACATATTATATTGAATACAAATGCAATGATTGTGAAACAAATAGAAAAAAAGCAAAACATCAATTAGAAAAAATACCAAAATTCATAGAAGAAAAATACCAGACAAAAAATGCAAAATTCCTCTATGTTCATGGAAAATTCAAAGTTTACGAACTAACTAAAGAGGGATTCATCCCATTTAATTATACTCCCAACCAATAACAAAGGAATGTTTATAAAAAAACAATTCTTATATTCTTCATGACATCAGAAATTTGGACAGAAAAATATAGGCCAAAAAAATTCGATGAATTAGCAGGCCAAGAAGCCATTGTAAAAAGAGTCGGAGCCCTTACTAATTCTCTAAACATACCTCATTTGCTCTTTGCAGGCCCAGCAGGAACAGGAAAATCAACTTTAGCCCTAATTGTTGTAAAAGAATTATTTGGAGAAAATTGGAAAGATAATTACTTAGAATTGAACGCTTCAGACGAAAGAGGAATCCAAATTGTCCGAGAAAAAGTAAAAGATTTTGCAAGAACAAAATCATTAGGAAACGTGCCTTTCAAGGTAATATTTTTAGACGAAGCAGATGCCTTAACACCTGAAGCACAACAAGCCCTAAGAAGAACAATGGAAAACTACGCAGCAACCTGCAGATTCATTCTTTCATGTAATTATTCTTCAAAAATAATAGATCCAATTCAATCAAGATGTGCCACATTTAGATTCAAATTATTAGAAAAAAAAGATGTGGAAAAGGTAATCAAAAGAATTGCAGAATCAGAAAATTTAGAAATTGACGAAGAAGCAATTACATCAATTTACGAATCAAGTGAAGGAGATTGTAGGCGATCTGTAAATATAATGCAATCAACCGCGTCAGTCTCTCCAAAAATAACAAAAGACTTAGTTTCAACAATAGCTTCAGAAGCAAGACCAAAAGAAATCAAAATTGTATTAGAATATGCCCTTTCAGGAGATTTCAAAGGAGCAAGAGAAAAACTTTTAGATGTAATGCTCAAAGAATCAATTTCCGGACAAGATGTGATAAAACAAATGCAAAAAGAAATTTGGAATTTAACAATAGAACCAGAATTAAAAGTAAAACTAACAGAAAAAACTGGTGAAGCAGAATTCAGAATTGTTGAAGGTTCAGATCCTTTCATTCAACTTCAAGCGTTATTAGCTTCATTCGTGCTTGCTGGTTTGGGAAAATAATTCTAAAATGAAATCTTGGGTAGAAAAATATAGGCCACAAAAACTAACAGAGTTAATCGGTCAAGAAGAAGCAGTAGGAGAAGTTGAAAACTACTTAGAAACATTTCCAAATGTAAGAAGAAAAGCACTTCTTTTGAATGGCCCCCCAGGAATCGGAAAAACAACACTTGTTCATGTATTTGCAAAAGAAAATGAATATGAAATATTTGAATTGAATGCCTCTGACTTGAGAAATAAAAAATCAATGATTGAAAAATTAAAACCAGTCTTAGAACAATCATCCTTATTCAATAAAAACAAATTAATCCTTGTGGATGAAATCGATGGTTTATCCGGAACAAAAGATAGAGGAGGAGGTTCAGAACTAGTTTCATTAATTGAAGATACAAAATTCCCAATAATTTGTGCTGCAAATGATGCTTGGATACAGAAGTTATCTCCCCTAAGAAAAAAAGTAAATATAATAGAATTAAAAGACATAACCCCTGCAGAAACTAAAAATTTATTGAAAAAAATCCTCGAACAAGAAAAAAAATCAATAAATGAAAAAGTTCTTAACCAAATATCAATTAAAGCACGTGGAGACTTGAGAAGTGCTATAAATGACTTAGAAGCAGCAGCATCAATGGAAAACCCCGAAGAAATATTCATCGATGAAAGAAACAAAAAATTAGATATATTCAAAGCAATGAGACATATTTTTCAAGATAAAGCAAACAAAGAAATGCTCGGAACTTTTGACAAAGTGGACATGCAAATGGATGAAATAATTCTTTGGTTTGAAGAAAACATTCCAAAAGCTTATTCAGGAGAAGATCTTGCAAAAGCATATCAAAGATTAGCTAAAGTGGATTTATTCAAAGGAAGAATATACAAACAACAATATTGGAGATTTTTAGTTTATGAAAACATATTCGGAAGTTACGGAATTTCACAAGCAAAAGGAGACAAAGAAATCACAGAATTCAAAAAATATTCAAAGCCAACAAGAATATTAAAAATTTGGTTAAACAATCAAAAACACGGAAAAAAGAAAACAATAGCAATAAAATATGCAAAAAAAACCCACGTAGGATACAAAAGAATAATGGCACAATGGAATGAAATAAAACACCAATTAAAAAATCCAATGATTCAAAAAGAACTAAAACTCGATGATGATGAAATAAATTATATTATGAAGTATTAAAAATTAATCATAATAAACCAGAATCCCTTATATCTCCGTTATTAAAATAAATCAAATGTTTTCCTGGTGCATACTTAACAATTCTATATCTTGATGAATTATCCCCAGGATGATTTGAAGTTTCATTAAACATTTTCTTAGAATTAAATTCTTCTTTCACAGCATCTCCCAATTCTTTCGTCATTTTAATCTCCATAATTTAATTCATTTTTAAAATATTTTCCAATTTAAATATTTTCTTATATTATAGAATAACTTTAATCTTTATTAAAACTTAATTCAAATAAAACAAAAAAGAAAATTAACAAGCACCAGCAGCAGAAGCAGCATTAGAAGTTTCTTCCCAACCAAAATAAACGCTTGGAGTGGCAGTAGAAACTTCCTCTTCACATAATTCTGGAACCTCATTAAAAGCTTCACAAGAAGCTCCCAAATAAGCACTTTCACTTCTTCCAGCTTCAACAATAGCTCCATTAATTACTAAAGTTGGACTTCCTCTAACTCCTGCGTTTTCACTCATTTCTGAATCTTCAGCATAATAATCTTCCCATCTTCCAGAGTCAACACATTCTTCCACCAGAGATTCATCCACTCCTGTTTCTTGCATACAAGTTGAAGGGTCATTCCCATTTGCAATGTAACCCCCTTCAGAATTTCCATCTCCTTCTAAGAAACATTCTAAATAATCTAAGAATTTGTCTCCTTGTTCTTCTCTTATACAAACTTGACGAGGAGTTTCAGTTTCTTCAGGTTCATGCATGAAATAATGAACAAATCTAATTTCCATATCCGCAACATCTTCTAATAATCTAGCCATAGGTAAAAATCCTTTTTCAGCTTGAGTCCCATAAGGACAATGAGTCATAATAAATAATTGAACTAAAGGCTTATCACTTTTAACAACCTCTTGGGGCTGTGTTTCTTCAACAGGTTCAGGTTCACTAACTGCTTGTGATGAAAGAGGCATAACACCCTGAACATAATATTTTCCATCTTTAGTTACATGAACTGGAATTTCTTGACCTTGAGCCAAAACAGTAACTTGATATAAACCCTCACTAAAATCAGTTGAATCAACATATTCAATTTTACTATCACTCATTGAATTCATATAATCTACAAAACTTTCCCCTGCTTTCTTAGAGGAAATATCTCCAGAAGAAGAAATAATCATAGAACCCATCAGAACTAAAGTAAGAAAAGCAAAAACAAAAGTTCCAAATTTCCAAGGATTCTTTTTAATTTTCCCAACAAAATCATATTTCTGAGATTTTTTCTTACTAGCCATGAACTACTAAAAACAAAAACCCTTTATAAAATTTTCTAAGAAATTCATAAACAATTAATATTTATCCTCTTCCATAAAAAAATTCCCTGCAGGAGAAATGGGGGAGAATCGACTTAAAACCAAAGAAGATAACTTCTAAAATTCTTCATAACCAAAGAAACCGGTATAAAGTCACTCCTGCAGAGAATATGATAATGAAACTCCCACCTCTTAAAATCCATGAAATAAGTTAATCAAAATCCTATAAAATATTAATTTAGAAAAAAGGATAAAATTTTTAATTTTTTCTCCAAAAATAATTTATTTTATTAAATAAAAAACAACCAAAACATTAAAAATAAGTTTAACCTAAACAATACATGCCATATGATATTATAGTAGGAAGAGGAGAATCAGATAAAAAACTTCTAGGAAAGAAAGGACTTTTGCATATTGGAAGAGGTTATGTAAAAATGGGCCAATATAATTCTCTTTCAAACAATATTTTTTTAGATGTTGCAAGAAGTCATGTAGTTTTAATTGCAGGTAAAAGAGGTTCTGGAAAATCCTACACGCTCGGAGTTCTTGCAGAAGAAATTTCAAGTTTATCAAAAGGAGTATCGGAAAATATTGCTTCACTAATATTTGACACCATGGGAATTTATTGGACAATGAAATATCCAAATGAAAAAGATAAAGAATTACTACACGAATGGGAAATGAGTCCAAAAAACCTTCCAGTAAAAATATTTGTTCCCTTTGGAAAATACGACGAATTCATAGATAAAGGAATCCCCATAGATGAAAAATTTGCATTAAGTGTCTCAGAATTAAATGCAGAAGATTGGATTATAACTTTTGGACTAAATCTTTTGGACCCCGTATCAAATTTAATTCAAAGAGCAATAATTGAACTAAAAGAAAAAGTAAAAAAATATGCAATAAAGGACATTTTAGAAATAATAAAAAAAGACAAAAGAAGTGAAAAAGAAACAATTAATTCCGCAATAGGTCTTTTTGAAACTGCAGACACATGGGGAATATTTGCACAAGAAGGAACAGATGAAACTAAAATAAAAGATTTAATAACTGGAGGAACAACATCTGTTCTAGATTTGTCAGTTTACAATTCAATTGGAGCATTCAATGTTCGAGGATTAGTAATTAGTTTGTTATCAAGAAAAATATTCAACGAAAGAATGATGGCAAGAAAACAAGAAGAAATAAATTCAGTTTCAAAAGGCCTTGATTATTCAAGTGGACAAGAAAGAAAAGAAACTCCACTTGTTTGGTTATTCATAGATGAAGCGCACGAATTCTTGCCCTTAAATGAAAAAGTAATTTCCACTGATGCATTAGTTCAAATCTTAAGAGAAGGTCGACAACCAGGAATATCTTTAGTTCTTGCAACTCAACAACCCGGAAAAATCCACACAGACGTAATGACTCAGTCAGATATCGTCCTAGCACACAGAGTAACTTCAAAACCAGACATCGACGCACTAAATCACATGATGCAATCCTACCTAACAAATACAATTCAAGGTTATATGAACGATTTACCAAGTCTAAAAGGTTCAGCAATAATATTAGACGACAATTCCGAAAGAATTTACCCCATGCGAATGCGACCAAGATTCACCTGGCATGGAGGGGAAGCCCCAACAGCTGTCGAAATAAAAAAAGAATTCTAATTGACCCGAATGCCAGAGGCATGGGGAGAATCTTCTGAAAGTTCAAATAAACGAACAAGTGAGTTTAAAGAATCTTTCATGGAATTGATTCTGTTGAAAAACCCCTAGCATTAATTACAATTAACTAAAGTTAATTGAGTTTCTAGGGGAACACAGAATTTCAATTGGTTGGTCGGGGCTAGGGATGGAAGATCTTCAACAGAATCCATGAAGTTCGAATTGGAAAATCACCAACAGCTGTCGAAATAAAAAAAGAATTCTAATTGACCCGAATGCCCCAAACTAAAAAAAATAAAATACAAACTAAATAAAAAACTCATTTGTAAAATTTTCAATATATTTTCTTAAAGCTTTAGTACTTCCCTCATTTTCAAAATAACCCCAAGAATCAACTAAATTTTCTTTTTCAGAATTAATTATTTTATCAAAAACTCCATCAAATTGATATAAAGTTAAATCAATTATTTTACCTTTAGAATCAATATTCCAAGAATGTTTTTCTAATCCCCTAGAAGTTAAAACATATCCTGCGACAGGTAAAAAACCCAATTCATCATATACAATTTTTGAAGACAAAGAACACATGTTTTTTGGAAATCCAGGGTTTTCATCCTTCAAACTATTCTGAATTTCAATTAATTTGTTTTCAATATCCATTTTATCGCCCAAAAATTCTCCTAAAAAAACCTTTTTTAACAATTTCAAAATCAACTCTTAACCGAACTTTATATGGGGCAATTTCCCCGGCATCTTTAACATTCAAAATATTAATTTTTTTGCCAATTTTTTCTGCCTTTGCCCGCACCTTTTCAACAACCAAATCCTTATCTTCAACTTTACAAAAATCATAATAATAAATTTTAGTCCCAGGTTTAGAAAGCATAAAAGCTTCTTTCAAAAAAGTGTCTTCCAACTGAGGTCTAGCCATAATAATAACATCAAATTTTTTACCTTCTTTCATTAATTTAGGAGCAACCTTTTTTATATCTCCTGGAACCAAAACAACTTTCTCTTCAACTTTATTTCTAACAATATTTTCTTTGGCATATTCATTTGCTTTTCTATTCAGTTCATTAGAATAAACTATTTTTGCACGAGTGTTTTTCGCAATAACAATAGAAAAAGGAGCAACACCAGCACACATAACAAAAACTTCCTCTCCTGAAGAAATCAATTCAGAAACTTCCTTTCTCTCGTTACTTAATCTAGGAGAAAAATAAGTTTCATCAATGTTAAACCTAAACTCACAACCATTTTCTTTATACAAAACTTCCTTATTTCTTTCCCCCGCCAAATGTTTCGTAGTTTGTTTTCTAAGTCTACCACTAAATTTCTGAGACTTCTCCACAACAGTTTTCAAATTATTATGTTCTTTCAAAAGCTTTTTTGCAAATTCCTTTTTTTCCTTTTCCTTAGTCTCAAATGGGAAATTAACAATTGCAACATCTCCCAAAACACTAAAGGACCTTTGTTTAACCATAATTATCTTTGGAATTCTGAATTTAAATGGCTTTTGTAGAATCTATCTTTTTCTCAACATAAATTCTTATAAAATAAACCAAATTTATTCTTCTATGGCATCTTTATCAAAAGCTATGAGAAAGAATATAAAAGAATCAAGAAAAAAATATAAAAAACTCTTAAAAGAAAAAAAAGAAAAAGAGAAAATTGAAACTTTAAAAGAAAAAAAACTATTAGAAAAAAAACCGACAAAACAAATTAAAAAATTAAAATTGCCTAAAACAAAAGAAGCCGATTTATTAGAAAAAGAAAAGATAAGACTTTTAGAACAATGTGATTTATATGTTTCAAAAATAAAAAATCTAGAAGACAAATTAGAATATGTTTATTCAAAAACAAAATACTCTCAAAACAAAGAAAAATATGAAAAACTAATTGAAGAAATAAAAAGTTATATTTTAAAATTTAATGAAAAATTAAATTCAACAGAAGAAGAATTAAAAAAATTAAATGGGAGAATAAAAGAATTGGAATAAATTTTTTATAATTTATGTTATTTTAACATATCACCTAAATTTCTCCACATTAACTTAATCTTTAAAATTCAAAAACCCCCTTCTTGAATTTTAATCTATTAAATCTGAGCTTTGATTCAGCAAAATTTTAATTTTCAAAAATCCACATATTTATAAAAATAAAATTCTTAAATAAAACATGAAAGGGGTTAAAAAAATATTTCTTGTTTTACTTTCAATAATTAGTTTAAACTTTATTTCAGCCTACCAATATGCAGGAAGTTACAAAAATTTTGGAATCCTAAGATTTTTTCAAGGCACTTTAGAATACATTCCTTTAGCTTTAGCATTCTTATTAATTTTCTGGGGATTAAATTTCGGAGTAAATAGAACTAAAATAAAAAACGGCTGGATTATTGCATTAATACTTTCAATTTTTGCAACATATGGATTAACAAAACTAAACATTCCAATTGACAATATTTTCTACAAAATAGGTTTTAATGAAAGGCTTCTTTTTGAAATTGGGCCATGGATTGTATTAGGATTTGCAATGTTCACTGTGTGGAAATGGGGCTTTGGAAAACTTTTGATAATTTTTAGTATAATTTTCTTCAATCTCGGACTCTTCAAAGTTGCACCAGAAAGTGGAGCCGCAATGATGCTTGGAATAGCAGGATTAATTATTGGATTATTAATAAACAAAAAAGAAATGCGTTGGAGAAAAGACCGAAGAGAATTAAAAAATATGAATGTTTCAGAAAGAGAATCTTATCTAAAAGAAAGGGCAGAAAATAAGGAGAGAGAATTAGCAAAATGGAATAAAGCAGGGAGAATTGCCGGAAAAGCAATAGGCGGAACAATATATGGTGCAACAAGACCAATAAAATGGGGAGCACAAGCAACAAAATGGACGTCAAATCAAATCAATAAAGGAAGCAAAATAGCAAAAAAACAAATAAGAAAAAGAAAAAGATTACAAAGACAATATAACAAATATTCTAAAGGAATAGGCAAAATTGTAAAAAGAAATAATGGACAAATTCCTCCTTTGAGCACAAAAGATGGAAAAGAATATTCAAGATTAATAAGTGGAATGAGAAGAGTCGAAAAAATTGCAGAAAAACATAATAGAAAATTAAGCTGAATTTATTGAAAGATAAGTTTCATAAAAATCTTTTGTTTCTTTTAAAGTATCAACAGAATAATTAATAAAATCCAAATTTTTGTAAACTGTTTTTTTATTTCTTTCAAAATCTTTCAAAACATTTTTTTCAACACCAACAACTTTTTTTTGTTCATTAATTTCTTCATTCAAATATTTCGATTCATCAAGCAATCTAGACTTGGACTTTTCCAAAAAAGAATCTTGAGGTTTTTTCTTAACTTTTTCTTT
>Ga0102938_10003323_pt1 | contig 12029 bp, 9 predicted proteins | sample SalPonR2_B_D2_MG_FD_84516 | JGI IMG/M metagenome (GOLD analysis project Ga0102938, IMG submission 84516) | Salt pond soil microbial communities from South San Francisco under conditions of wetland restoration - Salt Pond MetaG R2_B_D2_MG | ecosystem: Environmental > Aquatic > Marine > Intertidal... | reverse complement strand
CAAACCTCACCTACGCCTGCGCTGCCACCCTGCTGCTGGCACTCGGCGGCTGCACCTGCGGCTTCGACTGCTCCAGCGACGACGACAACGAACCCGCAGTGCTCAGCCTCGGCTTCTCCGATGCGCTGCCGGAGGAACTTGCGGAGGTTGTGATCGAACTCGACAGCATCACGCTGCGCGGTTCCGGTGTGGACGATGTCGAAATCAACAATTTCACAGTCGACTCTCTGAACCTGGTGGACGCACCCACGGTGCCGATCAACCTGCTCGAATACCGTGGCGCAAACCAGGTCCTGGTGATCGAGGCGCTCGAGCTGGCCGCGGGAGAGTACAGCAGCGTGGAGATCGCCCTCGTCGACGGTGACGTCAACAGCTCCTACGTTCTCACAGGCAGCGGCGAGCAGCAGCCGTTAGTCGCGGCCGGTTCGGTGCTGCGACTCGGCGGCATTCGCGTACCTTCCGGCAACAGCACCTTTACGGTCGAATTCGAACTCGCGCGCGCGCTCCAGGCGCGGGCGGAAGAATACCGACTCGACACCGAGGGCATTCGCATCGTGAATAATGCCCTCAGTGCGCGCCTGCGGGGCACCGTGGATACGGCACTGTTCGACGGCGTCGCGCCCTGCGACGCCAAAGCCGAACCACTTGCCGGGAACCGTTTGTACCTTTACCAGGGCAGCCAGGTCGACGGGGAAAACCTGGCAGACGTTTTCCGCGCGGGCGGCAACGCACCCGAGGGCGCGCTCGCACCTTACGCGGTGGCCGCAGTACTGCCACCCGCCGGGCTCGACACCGAATGGCGCTACGAGTTTGGCTTTCTGCCCCCCGACGATTACACCCTCGCCTTTTCCTGCGATGCCGCTGACGACGACCCGCTGGACTGGGACGACCTGCAGATACCCCTGCCGGCGGACCAGGTCTACCCTGTCAATCTTTCGAGCGGCGAAACCGCGACCTGTAATCTGCGCGACGGGGCAACCTGCCCCTGATCACTCGCTGAAACGGGTGTCGCGGCCCTGCCCTGCGCTCCGGGCCGGCCCTGAACCAGGAAATTCCGGAACTGCATCACACTCCCCCGCCCGACGGGCGATTTTCTGCACTTTTGTACACTATTTCATCGACTTGGAATACGCGCCTGCCTACGCTAAGGCGAAGTGAAGATGTTCCGAGAGGGACCGCAGTGCGCTTAGTCAAGATACCAGCGATGAACCTGAAGCCCGGCATGTTTGTTGCCGAGCTGGACAGGCCGTGGCTGAAAACCCCGTTCGCCCTGCAGGGCTTCGTGATTCGCGACACGGAAGAGATCCTGTACGTGTCCGATTACGTGGATCACGTGTACGTGGACGCCGAGTACAAGGGCCGACGGCAGAATCTCGAGCTCGCGATGAAGCCCACCGCTATTCGACCGAAAAAACGGCTACGCCTGCGCGACGAATTCGAGCGCAGTAAACTGTCTTTCGCCAGCGCTACAGAAACGCTGGACAAGGTGTTTGATTCGCTGCGCAAGGGCCAGTCCCAGGACATCAATGCCGTCAAGGAGGCCATCAACCCGCTGATCGAGGGCGTATTCCGCAACCAGGAAGCGGTGGCCGCGCTGGTGCGGCTCAAGCAGTGTGGTGACTACCGCTATCATCACGGTGTCTCCATGGCGGTGTGGGCGGCAATCCTCGGTCGCCACATCGGCCTGCACCGGGATGAACTGGAAAAACTCGCAGTCGGTTGCGCCATGTGCGATGTCGGCATGACCCAGCTCCCGCCGGAGCTTCTCGATCAAGCCGAGAATCTTTCCGATAAACAGGAGAAGATTATCCGCGCGCACCCCATCATGGGCGCAGACCTGGCATCCAAGTCCAAAAATGTGGACCTGGAAATCATCTCGATTATCGAAAACCACCACGAGCGCATGGACGGTTCGGGCTATCCCCGCAAGGTCGAGGGCGCATCCATTCCCCTGCTGGCACGCATTGCCGGCCTGGTGGATACCTACGATGCGATGATTACCCCGCGACCCTATGCCAGCGCGCGCACATCGCACGAGGCGACGCAGGAACTGCTGGACTGCAAAGGTACGTTGTTCCAGGAGTCACTGGTCGAGCAATTCGTGCAGGCCATCGGCCTGTTCCCCACCGGCACGCTGGTGGAACTGAACACCGGCGAGGTGGCGATAGTGGTCAGCCAGAGCACCACACGCCGGCTCAAACCGGAAATCGTTATTGTGCTGGATGGAGACAAGGCAAAGCTGCATGCCCCGCGCCTGATCGACCTCACCAACCAGAGAATTGCGGCGGAGGGCGAACGCTGGATTGCAAAAGAACTGCAAGCAGGGAGTTTCGGTATCAACAGCGAAGAGTACTTTATCTGATGGCGCAAGCCGGCAACAACGTGATCGGTATCGTAGAGCTCACCGATGAGTACGATGCGTCAGACCAGCACGCCACCGAGGCCTTCAACGGGCTGCGCAGCGCATTCTACGATCGCCTGCAACACTGGGTTCGTGTGAAAGACGAATGCAGGAAAATGAGCCACAACCGGGTCTGCGTGCTGCTCAAGGATATCGGCAGCGAAGGCGAACTGCACCTCGCTGCATCCAAGCTACAGCGCCTATTCAAGGAACCATACGATCACCGCGGTGCCCACCTGCACTTTGCCGTGAGGGCGGGTTTTTCGCTCTCCTCCAGTGCCAACGACGATATGGCCCTGGCAATGCGCCAGGCGGGTATCGCACTGAACCAGGCGCGCACGTCACCACAGATCTACGAACTGTATTCGCCACAGCGCACCGGCAACCTGCATGCGGAGACGGTGTTGCTGCACCGCATGGAGGAGGCACTGGAAAACGGCGAGTTCCAGCTCTATTTCCAGCCGCAGGTACACGCCGGCTACAACACGTTGATCGGTGCCGAGGCGCTGCTGCGCTGGCACACCCCCGACAAAGAGGTGCTTACACCCGCCGCGTTCATCGATGTTGCGGAAAAAAACGACATTATCAGGCCGCTGACCTGGTGGGTGATCAAGTCGGCGGCCGCCCGTCTGGCGCGCTGGCCGAAGGAACTTTCCATCGCCGTGAATGTTCCACCGCCGCTGCTGTTGCAAGACGACATTCAGTCGGTAGTGCACGACGCACTGGACATTCACGGCGTGGACGCCTCACGGCTCAACCTCGAGGTGACCGAACGCATCATGGTCGACAACCAGGAGTTCATGCTGCAACAACTCCACGGCTTGCGCGAGATCGGCGTAAAGATCGCCATCGACGATTTTGGCACGGGTTTTTCCTCGCTTTCCTATTTCCGCGATCTCCCGGTGGACGAAATAAAAATCGACCAGAGCTTTGTACGCGCGATGCTGCACTCGGAGAAGGATCACGCCATCGTCAAGGCGGTGATAGACCTCGCACACAACTTTTCACTGAAGGTGGTTGCAGAAGGTGTGGAATCGCAGGAGCTGGCGCAACGCCTGACCGAGATGCGTTGTGACATTCTGCAGGGTTACGCGATTGAGCGACCACTGCCGGTGGAAGTCTTCGAACGACACTACCACCTCTGAGCGGCGCGCAATTCCGCGCTTCTCTGGCGATTGTACTTGCCATGTTTTTGCAGTAGCTTACCCGTAGTGTTCGGGTGAGAGATCATGCAAACAATCCTGCGCCTTGACCTCGCTGGCCAGCCGCGCGGCTGGATCACACTGCACGAGGCTATTACCGCTTACGCGAAGGGCGATGTCGTCTACGGCATCGGCGAAAACCTGCCCCCCGTTTTTGGCGGAATGCAGCGCACCGGCCTGCGCTCGCGCATTGATCTGCAACCCATTGTCGCTGTTTCCGGCAAGGTCACCCGGGGCTTTACCCCACCCCTGTGCAATCGCACCCTGTTCCGCCGTGACGACCATTGCTGCCTGTACTGCGGGCGCCAGTGCGCGCGCTCAGAGCTGACCCGGGATCACGTACTGCCCACCTCGCGCGGGGGCACCGACCGGTGGGAAAACGTGGTCGCGGCCTGCAAGCGCTGCAACTGGCAGAAGGACAATCACACCCCGGAGGAGGCGCACATGCCGCTGCTTGCCGTGCCCTTCCGCCCCAACCCCTGGGAGTGGCACTTCCTGGCCAAGGAGCGCATCCTCGCGGACCAGATGGACTACCTGTCACAGCGCTTTCGCGCAGCCAGGGCCTGGGCCGCCTGATACGCTGGCGTCCTGCGCCGCCGGAAAGACTCAGCCGCGAAAGTAATTACGGGGAACGAACGGCAGCGCCACGACCGTTGCCGGCAGGCGTTTGTCGCGCACCGCTACTGAAAGCTGCGTGCCCGGCTCTGCCATCTCGCGCTCGACAAAAGCCATGGCAATCGGGCCGCCCGCACTGGCGCCATAGGCCGCCGAGGAAATCTCGCCAACCGCACGGCCGTCGGCGGCAAACACGGGTTGCGCCTCGCGCAGGGGCCGTTTGCTTTCGCCCCGCAGGCCGACCCTGCACATTGTCGACTTGTCGGGCATGCTCGCGAGAATCGCCCCGGCGCCCGGAAAGCCGCCCGCCCGCGCACCACCGGTGCGCCGCGACGGGCTCACGGACCAGGCAACCCCCGCCTGCACCGGGCCGATCTCTGGCGAGAGCTCATGGCCATACAGACACAACCCGGCTTCCAGCCTGAGTGAATCCCGTGCACCGAGACCAACAGGTTCTACTTCCGCGTGCGCCAGCAGCTCGCGCGCAACGCGCTCTGCAACCGCCGCCGGCAGCGACAGCTCAAAACCATCTTCCCCCGTGTAGCCGGAACAGCTGATGTACACCGGCTCGCCCTGGATCGCTGTCTTGCAGCCGCGCATGAACACCAGCTCCGCGGCCTCGGGTGCGATGCGGCGCATCACCTCGCGCGCTTTCGGGCCCTGCAGCGCCAGCAGCGCCTGGTCTTTCAGCAGGGTAAGTTGCTGCCCCGACAAATGCGCTTCGATATGCGCGATATCCGCGGCTTTGCAGGCGGCATTCACCACCAGGAAAAAACACTCCTCGTCCCAGCGCGTTATGATCAGGTCGTCGAGTACGCCGCCGTCTTCGTTGGTCAACAGCGCGTAGGTCTGACAGTGCAGGCCCAGACCGCAGACATCCACCGGTACCAGTGATTCCAGCAGGGCGGCACTACCCTCGCCGGCAAGCACCAACTGCCCCATGTGCGACACATCGAACAGGCCCGCCTGCGAACGCGTGTGCAGGTGTTCGCGAAGAATGCCGCCGCTGTACTGGACAGGCATTTCGTAACCGGCAAACGGCACCATGCGCGCCCCCAGCTCACGGTGAAGCGCATCCAGCGGTGTGTGTAATAACGTCATCGGGTTCCCTGCGTGTGCGGCACGGCAGACACTCTAACCACAGCGCAGGACCCGCGCAAGACAGGTCAACGGCGTGCGCGGCGGGAGCAACAAGTCGTCGATGACACCACCGACTCGACCGCCGATAGCTTCGAGAGCGTGTCCGGCCCCGGCGCGGACACGTTCATTCCTCGCCGGGACACGCCGGTGAGCGAACGCACCGGGCGCAAACCCCGCTGGCGCGGCCGTCCGGCAGTTGGCACCAAAGTTGCTCTGCATAAAGAGGCGACCCGCGCGTCACCTCGGGCCACTGCAGGCAGCGGCGACACGGACGTACTGTGACAGCGCAGGAAGCGCGGCGAGGGGCCGCGGGTCGCCGGTCATATTGCCTGTTTTATTTGCGCAAAACTGACATTGCAGACCTATTGTTCACCCCCTGTATTTTTGCTTAACTCCGCAGTGACAGCGTGCCAGATGTTGGCAGCTCAAGACCCGCGCACAAGTCATCGGGAGATGGTTTATGGGAGAACGCAATCAGGAAAGCTCTGCAGTGGAGCCGCTGGATGACCTGTTTGAGCCTGCACTCGGCGACATGTCCGAGGACCTGCTGGAATCCATGGAGCCCCTGTCCACGGAGAAGCAACGTCTGGTGCAGAAAAGGCGCCTTGCGGAGCAGCGTCTGGAAGAGAAGCGTTTGCGCGAGGAGCTCGGCTGCTACGATCTCGAGTTCGGCGACTACTAGCGCATCTCCACACTCCCTGAGCCGTGCCCGCACCGCTGCGGGGTCTGTGAATATACCGGGCAATCCGCTACATTGCAGACTGTAACCCGCTAGCGGAGCCACGGCCTTGCAACGTCCCGTCTGGCTTCTGAGTATGGACTCGGAAGCATTCCACGCACCACCCACCACCACGGCGTCGCTCCACGCGTACTTTGCCCGGTACGGGCACAGTGCACACGATACCCACATCGAGCTGGTGCACTTCCAGGGGCCGGACGACATCGCCGCCTGGCTGCAAGACTGGCAGCACGCGCAACTGCCACAGGCGCAGGCAGCAATCGCGCAGGGCCTGGAACCCGTCATCGGCTTCAGCTTCTACACCTGGAATGCGGCGGAGTTTCTCGCGCTCGCGGCGCAACTGCGGGTGTTGCTGCCAGAGGTACTCATGATCGCTGGTGGGCCGCACGTGCAGCAGGCGGAGGACTATCTTGGCGTCGATCCCATCGATGTCATTTTTCTCGGCGAGGCGGAGATCACCTTCCAGGAGTTTCTCGACTGCCGCGACAGGGCGGACTGGCGCGACATTGCGGGACTCGCCTATCTGGTAGACGGCGCAATCCACCAGACCCGGCCGCGCGAACGCTGTAAGGATCTCGCGCACCTACCCTCGCCGCTCTCTGTACTGGCACTCACCGACGACAACGGCAAAGCGCTTTACGAATCGATCGCCTACGAAACCAGCCGCGGCTGCCCCTTCAAGTGCGCCTTCTGTGAATGGGGCACCGGCGCCATCGGCAGCAAAATGTACCAGTGGCCGCTGGAACGTATCCAGAGCGATTGGGAAACGATCGCGGCAGCCGGGATCAAGGACATCTGGCTGGCAGATTCCAACTTCGGTGCACTGAAACAGGACCTGGACAAGGCCCGCATCCTGGTGGATCTGAAAGCGCGTACCGGGCTGCCGGTATCCTTCGCCACCTCCTGGTCGAAGAAGCACAGCCGACAGGTACAGGAGATTGCCCTGTTACTGCATCAGCACCAGCTATTGCCGCACTACCAGCTCGCGCTGCAAACGCTCACGCCGGAGGCGCTTCGACTGAGCAACCGCCAGAACATGAGTTCCAATGAGTACAAGCCGATCGCCAAGAGTATGTCGGAACAGGGCGTGCCTATCGCCGCCGAACTGATCTGGGGGCTGCCGGGCGATACCCTGGCCGAGTTCGAACGCAACCTCGACGAACTGCTCGCGTCCTTCCCCAACATCAACATTTTCGGCTACACGCTGCTGCCCGGCACCGAGTTCTATCGACGCCGCGAGGAGTACCGTATAGAGGCCATCCCGGTGGCGGGCTATGGCAAGGCGAAGGGCGAATACGTGGTGGGCTGTCACAGTTTCAGCCGCGACGAAGGGGAAGAGGGTTACTTTCTCATCAGCGCGCATATTCTGCTGGTACACGGACACATCATGCCGCTCACCACCCGGCTGCTGGCGGTGTTGGGCAAGGTGCCGGTGTCACCGCTGTTCCGCGAATTGCTGCGCGACGTTATCCGCCTGCTCGCGGATGAGCTTGGGTCACTGGATGCCAGTGACCGCATGGCAGTCTACGAAGCGCGCAATGACATTTACCTGGCCGCACTCAATCGCCGGGATGCGCTCTACACAACGCTTGCCGTTACGGTCGAGAAACACCACCTGGCGCATGGGGAAGACCCCCGCCCCGCATTGCAGATACTGGAACTGGACCGGGCGCTTTGCCCGCGCACGGGAGGCGAGACAACGCTGCAGCAAGCGTTTGATTTTGATGCGCGCGCTGCCTACTCGGCACTCGCGGCAATGGACCTGCCCGCGCTGTCAGCTACTCGCGCCAGCGTGGTGGATATTCACCACCCCGGAGGTATCGGGGATATCCTCAAGGTAGCCGATGGCGGAAGCTGGCTGCGCGGTGTTATCCAGGATGCAGAAACGCGGGACACAGACGTGCAGTTTGTGGCGATCGCCTGAGCACAACGCCGACCCGTCAAACAGGGCCGGTCACATTCTTCAACGGCTCCAGCCCCTCGCAGCTCGCGGAGAACACGCCGTGCTCGGTGACCAGCCCGGTCACCAGTTCGGCGGGCGTGATGTCGAAAGACGGGTTGTAGGCAGTGGTTTCCGCGGCGGCCAGGCTCACGTGCCGCAGATTGCTGGCGTTGTCCAGGCCGGCGATGCTCAGCACCTCCGAGGCACCGCGCTCCTCGATGGGGATGTCGTCCCCTGTGGCACAGTGCCAGTCGACGGTGGAAGCCGGCAACGCAACATAGAAAGGCACACCGGCTGCACGTGCCGCCAACGCCTTGAGGTAGGTGCCCACCTTGTTGCAGACATCGCCGTTCGCTGCCGTGCGGTCCGAGCCGACTATCACGCAATCCACCTGCCCGTTGCGCAGGAGCGACCCGCAGCTACTGTCCACGACAACCGTGAAAGGGACGCCGGCACGTTGCAGCTCCCAGCCGGTGAGATTCGTACCCTGGTTGCGCGGGCGCGTCTCGGAGACCCACACGTGCACATCCAGCCCCGCCGCATGCGCTTTATACACCGGGGCGAGCGCCGTACCCCACTTGACAGCGGCAAGCCAGCCCGCGTTGCAGTGCGTCATCACGTTGAGGCGCCCGCCCTTGGCGCGCGCCCGCAGCAAGGGCAGCCCCTGCTCGCCTATCTGCTCACAACTGGCGACATCCGCGGCGCGCAGGGCCCGGGCCTTCTCCAGCGCCGCGGCAGCACGTTGCGCCGGCGGCAGCACTGCCACCGCGTCGGCAACCTGTTGCAGGCTCCAGCCCAGGTTGACCGCGGTCGGCCGGGTGGCGAGCAGCGTGGCCCGCGCACGCCGCAGGTTTTCATCGGAAGGGTCCTCCGCCATCGCCCTGGCGAGACCGAAGGCCGCGGTGATACCGATCAGCGGTGCGCCGCGCACCTGCATACTGGCAATCGCGTGACAGTAATCCGCCAGCGTCTCCAGGGGCGCCCACACCAGCGCGTGCGGCAGCAGGGTCTGGTCAATCACCTCGGTCCAACTCTCGCGTTCGCTCCAACGCAGGCTGGATAAATCATCATTGTTGAACATGCCGGCCCCTTAGACCTGCAGAAGCAGGTGTTCACGCTCCCAGGAGCTGATCACGCGATTGAACTCTTCGAACTCATCCAGCTTGACGGCGGTGTAGGCCTGCACAAACAGCTCGCCGAATATCTCGACCATTTCCGGGGATGAGCCCAGGTGCCGCAACCCCTCTTCCAGCGTGCGCGCCACTTCCACCGCCTCGTCATTGGCGGTGCCCTCGTGCGGCTCGGTCGGGGCAATCTTGCGCTGCATGCCAAGGAAACCACTGGCCAGGGTGGCCGCAAAAGCGAGGTAGGGATTGACGTCCGCCCCCGGAAAGCGGTTCTCCACGCGCGTCGCGGCGGCATCCGAACGCGGCACGCGAAACGCGGTGGTGCGGTTATCCACTCCCCAGTTCAGGTTGATGGGCGCCGCGATATCCGGGGCCAGCCGGCGGTAGGAATTGACATTGGGCGCGTACAGGCTGATCAGGTCGGGCGTGTAGTGCTGTAGCCCGCCTATATAATGCAGCAGCGCGTCGCTGAAACCGCCCTTGCCATCGCTGAACAGGTTGTCACCTGTTTCGATGCTGAGCAGGCTCTGGTGGATGTGCATGGCACTGCCCACCTCCCGCTGCATGGGCTTGGCCATGAAGGTGGCGTACATGTCGTGGCGGTGCGCCGTTTCACGCACGGTACGTTTGAATGCAAACACCTGGTCGGCGAGGCTCATGGGGTCGCCGTGCTCGAAATTGATCTCCATCTGCGCCGCCCCGTTTTCATGGATCAGCGTGTCCACCTGCAACTTCTGGGCTTCCGCAAAATCGTACATATCCTCCACAAAGTCCTCGAATTCCGCCACCGCGTCGATGCTGTAGGACTGGCGCGAGGACTCCGCCCGGCCAGAACGGCCCTTCGGTGGCATCAACTCGTAGTCGGGGTCCGTGTTGCGACGTACCAGGAAGAATTCCACCTCGGGCGCCACCACCGGTCGCAGGCCCGCATCCGCATACAGCGCCAGCACCTTGCGCAGTACGTTGCGCGTGGACAGCGGGTGGAGTACGCCGTGCCGGCTGTAGCAATCGTGAATGATCTGCGCGGTGGGTTCGCGAGCCCAGGGGACGACGCGCAGGGTGCTCAGGTCGGGCCGCAGCAGCATGTCGGTATCGGTCGGCTCCACGAACGTCCAGTGATCGTCGCAATACTCGCCTGTCAGGGTCTGCACGAGAATACTCTCGGGCAGGCGCGGCTCGCCCCGCGAGAGAAACTGGTGCGCGGGGATGAACTTGCCGCGCGCGTTGCCCGCCATATCGGGAACCAGGCACTCCACCTCGGAGATCTTGTGCGCCTTGAGCCAATCCTGGATAACGTGGGTGTCGGTCTGCATAGGGAGGTCGCCGGGACAATGCCCTGAGTATCGCAGCGAAGTGCATGCCCCTCAAGGCCAATCTCCCGGCCCAAAAACAGGGTGACAAGTTGTCGGCATGTCTGCCTACAATGCGCACATGCAAACACCTCATCAGGTCGATTCCTGGTACGCCGCCAGCGCCACCGAACGCCCCAGCCTGCCGGCGCTGCGCGGCAGCGTGGAGGCCGATGTGTGTATTGTCGGCGGCGGCTACACGGGGCTTTCCAGCGCTCTGCACCTGCGCGAGGCGGGCTACAGCGTCGTCCTGCTGGAGGCCAACCAGGTCGCCTGGGGCGCATCGGGACGCAATGGCGGGCATGTCTCCACCGGCCAAAGGGTCGGCCAGGCCGAGCTGGAAAAGCTGGTAGGCAATGAACACGCCCTTGCGCTGTGGCAACTGGGCCTGGAAGCGGTGACAACCGTGGAGCAGCTTATAGAAAAACACGCCATTGGCTGCGACCTGCGCCAGGGCAACCTGCATCTGGCGGCCAGGGCGCGTGAAAGCGACACACTCAAACGGGAAGTGGACGAACTCCGACAGCGCTACGGCTACGAACAACTGCGCTGGGTAGACCCCGCGGAGCTGGCGCGGCTGACATCGGCACAGGGCTACCACAGCGGCCTGCTGGATGCGGGGGCGCGCCATCTGCATCCACTGAACTACGCACTGGGACTCGCGCGCGCGGCCCGCGACGCGGGTGCCAGCCTGCACGAGCACAGCGCGGTCACCGGTTTTGACGAGGGCGCGAGCGTGCGCGTGCGCACGTCGCAGGGGGAGGTACGCGCGCGCTTCATGATACTGGCCTGCAACGGCTACCTGGATACTCTCGACCATCGCGCCGCTGCACGCATCATGCCCATCAACAATTTCATGCTGGCCACCGAGCCGCTCCCCGCTCCTGTGGCGGAGCGGCTGATTCGCGACGACACCTCCATGTCAGACAGCCTGTTCGTCATCAACTACTGGAAACTGTCGGCGGATCGCCGCCTGCTGTTCGGCGGCGGGGAAAGCTACACGCGGCGCTTCCCGAGCGATATCGGGGCCTTTGTGCGCAAACGCATGCTGCGTATCTACCCGGAACTCGCCGATGTACGCATAGACTACGGCTGGGGCGGCACCCTGGCGATCACGCTCAACCGCATGCCGGACTTCGGCAGGCTGGGCCCCAATATTTTCTATGCACAGGGCTACTCGGGCCACGGCGTGGCCACGGCCACGCTCGCCGGCAAGCTGCTGGCGGAAGTGATCAGCGGCACCGCCGAACGCTTCGACGTGATGGCCACGGTACCCACACCGCGCTTCCCGGGCGGCACGCTGCTGCGTTGGCCCGGCCTGGTGGCGGGCATGCTGTTCTACAGCCTGCGCGACCGCCTCGCGCGCTAGCGACATGACACTGATCCCACTGCGCACCCGGACAGCGGACAGCTGGCAGCAGCAGCTTCGCGATGCCATACGCAGCCCGGGCGAGCTCGCCGATGCGCTCGGGCTGGACCTGACCCAGCTCGGATTTTCCCGGCGCGCCGACGCT
>Ga0102938_10003322_pt1 | contig 12029 bp, 11 predicted proteins | sample SalPonR2_B_D2_MG_FD_84516 | JGI IMG/M metagenome (GOLD analysis project Ga0102938, IMG submission 84516) | Salt pond soil microbial communities from South San Francisco under conditions of wetland restoration - Salt Pond MetaG R2_B_D2_MG | ecosystem: Environmental > Aquatic > Marine >... | reverse complement strand
GAACGGTGAGGCACCCCACGCCGATGCGGCGTGAGCGACGTGGTGGGGGACGTGACGCACGTCGACCGGAGCGTCGCATCCGAGTGCAGTGGCGACGAAGCGGTCGGCGCGCGTCGCGTACAGGGTGCGCAGCGCCTCCCACTCGCTGTCGGTGAGACCGTTCGACTCCGTGGGTATCGCCGTTGCTGCGGCGGGGTCGTAGGAGTAGGCGACGGCGTCGAGGTCGCAGGGGTCGATGGCCGCCTCTCGGAGGCAGTAGCGCATCGCCTGCTCGGGCAGCTCCCAGGTGGAGAACGGCACCGGCGTCTTGCCGTGCTTGCGTCGGCTGAACCGCTCCTCCTCGGCGGCTGCCACGATCGTCCCGTCGACCACCAGCGCCGCAGCGGGGTCGTGGAACACGGCGTTGATCCCCATGACAGTGACCATGACTCGACCTCTCTGCGTGGCGGCTCTCGCCGCTGGCGTCCATGTCCACCTGGCAACCCCGTACCCGCGTCGATGCATGTCTAGACATCGAGAGCGGATCATCTACCTCGTGCAGGAGCGAGGAGCAAGCGGTCGAGATGGCATCATTGGTGATGGCCCGTCTCTGGAATCGCATCCCCCCGGGGGCGGACTGGGTGGTGGCAGCGGTGGCTGCGATCATCGTGCTCAACGTGAACGTCACGACCGCAGGTGACCCGTTGAGCGGAGTGGGACTCTCGGCCGGAGCGACGTCGGCGGGGATCACCGAGGGCGCACGCTCGACTTTCTACGGCGCGCTCGTCGTGGGCGGGGTGCTGTTGACGGCGACCGGGCTGATCATCTCCGCGTCCGACCGCCACTGGCGAATGGTGGGAGGACTCTTGACGAGGACCTTCGCTGGGGTGGCCCTCGCTGGGGTGCTCGGCCTGCTGCTCGACCATCGTGACGGACCGGTCCGCACGGTGCAACTCTTCGTGTACCTGATGTTGGCTCTGGGCGTCGTGCGGCTCGCCAGGGTCGCCGCGCTCGCAAGCGACGATCCGCCGCTGGACCCTGACTCCGATGAGGGGGTCGCACCGCGATCTTCGGACGCTCGTCGCTGACGCACAGCGCCCGCGGCCCTGCTGACTGGGGGATGCACTCCCTCTTCATCGGACAGCCAGCAGATCACGACAACGTGTCCTCTGGCGACGACGATCGACCCCGGCCGATCCACTCGATGATTATCGGAGCCCAGAAGGGGAATCGAACCCCTGACCTACGCATTACGAGTGCGTTGCTCTACCGACTGAGCTATCTGGGCGCGCAGTTGCGCAGCGCGTGAGGCTATCGGCGCGCCAGGGGATCGCGCCCGTTCCAGGCGCCCGAGGAGCCGTACGGCTCGAAGCGGGCGAACATCTCCTCGCCGTACCAGTCCTCCTCGCGGGTGCGGCGCACCACCTCGACGTGGTCGGGCATCGAGTACGCGAACGTCCGGGCGGCATCGAGCGACTCCCAGAGACTGAACGTGGCGAGCCGACCGACCGGCGCCTCGCCCACACCCACCACGTCGATCAGCCCGTCACTGCGGTGCAGTTCGTCGTTGACGGCGCCACCGGCAGCCGTGAATGCCTTCCACGCGCTGCGTTTCACGTCGGCACGCGTGATGATCGCCACCGGGCCGTCGGCCGACCCCGGCGCCAGACCGTCGAGCGGGTCGACACCGCGCCAGGTGCCGTGGCCACCCAGGCCCCGCAGCCGGACGTGCCAGCTCTCGGCGGCATGCTGCCACCGCCGGGCGATCCGGTGGGTGGCAAGGAACGCCTCCAGGTCCTGTTCGTGTTGCCACACGGCGAAGAGGGCGGTGCGGGCGAGATCGGCGCCGGCACTGGTGTCGTCGCCCGATCCTGTTCCGAGCACCCGCCAGAACCGCAGCCCGCCGACACGGGCGAGCTGCGGACGGTCGACACCGAGCCGTGCCAGGGCAAGTGGTGTCTTCCAGGCCGGTTCGCGGATCAGGTGGAACGACGCAACGCGTGTCATGCATCGGCCATGCTGTCACCGATGGACACCGACGTCGTGGTCGCCCTGTCGGTCACGATCGTGATCGGGTACGTGATCGGGTCGATCCCGGTCGCCAACGTCGTGGCGCAACGGCGGGCATCGATCGACCTGCGCGAGGTGGGTGACCGCAACCCCGGCTACTGGAACGCCAAGGAGACGCTGGGGAGAGGGGCGGCGATCCCGGTGTTCGTCGGTGACTCGTTGAAGGGGATGATCGCCGCACTGGCGGCCGTGGCCGTGGAGTCGGCGTTCGCCCTCGACGTGTGGGGTCTGGCCTACGCGGGCACGGGCGCGGCGATGGTCGGTCATGCCTTTCCCGTCTTCGCCGGGTTCCACGGCGGCCGCAGCGTGCTCACGTTCGCCGGTGGTGCAGCGGTGTATGCGACGCTTCCGTTCGCCGCAGCGATCGCCGCCCTGCTGGCGGCATTCGGCGTGTCGCGTTCGTTCGCCGTCGGAGCGCGGGTGGGGTTCGTGGCGTTCCCTCTCGTGCAGTTGGCGATCGAGGGCCCGTACCGCACGGCTGCCACCGGTGTGCTCATGACCTTCATCGGCATCCGGTTCGCCGTGGCCGCATGGGCCAGCCGCACCGGCGTCCCCGATCAGCCATAGGAACGTCCGCGCCACGTCTGGCGACCTCGCCGGGCGATCCCTCGGGCGATGGCGGCCACGGCGAGCGGGTCGGCGAGTGGGCTCGACCAGTAGGCCGGTCCGGCGTGCAGGTAGGCGCGGCGGGTACCGACGAGCGTGCCCAGGCGGGCTGCGAGGAGCACCACGTCGAGCAGATCCGCTCTGCGGGCGATCACCCGCAGCAGCGGGAGCGCCTGGGCGACGCCGATCACTGCGAGATCGGTGAGCTGCCGTGGGCGGGGCTCCACCCCGGGGAGCGCGAGTGATCGTCCCCATCCGGTCCAGGTGTCGCCGAGCGACTCGAACATGCGCACGGTCAGCATCTCGCTGCCGTCGAGGAAGTCCACCCGGTGGCCGTCGGCGGCCATCCGGCGGGCGAGGGCGATGTCCTCCACCACCTCACCGGCAACCGTCTCCATGGCGCCGGCCGCCAGGAAGCGCTCCCGGTGCAACGCCATGCACTGTCCGTTGGCCATCGTGCGATCGGGGTTCGACGGGGTGGTACCGGGCGGGCCGAAGCGGTACACGAGCGTGGTGAGCATCGCCGGGTGGAGCCACCGGCTGCCGGGTGTGGGGCAGTCGAAGCGGCCACCCACCGTCAGCAGATCGAGCCGACCACCGATCGCCCGGGCAACGAGTGCCGTCGGCAACCGCGGTGACGGCCGGGTGTCGGCATCCAGCGTCACCACCCAGTCACCGGCCGCCGCCTCGATGCCCTGCTGGAGCGCCCACGCCTTGCCGGCCCAGCCTGCCGGCAGAGCCCGGCCGGGCAGCACCCGGGCTCCCGCCTCGGCGGCGACGGTGGCGGTGGCATCCGTCGATTGGTCGTCGACCACGATCACCTCGTCCACGCCTGGTGCGTCGACCACGGCGGCGAGCAACGGCCCGATGCGTGCCGCCTCGTCGCGAGCGGGGATCACGAGGCTGATCGACGCCACCGGTGTGATCGTGGGACGGAGGGGCGGGGCCACAGCAGCGGCTCGGGCCAGCCGCTGCAGTGCAACGGCCCCGCCTGCTACTCGTGCGGCGACCGATGCGCTGCGCAGCAGACGGCGACGCCGGGTCACCGTTGTCCGGCCCCGGAGTCGATCGCCGGATCGGCACCGCCATCGCCATCGCCATCGGCATCGGCACCGCCATCGCCACCGGCATCGCCATCGGCATCGGGCTCCGGCGTCGGGCTGCTGCCGTCGGTGGCCGTGACCGTGGCCGTCGGCCCTGCGATCATCTCGGCCACGATCCGGGCGCTGGTGGCCACCAGGGGCAGGCCACCGCCGGGGTGGCTCGAGCCGCCGACGAGGTAGAGACCGTCGCGGGCGCCACGGTTGCCGGGCCTGACGAAGGCGGCACGCCGGCCGTTCGACGACGTTCCGTAGATGGCCCCGCCCGGAGACCGGTACCGCTCGGCGATGATCGCCGGAGTCATCGCATGGACGAACTCGGTTCGCCCCCGCAGGTCGACGCCGTTCGCAGCCAGGCGGTCGAGGATCAGCTTGCCGTACGCCACCTCGTCGATCTCGGCGCCGGCGGGAGCGTTGACGAGGAGGAACCAGTTCTCGCAGCCGTCGGGTGCTTGGGTCGGGTCGGTGACCGACGACACGCAGGCGTAGATGGTCGGGTCGGCGGCCGGTCGCCCGGCGTCGAGGTCGTTGTACTCGGCGGCGTAGCTCTCGGAGAACCACACGTTGTGGTGGCCGATGCCGGGCGTGGTGCCACGCACGCCGAGACACAGCACGAACCCGCTGGTGGAGCGATCGGCCCGCCGCACCTGCTTCAGGGCAGTGTCGTCGGGAAGCAGGTCGGCGTAGAGGTGTTCGGCGTCGACGTTGGCCACGACGTGCTCGGCGTCGAGCATCGTGCCGTCGGCGAGTTCCACGCCCCGGACACGGCCTCCGTTGCGGCGCCCCGGTCCGGATCCGGAGTCGTCCGTGACGGTGATCCTGGCCACGTCGGCGCCTGTCCGGATCTCCACGCCCGTGTCGAGAGCGACGCGCTCGAGCGCGTGGCGCAGGGCGTCGAGGCCACCCATCGGATACCAGCAGCCGTCGCGCGCCTCGATGTGGGGGATGCACGCCAACGTGGCCGGCGATTCGTACGGCGACGATCCCGAATACGTGGCGTAGCGGCCCGCCCACTGCACGAGCCGGTCGTCGTCGAAGGTGGCGGCAGCTGCGTTGTGCAATGTGCGCAACGGATCGATCGCCGTGAGATCTCGCGGCGAGCGCATGCGCTTCAGCAGCGACCAGGGATTCGACATCGGGCCGGCGAAGAACGTGCGCTCGGCCACGTCCCAGATGCGACGTCCGCGGGCGTCGAAGCGCCGCCACTGCGCACCGGCGCCGGGTTCGAACTCGTCGAATGCGGCAGCGGTGGCGTCGGCGTCGTCGTGCACGGTCAACGACGAACCGTCGCGCCAGTGATAGCGGAACTGGGGATCGAGGCGCACCAACTCGATCTCGTCGTCCAAGGAGGTGCCGGCAGCACGGAAGACGTCGTCGAACACCTGGGGCAGTGTCACCAGCGAGGGTCCGAGATCGAAGGTGTACCCGTCGCGGCGCAAGGTGGCCAACTTGCCGCCGACCACCTTGCGGCGCTCCAGCACGGTCACGTCGTGGCCGGCGGCCCGCAACCGGATCGCAGCGGCGAGCCCACCCACCCCGGCGCCGACGACGATGGTGCGGTTCTCAGCCACGGAGCTTCCCCACCACGGCGGCGGCGGCGATCGGCAGCATGCCGGCACCGCCGACGACGGCGACGAGGGGGTCACGGAAGAACCTGGCGAAACCGATCGTCTCCATGACTCCCATGTAGGCATATTCCCCGACCAGGGTGGCGTCGGCTCCGGAGGCGTGGGGGCTCGGCGGCAGCGTCGCCTCGAGCAGTGCCATCACGCCGAGGCCGGTCAGGAACCACCCGGCGAAGTTGCTGAGTGGGATGCCGCGATAGACGCCGCGTCGGGCCCAGGCCCAGTAGCCCTCGCCGACCATCTGCGGGTCGAGGAACAGGTCCCAGGCGGTCAGTGCAGCCGAGCCCAGCGCCACGCGGGAGGCCGGCGTCGACCGGTCGCCGAGGGCGGCATGAGCGGCCTCACGGGCGGGCAGGCCCAGCGCGAACCAGGCCAGCGGCACGATCGCGGGCACGTGGGCGATCTTCGGCCGCAGTGCGGCGGTGTACGCGTAGCGGCCGAACGGCAGGCCGGTGGAGGTGCCGATGCGCTCCACGACGGTGGTGGCCACCGCCGTGGCTGCGGCGGCCGTCCCGGCGCGGCGGCCACCCCACCGTCGGGCGGCGTTCGCCGTGGTGGTGGCGAACGACCCCACGACCACCACGCTCGACAGCACGCGCCGGGCCCGCCCGCCCTGGGGCAGCAGCGGTGTGGCGATCATCCCGGCCACGGTGACCAGGCCGGCAACCCCCGCAACCGAACCCGCAACGCGTGAACAGTGTGCGGCCGGTGGCCGCACACTGTTCACGCGTTCGGCGGGGGTGACGGTCACGGGCGGAGCAGCTTGGCGACCATCGCCGCCTTCTCGGTGGTCGACACGCTGGCGCGGGCGGCGAACACGTCGTAGTCCTGCGCCTCGATCTTGTCGAGGATGCGCCCGTAGAGCGCATGGGCCGCACCGACGCACTTGGCCGAGCGGTCGGGGAGCATGGCGATGCCCACCTCGGCCGATGCGTAGAGGTGGCGGCAGCGGGTGATCTCGAAGCGCATCAACTCGACGAACTCGGGGGTCACGGTTCGCTCGGTGAGGTCGACGCCGAACCGGCGGGTGTCCTCGAGCGGCACGTACTGGCGGCCGCGGTCGAGATCCTCGTCGATGTCGCGGAGGAAGTTGGTGAGCTGGAACGCATTGCCCAGATCGCGGGCGTGGGGAAGGGCCGTGTCGTAGTCCGTCGGTTCGAGGATCGGCAGCATCATCTCGCCGATCACGGCGGCCGACCCGTCCATGTACACGAGCAGGTCGTCCCAGGTGTCGTACGACTCGACCGTGAGGTCCATGGTCATCGACCGCAGGAAGCGGTGGAACGCCTCGGTGTCGATGTCGAACGCCCGCACGGTGTGGACCACGGCCTTCAGCACCGGATCGTCCGACCGGCCCACCTCGAGATCGGTGAAGAAGCGGTCACCGAAGTCGGCGAGCGCGGCGGCGCGGACCTCGGTGGGTACGTCACGGCCGCCCTGCGACGGGATCTCGTCGACGATGTCGTCGGCGTAGCGGGCGAACGCGTACAGCGCATGGACGTGGTGCTGCTTCACCTTCGGCAGCACCTTGGTCGACCAGTAGTACGTGGTGCCGTGACGCTTGTTGAACTGGCGGCACAGCTCGTAGCTCTCGTCGAGCGTGACGGGTCCCTCGGGCAGCAGATGGGTGGTGGGCGTCGGCGGCGACGGGTCGATCCGCAGGAGGCGCCGGGCCGCGGCGACGGGTCGGGGTGACATCAGCGGCGTGCCGCGTACTGGTCGACCCGAGCGGCTGCGAGCTTGCCCGACACCAGCACCATGGGCACGCCCACACCGGGAAGGGTGGATGATCCGACGAACACCAGGCCGGGCACGCGCTTGTCGACGTTGTTGGGCCGGAACGGCCCGGTCTGGAAGAAGGTGTGGGCCAGTGCGAACGGCGTTCCCTGCTCCATGCCCATGCGCTCCCAGTCGGTGGGGTCGTAGACCTCCTCCACGATGACGTCGGTGGGATAGCCGAGGGCGGCCGTGCGATCGCGCAGCGACTGCACGATGCGGTCACTCTCGCGGGACCAGTCGATGGTGCCGCTCAGGTTGGGAGTGGGTTCGAGCACGTAGATGCTCGAACAGCCGTCGGGGGCGAGGGAGCGGTCGTCGAGGCTGTGCAGCGTGACGAGGATCGAGGGGTCGGGCATCCGCACGCCGTCGTCGATGAGGGCCTTGAACGACCCGTCCCAGTCCTTGCCGAAGTGGATGTTGTGGTGGCTGGCGTCGGCCGGGGGCAGCCCCTTCACGCCGGCGACCCACAGCAGGCACGACGGCGAGTACTTCCCGTTGCGCGCGGCGCGCGGCGCGGTGATGCCGGGCAACAGCTCGCGGTACGCCACGGGGAGATCGGGGTTGCACACCACTGCGTCGGCGTCGAGACGCTCCGAGCCGCCGATCTCCACACCGGTGACGGGGCCACCGTTCGGCCGGCGGAGGATGCGGGTGACCGGCGCGTCGTACCGGATGTCGACGCCGGCGGCACGCACGGCGTCGGCGAGTCCGGCGGCCATCATGTGCATGCCGCCCTCGGGCACGAACACGCCCTCCACCGAGTCCATGTAGGTGATCACGGCGTAGAGCGCCAGTGCCTCGTAGGGAGCGAGGCCCGCGTACATCGACTGGAAGCTGAAGATCCGCTGCAGGCGGTCGTCGTCGAAGAACGAGGCGACCTTCTTGCCGAGCTTGCCGAAGCCACCGATCCTCACCAGCTCGAGCCCCGATCGCCACGGCTTCACGAGGTCGAGGGGCGAGTCGAAGTTGGCGTCGATGAAGGCGTCCATCTCGGCGCGGTAGAGGCGCTCGAGCCACTCACAGAAGCGGCCGAACGCCTCGGCTTCCTTCGGGCCCGCGAACTCGCGGATCTCCTGTGCCATCGCCTCGCGCCCGTGGCGCACGAACAGCGTCGAGCCGTCGTCGTAGACGGCGCGGTACATCGGGTCGACCGGGTTGATCGTGATGTGGTCCTTCATCTCCGCGCCGGCGGCGTTGAAGGCCTCCTCCAGGAGGTTGGGCATCGTGAGCACCGTGGGCCCGTTGTCGAGGCGGAAACCGTCGCGCACGATCATCCCGGCGCGCCCGCCCGGCATCGCGTCGCGCTCGACGATCGTGACCTGATGGCCGGCACGGCTGAGGTGGGCAGCGGCCGACAGCCCGCCCAGGCCGGCGCCGATCACGACCACCCTCATCGGGGCGCCTCCGTACCGGTGCGGAGCAGGGTGTTAGATGCCGGGTGTCTCACACGGTCCTCCAGCTGACGTACTCGGCGAGTGCGACGAGCTCGGTGCGTGCGGAGTCGACGATCGGCGCCACGGTGATGGCGGCCACGGCGGTCTCGGTGAGCGCCGTGATGTGCGCCTCGAGTGCGTCGAGTGCTCCGGTGTCGACGATCACCTGTTGGATCCGGCTCACCGCGTCGTCGTCGAGGCCGGGCCGGCCGACGAGGTCGAGCACGTCACGCTGGCTCGGGTCGGCTCGTTCGACGGCCCTCGCGAGCAGCGGGGTGGGCTTGCCCTCGCGCAGGTCGCCGCCGACCGGTTTGCCCGTCACGTCGGCGTCGCCGAATGCGCCCATCACGTCGTCGCGCATCTGGAATGCGTCGCCGAGCGGGAGCCCATAGCTGCTGAGGCACGGCAGCAGCTCGTCGGCGCGCTCGGGTGCGGCAAGCACGGCGCCGAGGTGGAGGGGGCGTTCGATCGTGTACTTGCCCGACTTGTACCGGCAGATCCGCTCGGCCTTGGTGACGTCGCGGACGCTCTGGACCGAGCCGACGATGTCGAGGTACTGGCCGATGTTGAGCTCGATGCGCAACTCGTTCCAGATCCGCATGGCCTCGACGGGGGCGCCTTCGAGCAGCTGGTCGGCGTAGACGAAGGCCAGGTCGCCGACGAGGATCGCCACACCCTCACCGAACCGGCGTGATTCGCCGGCCCAGCCCCGCTCGGCATGCTGGGCCGCAGCGACGGCGTGCGTGGTGGGCTGGCCCCGGCGGGTGTCGGCGTCGTCCATCACGTCGTCGTGGAAGAGCGCGAAGGCGTGCATCAGTTCGAATGCGGCACCGGCGTCGATGTCGACCTGATCGGTCGCCGCACCGCCGGCGCCGACATAGCCCCAATGACAGAACGCGGGTCGCAGGCGCTTGCCGCCCGACATGACGAGGCGCCGGATCTCGTCGATCGGCTGCCCGAGGTCGGGGTCGAAGGCAGCCCAGCGTTCGCGCTCTTCTGTGAGCAGCCGGTCGAGGCGCGCATCGACCCGTTCGGCGATCGCCCGCAGGCTCGGAGGCGGTGTCCCTGGCACGTGGAGGCAGGCTAGTGCCGCCCCCGGACTCCTGCGTCGGTGTGCCGTCAGCTGTCGTCGGGCGGGGAGTCGAGAGCGGTGTCGAGCGCAGTGTCGAGTGGCGTGTCGAGCGTGGCGTCGAGGTCGGCGGTGACCTGTTCGATGCGCAGCTGGGCATCGGAGATCTTGGTGCGGCACAGCGTGATGAGTTCGGCGGCGCGGGCGACGCGGTCGGCCAGGTGGTCGACATCGACGTCGCTGCCTTCCAGCTCGCGCAAGATGGCGTCGAGCTCGTTCACTGCGGCGGCGTACCCGGGCGTGGCGGCGGCGGTGGTGGCGTGCGTGTCGTCGCTCATGGATCGGTGCTCCTGGTGGTGTGCGGCGGGGTGGTGTGCGGCGGGGTGGTGTGCGACGGGGTCGTGGCGGTGCCGGTGCGGGTGACGACGGCGTCGACCCGGCCGTCGGCGACGGCCACCGTGAGGGTGTCGTCGACGTCGACGTCGGTGATCGAGCGGACGATCGAGCCGTCGGCTCGCCGGGTGATCGACCAACCACGTGCCAGCTGTACGGCGGGGTCGAGGGCGGCGATCCGGGCGGCCACGAGGTCGAGCCGGCCGTCGGCACGTTCGACGTGGGCGGTCGCCCGTTCGAGCATCCGTCGGCGGGCCTGGTCCAACCGTGCGTCAGCCCGGGAGAGCGCGGCGGGGGCGGTGCGCTCGAGGGCGTCGACCCGCATCGACAGTCGCTCGTCGGCGCGCTCGACGGCGGCATGGGTGCGGCGGGCGATGCGGTGTGCGCACTCGGACAGTGTGGAGCCGGTGCGCGTCAGGACAGCGTCGGCCTCGCGGACGATGCCGGCATAGCTGGCCTCGGCAGCGGCGGCGACGGCCGTGACTCGGGCGATCAGCTCGCCGGCACAGGCCGTCGGTGTCTTCAGCGAGGTGTGAGCGACCTCGTCGGCGACGCTGCGGTCGACTTCGTGGCCCAGCCCGGTGAGCACCGGGATCGCCGACGAGGCGATGGCACGGGCGATGGATTCGGCGTCGAACACCGCCAGTTCGTTGCGGGCACCTCCACCGCGGATCACCACGATCACGTCGAGGTCGCCCCGGCGGGTGAGGGTGCGGATCGACGACGTGATCATCGCCTCGGCCACGTCACCCTGCACACGGGTGTCGATCACGCGGAGTGCGAACCCGATGCCGCTGCGGTCGAGTTCGTCGTGGAAGTCGTGCCAGGCGGCCGTGCCCACACTGGCGACCACCCCCACGCGAAGTGGTACCGACGACAGTGGACGCCGCTTGTTGGCGTCGAGGAGCCCGTCGGCCACGAGCCGACGGATCACCTCGTCGCGCGACTGGGCGATGTCGCCGAGCGTGTACTTCGGGTCGATGCCCGACATCTTCAGCCCGATCCGGCCGGTGGGGGCGTAGTAGTCGAGGTAGCCGAACACGCGCACCTTCATGCCGTCGGCCAGGCGGAGGCGGTGCTTGCGCAGCAGTGGCCGCAGACGCATCCGTGAGTTGGCGAAGAACTGCACGTTGACGACGGCCCTACCCCGGCCGTTGCCGTCGTCGGTGTCGTCGACGAGCGTGAAGTAGGCGTGGTTGCCGCGATCGCTCCAGCCGGAGATCTCGCCCCGTACCCAGACGCCGTCGGCGAATCCGCGTCGGAGCGTGTCGTTGATCGCCCCGGCCAGCTCACCGACGCTGTACGTCGGGTTGGCGGGGTCGTCGAACTCCTCCTCGCCGAAGTCGAACGCGGGCTGGTTCACGGACCCGATTCAATCAGCCGGGGACGGCGGCCGGTCGCGGGCAGCGGTCGATGCCGGCACGAGGTCAGGCCCCCAACGCCCGGACACTGCCGCCGGGCGGCGTGTCGGCGTCGTCGGTGGTCGAGGTGGCGGCGTCGACGGCGAAGAGTTCCCCGTCGACCGGCAGGCCACGGGCGAGGCGAAGCTCGTCGAGCTGGCGCAGCGGCTTCTCGAGCTGGCGGCGGCGGGTGCCCGACAGTTGCTCGAAGGCCTTGTCGACCGTCTCGAACTTCTTCTTCACCGCATCGACCTGGTCGGCGTACTTGCGCCACTGCGTGCCGAACGAGCCGAGCAGCTTCAGGATCTCGTCGCTGGTCTGCTCGATCATGAAGTTGTCGAAGGCCTGGCGGATGACCCCGAGGAACGCGAACAGGGTGAGCGGTGAGCAGAGCACCACCTTCTGGCCCATGGCTTCGTCGAGCAGCGCGGCGTCGTGCTCGTGGATGAAGCCGGTGAGCTGTTCGTTGGGAATGAACAGCAGCACGTAGTCGACCGACGGGCTGTCGCTCTCGTTGGCGTAGTCACGCTTGGCCAGTTCCTTCACGCGCAGGCGCACGTCCTGCAGGAACCGCT
>Ga0102938_10003319_pt1 | contig 12037 bp, 14 predicted proteins | sample SalPonR2_B_D2_MG_FD_84516 | JGI IMG/M metagenome (GOLD analysis project Ga0102938, IMG submission 84516) | Salt pond soil microbial communities from South San Francisco under conditions of wetland restoration - Salt Pond MetaG R2_B_D2_MG | ecosystem: Environmental > Aquatic > Marine >... | reverse complement strand
TCTTCAGATTCTGTCTTGCAACAGACACCCTGTCATTGTCGGGTTCACATACCGATACGACGAAAACAGCATGGGTAGGATTCTAATTCCACCTACTATCTTTTGAATTTACGAGGCACACCATACGATATATTATGAATTAGAATTCATAATAATTTTGGAGGTGTGTATTATGCCTAAAATTATTAAAAATGTAGAAGATAAAACTTTTGAAAATGTAATTAAATTAATGGGGGAACCCCAATATTGAGCTTAAACGTAAAGGTATCTCAAAAGTTGAACATGATAGACTACGCATAGAAAGACTGACAAAAGCGGCTAAAGAGCAGGGGGCCATGCTGACAGTTGAAGAGCTGGCTGCTATCATGAATCGTACTGCTTCGACAATATCTAAGCGTATCCAAGAATACCATAAAGAAAACGATGATGTCTTACCCTTAAAAGGATATGTCCTTGATATGGGTAGAGGAACTACCCATAAAAAGATCATCTTAGAATTATATGAACAAAAAGTTGCTCCACCAGACATTGCAAAAAAGACAGAACATTCCTTATAAGCAGTTGATAGGTATATAAAGGACTATGAACGCATTAAATTCCTTGTTAGACGTGGAATAGAAAAGCAACAAATCAAACATATGACTGGTAGAGGAATCACTGTAATCAACCAATATATCAAGATTATCAAGGAATATCATCCTGAAATATTTGAGGATGAAAACAAAAAATAATATTTATTTAAAATTTTTTGAAGGGTCAACCCTTCAAAAAGATATAAACCTAAGAACTAAAGATTATATGATAGGACAAATGTCCTATTGTGTTATTCATAGGGGCAGGATCCTCCCCATGAATAACACAATAGACGTTCAATGTAAAAATATAAATTCCATAATTAAAATACTTCCGGTTATTATTAATTATAAAATTACCTTTACATATATTTTCTTAAAAAAAGATCTTTCTATTATACAAATATTTTTTTTATTATATTAAAAACAATTCAGAAAGAGCCTTAAGTAAATAGTTAGGTGATTAAATTACTGAAAAAAATAAAATCCATACTTAAAAAAAATGAAGTAATACTTACTATTTGGCGTTTATTACAACAATATTATTATAAATATATTTTTAATGATGAAGTATTAATAAGAAAACAATTTAAAAGAAAGATGGGTAGAGATATTAATTTAAAAAACCCAAGATATTTTAATGATAAACTACAGTGGCTTAAACTAAACTGGTATGATCCTTTGGCAGCAAAATGCGCTGATAAATATGAAGTAAGAAAAATTATTAAAAAAAAGATTGGTGATGAATATTTAAATGAAATATATTCTGTTTATAATTCAGTACATGAAATTGATATAAGTAAATTACCAGAAAAATTTGTTTTAAAAGGAACCCATGGTTCTGGCTTTAATATAATATGTAAGAATAAAAGTAAAATGAATTGGAAAAAAGAAAAAAAGAAAATGAAAAGATGGCTAATGATGAATTATTACTGGTTATATAGAGAGTGGGTTTATAAAGATATTAAGCCCAGAATTATAGACGAAAAATATTTAGATGATGGTTTAATTGGTGGACTTCGAGATTATAAATTTTATTGTTTTAATGGAAAGGCAGATAGCGTAATGGTTGTAACAAAATATAATGACAATCAAAAATATTACTTTTTTGATAAAGATTGGAATTTACTTAGATATTGTTATTCAGTTTTAGAAACTACCGATGAATTTACGCTACATAAACCAAATAATCTAGAAACCATGTTTAAAATTGCTGAAAATTTATCTTCTGATTTTTCTTTTGTTAGGGTAGACTTATACTCAGTTAAGAATAAAATATATTTTGGTGAATTGACTTTTTTTCCTGAAGCTGGATTGGATTACAGTATATTTAAAACTACTGATGAATTGTTTGGGTCTAAAGTTAAATTAGATAATATAAAATAATTTTACAGGCTTTTCCTCCACAACAAAAGATTTGGAGCCTATAAGTTAAGCTATCTTGATGAAAATACAATTTATGAAGTTGATTCACTGGTCGGTGCCTTTATTATGGTCCGCCGTAAGGTATTAGAGGAAGTGGGATTACTTGATAAAGATTTTTTATGTATGGAGAAGGTCTGGATTGAAGCCTGTTAAAAGTAAAAGGGGGTATGATATGTGTGGATTTGTCGGGATATACAAAGAGAGAGGTACAGAGATTAAAACAGATATTATTAATAAAATGACTGATGTTCAGGCCCACCGCGGACCTGATGACAGAGGACTTCGCTATTTTTCCATAAATAAAGGTATCAGTAAAGAAGCTATTGTTAATGAAAACGGTCTGGAAGGGGCAGTTGGTTTTAACAGATTAAGTATTGTTGACCTTTCGTCCCGAGGCCATCAGCCCATGACCATTAATAAGAGTAGGATTATCCTGGTTTTTAATGGAGAGATATATAATGCCCTTACTTATAGAAAAAAGCTTATCAGACAGGGTGTAAATTTTTCCAGTGAAACCGATACAGAAGTAATTATCAGGTTATATGAAAAATATGGTTTTGCTAAACTTTTAGAAAAACTTAATGGGATGTTTGCTATCTCTATTATTGACCTGCAAAAAGGTGTTATATATATCGCTCGGGATCGTCTGGGTATTAAACCACTCTATTATTATTATAAAGATGGCTTACTTCTCTTTTCTTCAGAGGTTAAGTCTTTTCTTTTTCATCCTCGCTTTCATGGTGAATTAAATTATAAAAATCTTGATGAATTCCTGATTTTCAGGCATATTGCCGGTGCTGAAACCCTGTTAAAAGATGTTTACAGGGTTTGTCCCGGTGGGTATCTTTTATATAATAAAAAGAGTTTAAAAAAAAGGAAATACTGGTCAGTTGAAAATAACAAACAGCTACCTCCGGATTCCCCTGAAATTTCTGAAAGAATAATTAAAAAATTAAACAAGGCTATAAGTATGAGACTAATGAGTGATGTAAATATAGGAGTATCACTATCTGGGGGGATAGACTCTTCCCTGGTTGCTGCAGAAGCTGCCAGACAAGAACAGTTAGATTCTTTTTCTATAATATTTAATAACCAGGAGTATTCTGAAGAAAAATGGATAGATAAGGTAGCAGAAAAAGTTAATATTAATCCTCATAAATATAATGTTAATCCCCATTATTTTACTGATAATTTTGCTAAAGCTACCTGGCATCTGGACAACCCCCTGACTAATGCAAGTTCCCTTGCTTATCTGTACCTTTGTGAAAAAGCTAGTTCTAAAATCAAGGTATTATTAACCGGAGAGGGGAGTGATGAAGTTTTTGCCGGGTACCGCCGTTATCCTATCTCAATGTTTTTAGATAAATACTCAGCTATTGAGCAGATTTTAATAAGATTACCCCTGCTAAAAGATAAATTTTTACACAGGTATAACAGGTTTAATAATAAATATGTGGATAAATATACCCGTTTTATTCTAGTCACAAGTTTTATGAGCTGTAATTTTTTAGAAAAAATAAAACCTGATTCTATAAAAAGAATAGACCGGATTATTGAAAAAAGAAAAACCTTTTTCTTAGATTCAGAACATAGTTTTATTGAACAGTGTTTAAATTATGATTTAAAGACATATTTACCCCCTATATTAAACCATCAAGATAAAATTGCTATGGCAAATTCTGTTGAATCCCGAACACCTTTTCTTGATCATGAGTTAATTGAAATGGTTAAGGGGTTACCCATTGATTATTTAGTAAAGTCGGCAATAAAAGGAAGAACTTTTTTAAATAGTAAAATAATACTTAAAAAATATGCCGCATCTTTATTTGGTAATAAGTTTGCTTACAGGACTAAAATAGGATTTTTTGTTCCCTTTAAGGAATTTATTTTCAGCTCTCATTTTAAAGATTATATTGAAGACCTTATTCTACCCAGTATTAAAAAGAGGGGTATTTTCAATTACCCATATCTGTTAAAATCATGGCGACAACTGTCAGCTGGAGAAGACCAGTTAATTACTAACCTGTGGCGTGTTTTTGCTTTTGAATGCTGGGCTCAGTTATTTCTGGATAATAATTATGACTCCCAGTTTAAGGGGGTAAATATAAATGAATATTCTACGTAGTTTTTTAAATAAACTCTGGTTAAATAAATTCGGTAATTCCAGAAAAGGTGAGTATTATGAAAAGATAAAAAAGTGGCAGTGGCGGTCAACTACAGAAAATTTGCAGTTACAGAGAAAGTTATTATATAAAATTATAATATACGCCCTGGAAAATATTCCCTATTACCAGAAGCTAAATCTGGAAACTGAAGATTTTACTGAAAAAAATATATTTGAAGATATAAAACAAATCCCTTTATTATCCAAAGAAATATTGAGAAATAATTTTTCTAAGCTTTACAGAATTCACCCTGAACTTGATTCTTATATTAGTAAATCAAGTGGTACTACCGGAGAGCCGGTAAAATTTTATCAGGATAGGGAATTTAGTGACTGGTGTATGGCAAGTAAAATATTATATTATGACTGGGCAGGAAGAAATTTAAAGGATCCTATGCTAAAATTTTGGGCAAATGAACATGAAATTAGTAGTGTGGGGAAAATGCTTAAAATAATGGCCGAGTGGGCACGGAATATTAAACATTTAGATGCATTTAAATTAGCAGATAATGATCTGGAGAATTATTATAAAGAAATTAATTTCTTCAAACCGACTTTAATCCTTGGTTATTCCTATTCTCTTTATAGGTTAGCTCAATATATAAGGGAAAATAATTATCATGTTTTTTCACCACAGGCTGTAATGGGAACTGCTGAAATGCTGTACCCGAAACACAGAAAATTTATAGAAGATGTTTTTAATTGTCCTGTTTTTAACCGCTATGGATCAATAGAAACAGGAGATGTTGCCAGTGAATGTGGAAAATATGAAGGTATGCATCTTAATATTTTCAATAATTTTGTTGAAATTATAGATGAGGAAGGTAATAACTGTCAACCGGGTAAAAGAGGAGAGATAGTTATAAATACACTCAGAAATTACAGTATGCCCCTTATACGTTACCGAATAGGTGATATGGGTATTATTTCAAACAAGAAATGTTCTTGTGGAAGGGGTTTACCACTCCTACAGGAACTGTCAGGGAGGGTGAATGATAGTTTTATTAGAGAAGATGGGGAGATAGTAGCAGGAGGTACAATTAGTTATTGTCTGGGAATAAACTGGTATAAAGGTATAATAAAAAAATATCAGGTAATCCAGAAGGATAAAAATTATATTGTTGTTAAAGTAATACTGAAAGATAATAATAAAAAAAGTGTCAGGGATGGTTTTAATAAGATTAGAAAGAATATAAGAAATATAATGGGGGAAAATACCAAGGTTGTTTTTGAAATTACAGATGAAATTTTGACTTCTGCTTCAGGAAAAAATAGAAGTATTATTTCTGAGATAAATATAGGTATACCTGATGGTTAAGCTAAGGCTGTTAAGGCTATGAGACGGGCTGTTGCTGTGAGTGAGGAGCAATATTTAAATAAATTTATAAGAGATTAATAAGTTTTTAAAAGGGGTTATAGATATGATAACAGCATTAATAATGGCCGGAGGTCAGGGAACTAGATTTTGGCCTTTAAGTAGAAAAGATAATCCAAAACAGTTTTTAAAACTTAGTGATAATCAAAGAACTATGTTACAGAATACAGTAGAAAGAATAAAGCCTTTAGTTCCTGTTAAACGGTTTTTATCGCTACAAATAAAAGATATAAAAAAGCTATTGCAGAACAATTAGCTGAAGTTCCGGAAGAGAACATTATAATTGAACCATATAAGAGAAATACAGCCCCTTCAATAGGCTTATCAGCACTTTATATTAAAGATAAGTATCCTGGCTCAAATATCTTAGTCTTACCGGCAGACCATCTTATAAAAGATGATCAAAGGTTTTTAGATATTCTTAAAAAAGCAGTTCTGATTGCAGCCAGTGATAGAAATATAGTAACACTTGGAATTGAGCCAACTCATCCAGAAACAGGTTATGGCTATATCCATTTTGATAACTTATATCAATCTATAGATAATGATGACATTTATGAAGTAAAAGAATTTACTGAAAAACCAGAATTAAAAACAGCCAAAAGATTTTTAAAAGAAGGTACCTATTTGTGGAATAGTGGAATGTTTGTCTGGCAGGTAGAGACTATCCTTGAAAAAATCAAAAAATATATGCCAGATTTATATAAATCATTAGCAAAGATAAAATCTGTTTTAGGTAGTGATTTAGAAGAAAAAGTTATAAAAGAAGAATTTAAAGAATTAGCTAGTGTATCTATTGACTATGGTATTATGGAAAAAGCTGATAATATATATGTAATTCCTGGTGATTTTGGCTGGGATGATCTAGGAAGCTGGCCGGCTTTAGAGAGAATAAAAATAGGTTGATGATGATGGGAATGTTGTAGTTGGTAAACATTATGGAATAGATACAAAAGACTCTATAATTCATAGCCCTGATAAAGTAGTTACTACTATTGGTATAGAAGATGTAGTAATAGTTAATACAGAAGATGCTATCTTAATTTGTGATAAAAAGAGAGCCAAGGAAGTTAAAGAAATAAGGAATATATTAAAAGAAGATGGGATGGAAGATTATTTATAATATTTTTTGAAAGGATGATTAAATGAAGTTGTATCCTTTTAGCTTTAAACCAGTCTATATAGAAAAAATATGGGGTGGTAGTAAATTAAAAGAAACATTCTCTAGAGATATAATAAGTAATAATATAGGTGAAAGCTGGGAGGTTTCAGTCCATCCTAATGGTAAAAGTGAAATAGCAAATGGTAAGTTAGCGGATGAAGAACTCATTTATTTAATTGAAAAATATCCTGAAAAAATAATCGGAGAAAAATATAATAATGATTTTCCTTTATTAATTAAGTTTTTAGATGTTAGCAAAAAGTTATCAGTACAGGTCCATCCAGATGATGAGTATACAAAAAACTTAACTCATGAATCAGGTAAAACAGAGATATGGTATATACTTGCTGCTAAAGATGATGCTGAAATAATATATGGATTAAAAAATAATACTACTAGAGAAGAGATGAAAGAATCCATTAAAAAAGGAAGTTTAGAGAAACATTTAAATAGTGTTTCTGTAAATAAAGGTGATGTTATTTATATTCCTTCTGGTACTATTCATTGTATTAAAGGTGGAGTATTATTAGCAGAAATACAGCAGAGTTCTGATTCTACTTATCGTGTATATGATTGGAATAGAACTAATAGTGATGGTCAGTCAAGAGAATTACATATTGATAGAGCTTTAGATGTTATAAACTATGAGCAAAGTTTAGATGATATTAAATTAGCTCCTTTAGTTTATGATGATGAAGATTATAAAAGATATTTTTATGCTGCTAGTCCTTATTTTTCTTTAGAAAAGATTGATTTAGCAGATAGTTATAACTTTAATCCACAAGAAAAAGATAGATTTAATATAATTATTGTTTTAGATGGTAAAGGTGAATTAAGTTATAATGGTCAAAGTTATGATTTATTGCCTGGAAAAACATATTTTCTACCTATTTCTTTAAATGAAGTTCAAGTTAAAGGAGATTTAGAGTTTTTAAATACTTATATAGCTAATAGTAAAGATGAAGTTTATGATGAACTTGAAAGTCTGAACTTTTCTAAGAAAGAGATTGAAAGTTTAGCTGGGTTTGATTAATGGAAATGATTAAATATGCTTCTAATGTAGCTAGGGTAACGGGTGACTTCCGATATTTGGCGAAGATGTCAGAAAAATTTGATGTGAAACAGGTGGATATTGTCGTTAGAAAAACCCTAAAGTAATATAAAAGCAATTTAAGTAATGAAGGTAACAAAGGCAAAGCAAAAGGAATTTTATAAAAGGAGAAATTTTATATGCATTCAATAGAAAAAAACTGGGAAAACTTTACAACATTAGTTAAAGAAAAAAAGAGAATACTGGTAACTGGAGGAGCTGGATTTATAGGGTCAAATTTAATTAAAAAATTATTATATAAAGGGAATAAAGTAATTTGTCTAGATAATTTGTTTTCATCTCGAAAAGAAAATATTTATGATTATTTTGATTATAATAACTTTGAATTTATGAGACATGATGTAACCAAACAATTTAACATAGAAGCAGACGAGATATATAATTTAGCATGTCCTGCAAGTCCCATATATTATCAAAAAGATCCAGTATATACAATTAAGACTTCTTTTTATGGGGCTTTAAATGTTTTAGAAAATGCAAAAAGAAATGGAGCAAAAGTTCTGCAAGCATCAACTTCTGAAGTATATGGTTCCCCAGAAAAACATCCACAAAGTGAGACTTATTGGGGTAATGTTAATCCTATTGGTTGTAGGAGTTGTTATGATGAAGGGAAAAGGGCTGCTGAAACATTATTTTTTGATTATAATAGAGAATATAGTACTAATATTAAAGTAGTTAGGATTTTCAACACATATGGACCTAAAATGAGTCCTAATGACGGTAGAGTTATTACTAATTTTATTTTACAGGCGTTACAAAATAAACCTATCAGTATTTATGGTAATGGAAGCCAGACAAGATCTTTTTGTTATATAGATGACTTAATTGTAGCTTTAGTAAAAATGATGAATAATGATATTAAAGGTCCAATAAATTTAGGTAATCCTCAGGAAATTAGTATAATTGACTTAGCTCATATAATAATTAATTTAACAAATTCAGATTCTGAAATAAAATATTATCCAAAATCGAAGAATGATCCTAAAAGAAGGAAACCTGATATTACATTGGCCAAAGAAAAATTAGATTGGAATCCCTCTATAAACTTAGAAACTGGACTTAAAAAAACTATTTCCTATTTTAAAAAATTACTATATAATTTATAAAAGAAAGGAAGATAATTATAAAATCTTTAAATAAAGTTAAATTAACTGTAATTATTCCCTGTTATAATGAAAAAAAGACTATTAAAAAAATAGTAAAGAAAGTAAATGATAGCCCTATAAAAAACCAGGAAATTATTATTGTTGATGATTACTCAACTGATGGCACAAAAAAAATACTTGAAGAAGAAATTAAATCTTCTGTTTCTAAAATTATTTATCATAAAAAAAACAAAGGAAAAGGTGCAGCTTTAAAGACAGGAATTAAGAATGCTACTGGAAATATTATAATAATCCAGGATGCTGATTTAGAATATGATCCTGGGGAATATAAAAAAATGTTAACCCCTATTGTTAATGGAAAAGCCGATGTAGTTTATGGGTCAAGATTTATGGGGGGCAGTCCTCATAGAGTAGTATATTATTGGCATTATAAAGGTAACCAGTTTTTAACTTCTTTATCAAATATGTTTACAAATATTAATTTAACTGATATGGAGACATGTTATAAGGCATTTAAAAAAGAAATTATACAGTCAATAGATATTGAAGAAGAAAGATTTGGTTTTGAACCAGAAATAACTGCTAAAATTGCTAAGAAAAAGTGTTCAATATATGAGGTTGGAATTTCTTACTACGGAAGGACCTATGAAGAAGGGAAAAAAATTGGCTGGAAAGATGGGATAAGGGCTATTTGTTGTATATTAAAATATAATATTTTTAGATAGGTGTTTAATATGAGGAATAAATATTTTTTTATCAAGAAAAAAAGTGAGTTTATAAAAGATTTGTTTCAATATTTTGCAGTTGGTGGTATAGCAGCATTAACAGAATAGACAGTTTTTTTGTTATGTTTAGCTATAATTTTAATTATCTTCTTGGTACTACTATTGCTTTTTTATTAGCAACGGCTGTAAATTATTATTTTAGTAAGTTGGTCTTTAATACAGGGAAATTTACTAAGAATGCTGAATTTGCTTTAGTTTATTTGTTTAGTGGTATAGGTTTATTATTAAATTTAATTTTAATGTGGCTATTATATGAATATTTAGGGATTTTCAGTCTGTTGGCTAAAGTAACTGCTACTGGTATAGTATTCTTTTGGAATTTTTTATCCCGAAAATACTTTATTTTTGCTAATTAATATGAGGAAGTGATATTTTTGGATATTAAAAAATACTATAAAATTATTTATAGTAGATTAAAAAAAATATACCTTTTTAATTTCTTTCCTTTATTTATAATTTTATTGGGTTTTATTATAAGATTAAGACAGTATTTAGCCAATAGATCTTTGTGGATAGATGAAGCTTCACTTGCTTTAAATATCTTGGAAAAAGACTATGTTGGTCTTTTGCAAAAGCTTGATTATGTTCAAGCAGCTCCTCCATTATTTTTGTTAATCACAAAGTTTCTAACTGAATTATTTGGTAACAGTGAGTATGTATTAAGACTTTTACCTTTTATATCAGGTGTTTTATCACTATTTTTATTTTATAAAATAGCTAATGAATTTTTAAATAAAGGAGAAATTCCTATCGCTTTAGCTTTATTATCCTTTACATATTATAATATTTATTATTCTGCAGAATTCAAGCAATATTCTCTGGAATTATTGTTTGCTATAATTATTTTATTATTTGGTATTAAGTTATATAAATCAAATTATAGTAATTATAATATACTTTTATCTACAATAATGGGTAGTATAGCAGTATGGTTTTCACATACATCGGTATTTATATTGGCTGGAGTTGGATTAGCATTATTGTTGAAATTATATATAAGTGATAATTTATCCAAGGGATTAAAAATAAAAAAAATTATATACCTAATATTAGGATATTTAATTTGGATTGTTAGTTTTGCTTTTCAATACTTTTTAATTATTAGAGAAGCAGCGGAAAATCAATTTTATAATTTCTGGCAGGGATATTTTTTTCCATTTCCTCCTCTTTCAATTTATGATATAAAAGAGTATTTTGCATTGTTAGCAAAGTTTATTATAAATCCATTGGGTTTTAACTATGCATTAGGTGTAGTGGCATTTTTTATATTAATAGGTGAATATTTTTTATGGAAAGAAAAAGATAAAATTTATTTTTACTTAAGTAATTTGCCTGTAATGATATTAATTATATTTTCTATCTTAAATATTTATCCATTTGCAGCACGTTTAGTATTATTTATAACCCCAATATTTTATTTAATTATTTCAATAGGTATATATAATATTTTTACATTTTTTGCTAAACAAAATAAAGAGTTAATTGCTATTTTGCTTATATTTATTACTTTATTATATCCTGTTGCAAAAGTAACTAAAATTTTAATATCTCCTATTTCAAAAGAAGAAATTAGACCAGTTATAAATTATTATTTAGATAATAAAAAAAATGATGATAGTCTTTATGTATATTATGGAGCTGAAAGGGCTTTCAAATATTATACACAGGGGGAAAATATCTTATATATAAGTAGTGGCGGTAATAAACATACTATATTAGGCGGTGGTCATAGGGAAAATCCTAATTTGTATTTACAAAAGTTGGATGATTTAAAAGGTAATGGTCAAATTTGGTTTATATTTTCTCATGCCCAAAAGTGCGAAAAGGAATTATTTTTGATTTATTTAAATAAAATTGGAAATAGAATTGATAGTTTTGAAAGAACTGGAGCGTCTGTTTATTTATATGATTTATAATGGAAAAAAATCAAATCTCCTTACTGGCTTATAGGACAAGTCGTCCTAGCTCCATAGATAACATTTTGGGATCAATAACTTTTATTTTGATACCATCTATCTGGTTTGCTACAATCTGACAGTTGCTGTAGTTGGCAGAAAGACTGCTTGAGATATGAATAGAGATTATATGATTATAACCTATAGTCAAATATATGATTTTCCATTAAAATAAGTTATTTAATCACGAGAACTCTAATTTTTGTATGTTGGATAAAACTTTAAAAAATAATTTTTTATTAGGACAGCTGCTGGCAGTTTTGTAATAAATATATCTACCGGTTTTTACTATTTTCCCTGCTATCTTTATTAGCTTTATTCTAATAGCTCTTATTCTGTCTGATTTATTACTTTCAGGGAAACAAAGACGCCTCATCCAGTT
>Ga0102938_10003318_pt1 | contig 12039 bp, 9 predicted proteins | sample SalPonR2_B_D2_MG_FD_84516 | JGI IMG/M metagenome (GOLD analysis project Ga0102938, IMG submission 84516) | Salt pond soil microbial communities from South San Francisco under conditions of wetland restoration - Salt Pond MetaG R2_B_D2_MG | ecosystem: Environmental > Aquatic > Marine > Intertidal... | reverse complement strand
CGGCAACTATTATATCTCCATCTTTTATTTTATCTGTAAAACTCTCATCTACATCTTGCATACAGTACTTAGCAATTTCCTTGTAATCCGATGTATTTAGGTATCTTGCAGGTATTATCAAGTCAGTATCTATATCATTTCCAAATTTATATGCTTTTCCTTTAGTTTCCATCTAGTCTACCTCCTATATATTGTTTGGATCTTCAATTTTTCCTGCAATAGCTGAAGCTGCAGCAACAGCAGGACTCGCTAAATATACTTCTGATTTTTTATGACCCATTCTGCCTACAAAGTTTCTATTTGTAGTGGTCACTGCTTTTTCACCGGAAGCCAGTATTCCCATGTGTCCTCCTAAGCAAGGACCGCAGGTAGGAGTACTTAATACAGCTCCTGCATCGATAAATATTTCAGCTAATCCCTCTTTTATACATTGTTTATATATTTCTTGAGTTGCTGGTATTATTATAGTTCTAACGTCTTTGTCGACTTTCTTACCTTTAAGTATTTGCCCGGCTATTCTCATATCTTCAATTCTTCCGTTTGTACAGGAACCTATAACTACCTGATCTATCTTAATATCTCCAACTTCTCCAATTTCTTTTGTGTTCTCAGGAGAGCTTGGAAAAGCTACTGTAGGATTTAGTTTGTCTAAATCTATCGATATTTCTTCATCATATTCTGCATCCTCATCTGCTTCAAAAATTTTCCAGTCTTTTATTTTTCTTTCTTTCATATATTCAATAGTATTTTCATCTACAGGAAATATCCCATTTTTACCACCTGCTTCTACCGCCATATTTGCAATAGTAAATTTATCATCCATATTTAGGTCTTTTAAACCTTCTCCTGTAAATTCAATAGACTTATATAATGCACCATCTACTCCTATTTTGCCTATTAGGTTAAGTATAATATCTTTTCCGCTAACATGGGGTTTTTTTCTACCTTTTATTTCTACTTTTATAGCTCCTGGAACCTTTATCCAGGTAGTGCCTAGTGCCATTCCTCCAGCCATATCCGTACTTCCTACTCCTGTGGAGAAGGCTCCTAAAGCTCCGTAGGTGCATGTGTGAGAATCTGCTCCTATTACCGTATCTCCGGCAACTACTAAGCCTTTTTCTGGAAGTAAAGCATGTTCTATTCCCATTTGCCCTACATCAAAAAAGTTCTTGATTTCCATTTTTTTGCAGAATTCTCTTGAAATTTTACTCTGTTCTGCAGATTTAATATCCTTATTTGGGGTAAAGTGATCTAAAACTACTACTATTTTTTCTTTATCATATACTTTTTTTGCTCCCATTTTCTTGAATTCTTTAATTGCAACTGGTGTAGTAATGTCGTTTCCTAAAACAATATCCAGTTCCATCTCAACAAATTCTCCAGCCTTAATTGATTCTTTACCGCTGTGATCTGCTATTATTTTTTGAGTCATCGTCATTCCCATGCTAAATAACCTCCACTTTTTTCATGTTTTTTGTATCTTCCTTTTTATTTAATGCATTTATGTATGCTTTTACACTTGCTTCTACTACATCTGTACTAAGTCCTCTACCTACATAAATACTTCCATTTTCTCTTAATTTAACAACTGCATCTCCTAAAGCATCTTTCCCTTCTGTTACAGAACTAAGGGAGTAGTCTTCCAATTTTAGTTTAGTTCCTGATATTTCTTCTATAGCATTAAAAGCAGCGTCTATAGGCCCATCTCCTATAGCTACTTTTTCGATTTCTTTTCCTTCTAAAAGAATTTTTACTGCTGCTGTAGAGGTGATACTATTTCCACTGTTGATTACAAATCTTACCAGATTGTATCTTTCTTCAGCTCCTGCAGTTTGTCTGGATATTATTGCGTCGATATCTCTATCAAACACTTCCTTCTTTTTATCAGCAACTTCTTTAAATCTTCTAAAGGCTTCGTTTATTTCTTCAGAAGTTAACTTGTATCCCATTGATTCAATCTTATCCTTAAAAGCATGTCTACCTGAGTGTTTACCTAATACAAGTTTGTTTTTGTTTAAGCCTATAGATTCAGGAGTCATAATTTCGTAAGTTTCTTTATTATTTAATACTCCATGCTGATGAATCCCTGCTTCGTGAGCAAAGGCATTTTCTCCTACAATTGCTTTGTTTGGCTGAACTTTAACTCCTGTAATTCGTGTAAGCAGTTGACTGCTTCTGTATAGCTGCTTAGTCTCAATATTAGTTGCTGCTCCAAAGACATCTTTTCTGGTTTCAAGAACCATAACTATTTCTTCTAAAGCTGCGTTTCCAGCCCTTTCTCCTATTCCGTTAACTGTACATTCTATTTGATTTGCTCCTGCTTTTATAGCTGCAATGGAGTTGGCAACTCCAAGTCCTAAGTCATTGTGGCAGTGAACAGATAAATTTACTTCTTTTAACTCAGGACATCTTTCTATTAAATTCGTTAATAGCTCGTAAAATTCATCGGGAGTTGTATATCCAACTGTATCGGGAATATTTATAGTTTTAGCTCCAGATTTAATTGCCGTCTTGACTATTTCTGCTAAAAATTCTATTTCCGTTCTTGTTGCATCTTCCGCTGAAAATTCAACATCATCACAGTAGCTTTTTGCATAGGTTACCATTTCTTCTACCTGCTTCAGCACTTCTTGAGGGGTCATTTTTAATTTATATTCCATATGAATCGGTGAGGTAGCAATAAAGGTATGAATTCTAGGATACTTTGCTTCAGATAGAGACTTCCATGCTTTATCTATGTCATCTTTATTAGCTCTTGCTAAACTTGCAACTGTGCAATTTTCAACTGCTTTAGAAATCTCTCTAATTGATTCTAAATCGCCTTCTGATGCTGCTGCAAAACCAGCTTCAATTACATCTACTTTTAAACTTTCAAGTTGTTTAGCCATCTGTATTTTTTCTTTTAAATTCATCGAACATCCCGGTGATTGTTCACCATCTCTTAAGGTTGTATCAAAAATTTTTATTATCTTTTCCATTTTATCCTCCTATTTTTATAAATAAAAAACCCGTCTCTAACATATAGTCAGAGACGGGATATATTTTCCCCGCGGTACCACTCTGGTTGTAATAAAATTACCACCTTATTTAGATTCTAACAAATCCTAGCTTTATAACGTCAGCACACGTGTTTCCTTACTATTCTTCTGGAAACCAGTTCGGGAGTGAGTTCATCTTTATGATAGTATCAATTTTCACCACCATTGACTCTCTGCAACTTATCTTATAAAGATTTTATTCTCCGTCAAAACTTTTTATTAATTGTTTTTTATATTAGCATGTTGTTACACCTCTGTCAATACTTTTTTACTATTTTGTAAAATTATTCATTGTACAGATAAATGTACAAATCCTCCAACCTATCAAAATCTTTGTAGTAATTTGTAAGATCTTCTTTTCTCCCACTGAAAGCAATCTTTTTTTCTTTCAAAAATATAATTTTATCACATATATCTTCCATTTCACTGATATAATGACTTGTAAAAACTATTGTTTTTTCTTCCCTATTTATTTTTTTAAGTAAATTTATTATACTATTTCTCGTTAATATATCTAATCCTGCTGTTGGCTCATCCATAATCAGTATCTCTGGGTTATTCATAAGTGCTGCTGCAATATCCAACTTTCTTTTCATACCCCCTGAGTACTGAGAAACTTTTTTAGATAAGTCCTTTTCAATGTTTAAATATTCACCAATTTCTGAAATTTTCTCTTTTTTATTTCCTTTTATATCCAACATATCAAAGTAGAAAGATAGGTTATCATATCCAGATAGACTTTCATAAAGAGCATTGTCCTGAGGAACAAATCCTAATATTTTATTAAAGGATTTTTTATCATTATAATATATATTTCCTTCTGATGGTTTTGTTAATCCCGTCATTAATGCTAATGTTGTAGATTTTCCAACTCCATTAGGTCCAATTATTCCCAATATTTTTCCTTTTTCTACTGAAAAACTTATATTGTCCAAAACTATCTCTTTTGTATATGTCTTAGTAAAATTTTTAAATTCAACTAGCAGCATTTTTAAACTCCTTATATTCAATAATTCCAAGACCGATTATTATTAATAGGATATATATTATTTCATCATATAGTATACTTAATATGTCTATATTGGTTCTCATAATAAAGCTTGTGATTATCCCTTTAATTCCAATTCCAGGTATAAGATTTCTTTCGATATCCAAGAAAGATATGAATTCTAAGTTAAACAGCACATCTCCAAATATCCATAGCACTAAAATATAGTAAGGTATCATAAGATACAGTTTTTCTGATTTTTTAAATATTTTCACAATTACTACTGTAATTAAAGTTGCAGAAAATGAAAACAATAAAGTATATAGAATAATATTAAAACTGAAGCTTTTATTTATGATCAGATTTACTAAAGTAAGTTGTGTTGATAAAATTACAAATGTAGGAGCTACAGTTCCTATTACATTACCTGTAGAATTTATAAACCACTTTATTCCAGATAATTTTAATTTCTTAACTATACCTTTTTTATTGTTTTGAAATTCTATACTTTGTATTAATATCAAAATGTATGATAGTAGGAAGATAATTCCCAGTAAATATCTGTATAATATTATGTTATTATCATCTTGATATGCCTCTTCTCCTGAATCTACTTCTACTAAAGAAAATTCATATTTATAAGAATCAGAGTTGTTGAGCTCTTCGTAGTTATTCTCATACTTTTTTATGTATTCCTCTTCATCTACTAGATTTCCATAGTTAGATAATACGTAATTTATATTTCTGTATTTTGCTATATAAGAAAAATAGTGATGTACAAAAACATCTGAAAATGAACTTACATAATAATTGTCCTTTAGATATACGAGTTCTATTAGATCTTTATTTTTACCTTCTAATATGTTTTTTGAAAACCCATCCTTTATTAAAATCATTGCTGAGATTTTTTCTTTTTTAATTTCTTGAAGACCTTCTTCATATGGTATTTGGACTGTAGTAATACTTTCATCTCTTTTTATTTTTTCAATATAATCTTTAGAAAATTCGGATACATCTTCATCAATTATATTTACTATCATTTGTCCCAGTCCTTTTTTATTAATGTCTTCAGCCATCCATAATGTAAGTATAATCGGTATTATTAAAAATAATGCTATTATCACCTTGTTATTTAAATAAATTTTTATCCTCCATTTTATAACATTAAGCATTCAGCTCATCTCCCCTCTCAGATAAAAAGTAGAAAGCTAAGGCTAAAATAGCAGTAATTAGTAGTATTGAATAATCTGCGTTTTCATTAGATAACAGTAGAAATTCTTTTCCAAACCAGTAATTTATTGTGAATTTAGAGAGAAATTTTAATCTATAGGTCATTAAAACTATTGGAAATAAAGTTCCTCCAAATAAATTGCTAAATATTATAATTAGGCTACCTAATAGAATAAAATTTTCACTTTTTTTGATTAGACTGCTTATGAAAAACCACATACCCAGCATAAAGAATACTATTAGATTTAAAAATATAATTTTTTCAATTTCAAAGGTTTTTGTTAAGTAGTAAAATATAGGTATAAAAACCAGCACAATCTGCAAGTTAATTAAAATCATGTAAGAGATAGTTTTCAAAATTTTTATTCTCCAACTTTTTATGCCAATGGTTTTAAGCTTGTCGTTTATCTTCTTTTCTTCCTTGTATTTATACATAAAAAATAGAGTTGTAAAACTCAGGATAAGTATCTCAATCATTATAATCAGGTAAGCTGGAGAAGAAGTGGAAGGAATATCTTCTAATTCATTTTTTAGCAGTCCCAACTTTCTATTAAAAACTTCTCCTATCATAATTAGAGATATATTATTATTTATTTTTTCAGTATACTGGTTTAAATTATTCAATTCTTTTGTTGTATAGTAGGTAGATGATATGTGTTTTTGTACTTCTTCAATATATAGTGAAAAACTATCTGTCACTACATCTAAAGCATAAGAAGTTAATGGGTCGTTTTTATTATAAATAATTTCTATTGGTGTATTCTTCATGTTTATAAGATTACTTGTAAAGTTCACCGGGATTTTAAATATTCCATTGTATTCTTTATTTTTTATTTTTTCGATTTCCTTATTACCTTCTACTGTTTCAATATTAATCAGATTTGAAATGTCTTCATCTTTAAGGAGTTGTTCTACTAAATATCTGCTCGTAGAAGTGTCTTCTTCATCTATTAATCCTATCTTTATAATAGGTTTATCATCAACAAGGTCTTTAAAAGCAAAGTTGAATAGTACTACAACTAAAAGAGGTAGTACTATCAATACAGCAATATTTTTTGAATTAAATAAATTCTTTTTAAGCTCAAATACAATCAACTTTGCATTTTGCATAATCTGTTAATATACCCCAACTTCTTCTGCTATCCTTTGAAGTAGAGGATTTGTTCCAACTTCCTGCATTAATTTACCATATATCTGCATCATAAGTGCCTGAGTTTCTTGATTTTCAGGATTATTAATAAGCGGACTTAAATCCTGTCCTTCTTCTTCTAAACTGGAGTAGTCTCTAAATTCCACATCTTCATTTATTGAATTTACTACTGCTTCCATGTTGAAATCTATTTGGGTTATGTCAACTCCATATTCGTCTTCAGGAATTTCCTCAGGATATAATGCAAGATCCATATTCCAATATCTCATCATACCATCTTTATCTATTCCCATTCTATTGATAGTTGTAAAGAATTGGTGTTCTTCTGCTTTTATTTTTTCAAGTTCTAAAATTGCATCTTCAATACCTTGAGAGTAGTTTGCTTCTATATCTTCTAATATATCTTCAAATTCTGCATATGGATTTTCTACTCCCGCTGTTTCAAACATTTCATCGTTGTATAAAGATTTCATGAAATCTATGTACTGTTTTGTTTTGACAATAACAAGGTTTTTCATAGCCTCATCATCTTTTGCCTCTGTAAATAAAGGTATTAGAAAATCTACAGCCTGTTTATCATTAAAAGTTAATAGTAATTCTTGACATTCAACTGTATCCTCTTCGTCATTGTTCAGTACTACATCAAATTTTTCGCCTTTAATTAAAATACCATCAAGATTTTCTCTCATTATATTTTCATATTTTTCAAAATCTAATTCCTCGATTCCTTCAACATTTTCAAGGGAATAAAATTCCTCCTGAAATTTCATTGCTTCGTCCATTATTTCATTCATATCTAAAGTTTGTCCAGTCATTCCAGCCTTTTCCATAAAATCATTGTAATCTTCATATGTTAAATAAAATGCCTTGTCGTATAAAAAAGGAAGATCATAAACCATCTTCTCATCGTCGATAAACATATCAATGTTTAAAGAATCTTCGCCCTGATACATTATTCCAATATCCATCTGTACTACTAATGGTTCTAAGGTTTCCTTCAAGTTAACCTGAAACTCTACTTCATTAAGTATATCTTGAAAAGAACCAATATTTGGATCCTGACTATCAATACTCATTGAAAAGGTAACGTCCTCATCTATAGACTTAACGTCCATACTTTTTTGATAATAGGTTTTTATCATATCAAAAGCATCAGCTTCTTCAAAGGGTGCATCTCTTGTTAACAAGTATCCCCCAATTGCCACAGCAGCAATTATGACAACTGCTATTAATATTTTAATATTTTTATTCATAATATTACGGGTATATTACCCTACCTCCTTTTATTAATTATTTTAATTTTAACTTATTATATACTATTTTCAAAGTTAAAAAATTGATTTTTTATTAACATTGTTATTATTTTAACTTAATATCTTTCTTTTAATTAGATCGAAAGCATAGCTTGTTGATCTTTCCCTTATTATATTTCTTCCTCCAGGATAATTTCTTTCTATTACATAGGTCTTTCCATTATAGTACAAGGCTATGAATACTAAACCTACGGGCTTTTCTTCAGTTCCACCTCCAGGTCCTGCTACTCCCGTCACAGAAAGGCCAATATCACTGTCTGATACTGATGCTACTCCCTTTGCCATTTCTTCTGCTGTTTCTCTACTTACTGCCCCGTATTCTTTTATAGTTTCTTTTTTTACATTTAATCTTTTTATTTTTGATTCATTTGTGTAGGTAATAAATCCTTCCTTATACACCTTAGATATACCTGGATAATCTATAAACTTTGAAGCTATTAATCCTCCAGTACAAGATTCTGCTGTAGAAATAGTTATGTTTTTTTCTATTAGCTGCTTACATACAAATTTTTCTATTGAATCTACGTTTTCAGGGTAGGCATTTTCTCCAAATCTTTTTAGCACTTCTTTTTTTAAAGGTTCTATTAATTTATAAGCTTCTTCTTTATTTGAAGCCTTTGCTGTTATTCTAAAGACTACCTTTCCTTTTCCTGCAAAGGGTGCTATAGTCGGATTTGTTTGACTTTTTATTAAATCCATTATTAAGGTTTCTGCTGTTGATTCTCCTAACCCCGTTACAATTATTTTTTCTCCAACTACCACACTATCAGATTTCTTTTCTAGAAAATCCATTACATATCTATCCATCATTGTATTCATTTCTATAGGTGGTCCCGGCATTAGTACAGCTATTTTACCGGATTTTTCTATTATACATCCATTAGCTGTCCCACAAATGTTTTTTAGTATTGTAGAACCTTTCGGAAAGTAGGTTTGTCTTAGATTATTTTCCGTCATTTCTCTGTTTAATTTTTTGTATATGTTTTCAATATGGCTTAAACTTTCATTATCAAAAACCATCTCCAGTTTAAAGTAATCTGCGGCAACTTCCTTTGTTATATCGTCTTGAGTTGGTCCTAATCCTCCTGTTGTAAGTACTAAATCTACTCTGTTTAAAGCAAGTTCAAAGGCTTTTTTAATCCTATCTGGATTGTCTCCTACTACACTATGGTAGTATACATCTATTCCTAATTCTGCAAGTCTTGCAGATATGTTTTTTGCATTAGTATTCGTTATATCTCCGTGGAGCAGTTCTGTTCCTATACATAAAATCTCTGCTTTCATATTATCCCTCCAATTTCTCTTATAAATTTTATTATACTACTAATTATTTACTACTTCAAAGAATTAATTTGAATGTAGTTTATATTCGTAATATAATATAAGATGATATATCTATATAGTTTTAATCAAATTTTAATGAGATAATAATCATTTTCAAATATTATTTTTATATAATTTGGTTAGGTTTTAAATGGAGGTGTTAACATGGTTAATTTTAGTGTCAATGGAGATAAAAACCATTTAAGAATTTTTAGTCTTGTACTTTTTATCATTGGATTAATTCTTTTATTATTTCCAGGGGTTATAGGTTTTTTAGGTATTAGATTAGCTGCAGTACTACTGGTGGCATTTTGTATAATATCTTTTTACGTATCATCAGATTCAACTATGAGGTTAAATAGATTATACTTAATCGGTGGTATGATAGGTGGTATTATAGTCTTTATTTTCCCTTCTCTAGTAATGGTATTTACAGGTATAGGGATTTTAATCTACGGTGTTTATAACTTAATTAATATTATTAAGTTTAAGTCTTATCAGGACAAAACTTCTTTGATTATAGATATAGTTGCTATAGCTATAGGACTTTATTTTATTTTTAACGGCGGAGGAGCTATAAGACAAATCATAAGAATACTCGGTGTAGCAGCTGTAGCTATAAGTTGCGTGATTTTTTATAAATCTTTAGAGAATTGATGAATTGAAAATACTCATAAAAAAGTAAAGCTTACCTCAAAAGTTTAGAATACTCTAACTTTGAGGTAAGTTTTTATACGGAGAGTTTTTATTTGGCTACTTTATCTACGTGGCTCTTTTTTTTATTTTGAAATGCTTTAATCTTGAATGGAAGACTAAATATTTTAATGAATCCTTCTGCATCGTGATGATCGTATAATTCACTGTATCCAAAAGATGATATTTCTTCATCGTATAGTGACTCTGCTGATTCCATGCCTACCACTGATACGTTTCCTTTATAAAGTTTGATTTTTACTTTTCCAGTTACATTTTCTTGAGTTTCATTTATAAAAGCATCAAAAGCTTCTTTTAACCCGCTGAACCACTGTCCTTTGTAGATTAGTTCTGCATACTGTTTCGAAATTAAATCTTTATAATTTTGAACATCTTTTTCTAATACCATTCTTTCAAGTTCACTATGCGCATAGTACATAATAGATCCACCTGGTGTTTCATATATTCCTCGAGATTTCAATCCTACCATTCTGTTTTCAAGTATATCTACTACTCCAACACCGTGGTCTCCACCGATTTTATTTAGAGCTTTAAGCATATCGCTTCCTTTAAGTTTTTGTCCATTTAATTTAACAGGTATCCCCTTAAAAAATTCAATTTCTATTTCTTCTGGAGTTTCTTTTGCTTCTTCGATAGTTTTTGTCATCATCAAAATTTCTTCTAGTTTAGGTTTTTGATTCAAGTCTTCCAAGTGTCCACCTTCATGACTTATATGCATTAGATTTTGATCTCTTGAATATATTTTTTCTTTTGTTACTTTCAACTCTATATTTTTTTCTTTAGCATAGTCTATTGCATCTTCTCTTGATTTGATATCCCATATTCTCCAGGGTGCTATAACTTGAATATCAGTATCAACTGCTGCTATTCCTGCTTCCAATCTAACTTGATCGTTTCCCTTTCCTGTACATTCATCCGCAATAAATTTTGCTCCTTCTTTATTTGCCACTTCAACAAGTTTTTTTGCTATTAAGGGTCTTGCTATCGCAGTTCCAAGAAAATATTTATTTTCGTAAATTGCATTTGCTTTCATTGCATCAAATACGTATTCATCTACGAACTCATCTTCAACATTTTCTATATATATTTTGCTTGCTCCTGAAAGTAAAGCTTTCTTTTTTACCTCAGTCATGTCGTCTTCCTGTCCTACATTTACACAACAAGCTATTATTTCAAAATCATAATTTTCCTTTAACCACGGTACTATTACAGATGTATCAAGTCCTCCTGAGTATGCTAGTACAACTTTTTCTTTTTTCATAATTACCCTCCTGTTTTTTAATAAAAAAAATACGCCCTTAGAAAGAGGCGTTTAATCGCGTTACCACTCTTGTTAAAGCTTTTTGTATATTTATACGTAAATATATTATTATTAGTACAGTTAAAATAAAAATATTCACCCTCTAAGAGGTGAATATTATCCACGGTACCACTCTAATTTTTCTTAAGCTTTATCTCTTTCATTTTAACGGTTTTTAACCGGATTCTCCTATTCCAACAGTTTCAAAGAATCTCTTCATAAGCTCTTTTCGATTAAATTCCACCTGCCAAACTCCCACCAACTTTGGCTCGCTTAAGGTTTTCAATAAATCTACTTCTCTTAATCATTAGATTTATTATTCAATTTAATGAAATTATATAACACGATTATTTCTGTGTCAAGAGTTTTTTTCCATTTTTTTTATTTTTTATACATTTTTACAGCAAAGAAATAAATACAGGTACGATTATAGGAACCATTATAGACATTAAAAGACCACTTATAAAGGCTATGACTGCTGTTTCTCCGTTGGTATTTTTTGTTATTATGGGAAGAGTCGTATCCATTGATGTTGCACCCCCAAGAGATATGGTTTCATAATATCCTATATACTTAGCTGTAAGAGGTATAAGCATTATTGCCATAATTTCTCTTATAACATTAGTCAAAAACGCTATAGTGCTTACTTCTGATGAGTATGGTGCTATAAGGACTGCTGATAAACTATACCAACCAAATCCTGCTCCAATAGCTCCTCCTTCAAAAATCTTCATGCCTAAAAATTCTGCAGTTAACAAACCACCAAAAATACTCCCTAAGGCTGCTGATATAGGTATTAAAAGTAGTTTAAATCCAAGTTTTTTTAGGTGAATAAAGGCTTTTTTATTGCTGCCTATATCTATTCCAACAAAGAAAAGCAAAAAGAACAGACCTATATCTAAAAGTGTATCCGTTTTTGACATAAATTCCGGTTCAAAAATAAACATCCCCGATAGTATCCCACCAAAAAGAACTATAATTAT
>Ga0102938_10003316_pt1 | contig 12046 bp, 13 predicted proteins | sample SalPonR2_B_D2_MG_FD_84516 | JGI IMG/M metagenome (GOLD analysis project Ga0102938, IMG submission 84516) | Salt pond soil microbial communities from South San Francisco under conditions of wetland restoration - Salt Pond MetaG R2_B_D2_MG | ecosystem: Environmental > Aquatic > Marine >... | reverse complement strand
GCTGACCGAGGACCAGCCGGCGCACCGCCCCTTCGCCGCAGCCAACGCCGTTCCCTGGCCGGGCGAAATGGCGGTGTTCCGCAGCCCTTCGACCGATGGCTTCGAGCTGCTCACCAGCTTCGGCACGCGGGCCCGGATCGGCGCGCTGGTCTCGGACTTCTACGCGGGGCCCACGTCGCGGTTCGACCTCGGCAACGTGCTGGTGGTCGATCTTTTGTCCGGCACGCTGGAAAGCGTCACCGACCTGACGCTGTTCGGAGGCGCCAACGCGCTGGCCATCGAGAGCACGCCCGGCACCTGGGAGATCGTCCAGGCAGGCGCGGCGGAACTGATCGCTCCAGGCCGTTATAGACTGACGCGGCTCTTGCGCGGCCAGCGAGGGACTGAGGGCGCCATGGGCAAGCCGACGCCCGCTGGCGCACAGGTGGCGGTGCTCGACGACAGCCTCGCATCGCTGCCCATCGCCGAGGCCGATCTCGGCATACCGTGGAACTGGCGCATCGGCCCGGCGAGCCGCCCGGTCAGCGACGAGACCTATGTGGCGCAGGCCTTCACGCCGGAGGGCGTCGGGCTGCGGCCGTTCTCCATCGCCCATGTCGAGCAGCCGTGGCGCACGCCGCGTACGCCCGGCGATTTGACCATCCGCTGGACGCGCCGGTCCCGCGCGCTCGCGGCCGACAGCTGGGGCGGGCTCGAGGTGCCGCTCGGCGAGGAGCAGGAAGCTTACGAGGTCGAGATCCTCGAGGGCGCGACGGTCAAGCGGGTGCTGAGCACGACCGCGACCAGCGCGCTCTACACTGCCGCCCAACAGACCGCCGACTGGGGCGCGCTGCTCGCCCCCGGCGACAGCCTCATGATCCGCGTCTTCCAGCTCTCCGCCCTCGTGGGGCGGGGCGCGCCGAAGACCGTCAAGCTCATGCTCTGAAAGCAAACCCATGTCCGATGCCACGACCCATCTCCTGCTGCCCTACATCCTTGCGGCGCAGGCCCAGAAGCATGTCACCCACAACGAGGCGCTGCGTCTGCTCGACGGGCTCGTCCAGCTCTCCGTCCTCGACCGGGACCTGACCGCGCCGCCCGGCGGCCCCGTCGATGGCGCCCGCTACATCGTCGGCTCGGGCGCTACCGGCGACTGGGCGGGCTGGGACCTGAACGTCGCGCTCTGGACCGACGGCGCGTGGCTGCGTCTGCCGCCGCGGACCGGGTGGCGGGCATGGGTCGAGGACGAGGGCCTGCTGCTGGTCTATGACGGGTCGGGCTGGGTCGGGACAACGCCGGACGCGCTGCAGAACCTCGTGTTCTTAGGGCTAGGGACGACGGCGGATGCGTCGAACCCGTTCTCGGCCAAGCTGAACGCCGCGCTCTGGAACGCGAAGACCGTCGCCGAGGGCGGCACCGGCGATCTTTTCTACACCATGAACAAGGAGGCGACCGGAGACGATCTCGGTCTGACCCTCCAGACCGGCTTCGTGACCAAGGCGCTGGTGGGGCTGTTCGGCTCGGACCGCTTCCGGCTCGCGGTCTCCGCCGACGGCAGCACCTTCTTCGACGGGCTCAGCGTCGACAACGCGAGCGGCATCGTCGACCAGCCCCGGCTGCCGCGGTTCAAGGCGTACACCAACTACGACAATTATGTCGGTGTCGGGTCCTGGACGAAGATCGCCATCAACAACACCGACTATAACGATCAGAGCGCCTTCGACGCCGCGAACAACCGCTTCGTGGCGCCGGTTGACGGGACCTACCTCTTCGGCGCGACGCTCCTCTACAAGGTCAACGCCAGCACGTCGGCGCGGATGAGCGGGCGGTTCGTCCTGAACGGCACGACCGAGATCCGGGGGTCGCGGGGCGAGATCAGCGGCGCTCATGTCTCGGAGGCGACGGCGCTGTGGCTCCAGACGATGGTCCCGCTCACCGCCGGCGACACCGTCGAGCTGCAAGGCAACTTCCGCGCCGCGGACGGCTACTTCGCGGCCGATCGCACATCCTCTTGGGGCTGCAAGATCGGCTGAGCGGCGAAAGGAGAACCCTATGATCCCACCCCGATCCGGCAAAAGCAATCATGCTGCCATTGCCCGCGCTCGCAGCCTTCCCGTCATACGAAGTACACACGTGGAAACGCTGAATCCAGCAGTCGGAAGACGGTCCTCCATCGGGTGTGGCAGGCCGGCGCACACGACCGATCGGGGCAAGGATGGCGTCGTTTAATGCCGCGTCCGGTGCGGTTCGTTACAACACTTTTCGCGTGGCTGAACATGCGTCATTCGTTCCGTTTCGCGGCACCACACTCGTCCGTCCTTCGTCAGGTTTGCGCATCCTGTGCAGTTCGTCCCGCTTGGCCGAACGCTTCTGGCCCCTCTGACCGGCCTTTCGGCTGGCCGACCCCGTCCCAGTCGTTCCAGCCGGGAAAGCTCAGCGCGTCCAGGTCAGTGAGGCGCGACAACCGAGAGCGCCAGTCGGAGACCGTTCGGTCGAGATGTTCCGCCAGGTCGTCGGCATCGCGATACGCGTATCCGTGCCCCTGGATGCCGTACGAGACGAAGGGCGGCAGGACCGAGAACCCGAGATAATGCAGGGAGTAGTGGACCGGCCACAGCATCGTGTCAAAGTCGCCACCGCGGGCTCCGTGGCCGAATGCCTCTTCCGGCGCGCCGGTCGTGACCGAGACCATCGCCCTGCGCCCGCGGAAATAGCCCGTGTCATAGCGCATTGAACTGGTGTAGATGCCACCGCTGACAAAGACCCGGTCGAACCAGCCCTTCAGCATCGCGGGTGGGCCGTGCCACCAGAGCGGAAATTGAAGGATCACCAGATCGGCGCGCTCGAGGTTGCGGAGCTCTTGCCGCACGTCCGCCGGCAGGGTGTCGGTCCGCCAAGCATGACGCTGCTCGGCTAACGGCGCAAACGCTTCAGCATTCGCTTGATGCGCGTAGTGCGTCCCGCATTCGACCGGGTCGAAACCCGAGTCGTAGAGATCACTCACCGTGACGCCGTGTCGGAGGTCGGTGAGCGTCTGCTCCGTGATCCGCGTGAGCGCGCCGTTGAAAGATGTGGGCTCCGGATGTGCATGGACGATGTGGACGTGCATGGCACTGCCTCCTGATCTTGCCATCGACAGGATCATAAGTGTTCAATAGCGACGATGGAATCGAAGTCTCTGCAGGCGGAGCTTTCAATCGTGAACACTTCTCTCTCTTGGGACGACTACCGGGTCGTGCAGGCGATCGCCGAGGCGGGATCGCTTGCCGGTGGTGGTCGGCACGCCGGGGTGAGCCATCCGACGATGCTGCGTCGTCTCAACGCCATCGAGGCGACGCTCGGGGTCCGCGTCTTCGAGCGCTTCCGCACCGGGTACGTTCCGACCCCGGCAGGCGAGGAGTTGCTGGCTGCGGCGCGGGCTATGTCGGAACTGACCGAAGAGACCGAGCGCAAGCTCGTCGGTCAGGACCTGAGGCCCGCGGGCCTCGTGCGCCTTACTACAACGGACACCCTGCTGGTCGGGTTGCTGGCGCGTCCGATCGCACGTTTCCGAAAGGAGCATCCCGAGATCACGCTTCACGTTTCAGTTTCGAACAACGTCTTTGACCTGTCACGCCGTGAGGCCGACATCGCGATCCGTCCGGCCGCGTCGCCGGAGCCGCACCTCGTCGGTCGCAGGCTGGGCGTCATCCGGCTGGCGGCCTACCTGCGTAGGTCGCGGGGCGGCAGCGATCCCGAGCCTCGTGCCGCCGACGCGCTCGCATGGATCGGCCCCGCACCGGCGATGCGGTACGAGGAGCTTCATGCCTGGATGAGCAGAAACGTTCCCGAAGCGGCCTGCGGCCTGCGGCTCGATACCCTTCTCGGCATCTATGCTGCCGCGCGCGCCGGCACCGGCGCCGCGGTTCTGCCGGCCTACCTGGCCGGAACGGACGGCGACCTCCACCGCGCGGGCGAGTATATTGATGATCTTGATGTGGATCTCTGGCTGCTCGTACATCCAGACCTCCGCAGAACCGCTCGAATTCTGGCGACGCTGGACTTCTTTGCGCACTCCGAAGAGATCCGGCAGGCTCTCTCGAGTTGAGGCGCTGGCCCTATAGCCTGCGGGAACCATGACACCAACATGGGCTTGAGAACCTGCATGAAGATCAGGCTCAACGATACCTTCTGCAATGATCGTAGCGCCTTCGACGCCGCGGATGACCGGGTCGTCGTGCCTGCGGACGGCACCTACCTTTTGGGCGCGACGTTTCTCTACAAGGTTGACGCCAGCACATCGGCCCGGATGAGTGGGCGGATTGTGCTAAACGGCACGACCGAAATCCGTGGCTCGCGGGGCGAGATCAGCGGTGCGCCCGGTTCCCAGACGGCAGCGCTCTGGTTGCAGACGATGATCGCGCTCACCGCCGGTGACATGGTCAAGCTGCGGGCAACTTCCGCGCCGCGGATGGCTACTTCGGACCCGACCACACCTCCTTCTCGGGCGCAAAGATCGGCTGAGGGGGGCACATCATGTCCCCACGGCGCCCAGAGGACGAGTTCGTCCGAATACCGGAGCACGAGTTCCAGGCGATCTTGGCGCGCGCTGCCGAGGAAGGTGCGAAGCGCGCGTTCTCCGATGTCGAACCTGTGCCTGCCGGTCGTCGAGCACAGCCGCGAGTTCCAGTCACGAGCTGCTGGAGAACTGGTCCTGCTGCCGGAGGGATCGGCGATCGTGGAGATGTCGACCGACCGTAACGTGATGCGGGAGCAGAGGAGGGTTTGCGGGTAGTTAGCTCCCGCAGCCGAGAGCCAGGCATTTCCGGATTCTCGAGCGTAGCCATAGACAAGACCATGGGAGAATGATAGGTAGACCGGTATGTCTACTCTTACGTCAAAGCCGACCAAAGATCGCCTCATTGAAACCGCAAGAGAGCTGTTTCTCAGGGAGGGGGTCCCGCAAACCGGGATCAACAAGGTCATCGCAAAAGCCGATGTGGCGCGCATGACGCTCTATAACAACTTCGCGTCCAAGGCTGATCTTGTCCTTGCGGTCTTTGAAAGAGAGGCGGCACTCCGGCGGGTCGCCATTCAGGCGACGCAGGAAGATCTTGATGGACCATTCGAGCGTGTCCTGGCGCTGTTCGTTGTCGCGGAGGATGTCGCCTCGCAAAAGGGCTTCCGGGGGTGCGCCTTCATCAATCTTGCGATCGAGGCCGCTGCGCCTGACAGCGCGCTGCACGCATTAGCACAGCAGCACAAGGCTTGGATCACAGCCAATATCCGGGTTCAGCTGGGTGACGGTGTCTTCTCAGATACTGATGTCCTTGCGGACCAGATCGCCGTACTTTGGGACGGTGGAATCGTCGGCGCCTACGTCCATCAATCCGACAGGCCACTTCGCTCGGCACGGGAGGCCGCCCAGACCTTGATGCGCGCGGCGGCGCAATGACGGTTGGCCGCGACTGGTGGATCGTGATCGGTCTGGCGCTTGGGGTCACGATCAGCAACGCGTTCGCGCGCTTTGCATATGGTCTGATCCTTCCGGCCATGCAAAGCGATCTGAGCTGGAGCTATACACAGTCCGGTTGGATCAATACGGCCAACGCCCTTGGATACATTGGCGGGGCAGTCCTGACATTCGCCGTTATCGGGCGCATGCCTGCGAAGTGGCTTTTCAGCGTCGGCCTCGTCGTCACGGCCCTCAGCCTGCTGATGTGCGGATTTGGCGATGGTTTCTGGTATCTGACGTTCTGGCGCATCCTAGCGGGCGTGGCGGGCGCGCCCGTCTTCATCGCCGGCGGCACCATGGCGGCTTCCCTGTTTCCTGACGATTCAAGACGAAACGCACTGGCCATCGCGGGGTATTTCGGAGGTGCAGGACTGGGCATGATCATGAGCGGCGCCGTGCTGCCCGGACTGTTCGCCCGGCATGGTTCGCTGTTCTGGCCCGAGGCATGGATCGGGCTTGGCGCGGCCAGTCTGGTTCTGGCTCCGCTTTCGATTTGGGCAGCCGGTCAGACAGAGGTTTCTCGAAAGACCGGCAAAGAGGACGCGGCCCTGCCGGTTGCGAAAATGGGCTTTGCGCTGCTGGGCTACGGATTCTTCGCGATGGGGTATATCATCTATCTGACCTTCATCGTCGCCTCGGTACGGGAGGCCGGAATGAGCGCCGCCGCGATCTCCGCGGGATGGGTGATCATCGGAATTGGCATCATTGTGTCGCCGTTCCTGTGGCGTCCGGCTCTGGCGCGATGGGCCTCGGGCGTTCCGCTCGCGCTGGCCTGCGCTGTCACGGGAGTGGCCACGCTGCTGCCATGGGTCGTGCCCGGTGTTGCGGGCTTCGCTCTGTCGGCTCTGCTGTTCGGATTGGCGGTATTCATAGGTCCGGGCGCCGTCACGAGTTTCGGGCGAAAGAACTTGCCACAGGTCTTGTGGGGAAAATCCGTCAGCTTGTTCACACTCATATTTGCCATTGGGCAGACGGTCGGGCCCGTGGCAGCAGGCGCGATCGCGGATGTGACCGGCACGGTCGATACGGGTGTTATCGTCGCCGGGGCCATTCTGTTGTGCGCCGCAGCGCTTGCCGGCCTTCAACGACCGCTTGCGCAGTCCTAGCGAAACGGACGGAGGGGAAGGCTGCAAGGTTTGGGATGCCTGCAAAGCGCGGGCGAGAAGGTCTCGTCCGCGGGCTCTCAGGGGAAGGCAGCCTGTTGGACGAGGCGCTTGAAATAACGCTGTTTCTGGCCTTCGCTACGGTCCGCGAGCGCGCTGATGGCGTCGGCGAGCGAAGCGCCGGTAATGGTCTCGGCACCCAGTGCGATCGCCTCCAGTCTTTGTGTGTACCAAGCGGTGACTCCGCCGGGAAACGCCTCCTCGAACCGAGGGAAAAGAGGATCGTGGCCCTCGGTCCTCCATGTTGTCGGCAAGGCCGGGTCCAGCACGAGCGCCCGTGCGAGCCCGATCAGGTCTGCCGCTCCCGATCGGATGGCGGCGTCGGCCTGCCTGCGTGACTTGAAGCCGCCCGTTGCCATGAGTGGCACTGTGGTCATTTGCCGGGCCATTTTTGCGAAGTCGATGAAGTAGGGCCCGCGAGATACTGCATCCGACGATGCCGGGGCGCCGGGAAAATAGGTGCCGCCGCTGAATTCCATCAGGTCCAGACCGCGTCCATCGAGCGCCGCGACCACCTCGAGCGCGCCGTCCTGCGTCAGGCCACCGGTGATCTGGTCCGTTGCATTGAGCTTGATCGCAACAGGGAAACCCTCTGGCACCCCGGCGCGCACGGCCTCGACAGTCTCGATGACAAGGCGCATCTGGTTCTTCGCGCTGCCGCCATAGCCGTCTTGCCGACGATTGAATAGCGGAGACAGGAACTGGCTCAACAGGAAACCGTGCGCGGCGTGGATCTGGACGCCGCCAAACCCGCAGTCGTAAGCGAGGCGAGCGGTTCGAGCGAAACGGTCCGGCAGGGCAGAAATCTCGGATAGCGAAAGGGCATCGCATCTCAGGCCATCGAGGTCCAAGGCGCTTGGCCCTTTCGGCATGCCGACCCAACCAGGCGTCAACGCGCCGGCGTGCCCAAGCTGGAGCCAAAGGGCTGCGCAGTTTGCCTGGCCTCGTTGAGCGAGCGCGCGAAAGGCTCCGAAGTCTGCCTGAGGATTGAGAACCAGGTTTCCAGGATGTTCGATCGTGCGTGGATCCCCCTGCACCTCACCGATCACGGAAACCGCGACGCCGCCGCGGTCCCAGGTCTCGTAGAGCCGCCCTTGCTCTGGCGTCGGGTTGCCATAGCCATCGCCCAAGGTGTCGGACATCGCGGACTTGACCAGTCGGTTCCTTAGGATGGTGCCGTTCGGAAGCGTTATCGGGTCAAACAGGCTGGGTTCCATATTCGGCTGCATTCCTATCGTGTGTCTTTCAAGTGGTCGATCAGCGCGCCAACAACCGCCTCCGGGCGATCTTCTTGAACGAGATGGCCGGCCTTCGCGATCTCGACCGTGCCCATTTCAGAAATGCGCTCGGCGAGCTGGCGCCCCTTCATGGGCGGTATCGAGGTATCTTCTTGCCCCCAAAGCACTGTCACCGGAAACGGCATCGGCCCGTAGAGCGGTTCGATTTCATCCGTATAGGCCTGATCCATCTGTGCGATCTGGCGATAGAACGCCGGCTGACCCTGCTTGGTCGCCAATGGTGCCCTATAAAGCGCCAACACGTCAGGATGAAGTGGCGCGTGTGCCGCCGTATGAAGGTAGGCGTCGAGGACCGCACGATGCATGTAACCCGGCATGCCTGTGAACGCATCTTCGTGTTGGCGCACATGCTGCACAAGTGGTGAGCCCCAAGGCGCCATGGTGACCGCGTCGAAGATCAGCAGGGAGGCGTAGACGATGCTGTTGAGATAATGGGCGCGCAACGCCGTTGCGCCTCCGAAATCATGGGTTAGGACATCTGGCTTCTCGACGCCCCAGAGTTGCAGCCACCCCGCAAGAACGCTGTTCTGCATCCCAAGCGAAACGTCCTGATCGTCCCGCATCTCCGATTGCCCATACCCGGGCATATCGTAGAAATAGACCTGCCGCGGGTCCGCGACGTGGGGGATGATCCCTCTCCAGACCTGCGACGAAAACGGCGTGCCGTGAAGCGCGATCAGCGGCGGCCCGGTCCCGATGGAGCCCCAACGGATTTCATGGTCTTCAACATGGGCGGTATGGGGGAAGATCGAGCATGGTCTAGCGGTCCTGTGGTGCACCATATGTGTTGGGGCGAAACCAAATCATCGACCCCGCCAGAACCAGGTCCAGCGACAGGCAATAGAGCCCCCACCAATCCGGAGAGGGATCGTCGGGCCGGTAGTGGACTAGAAGATCGACCCCGGCGTGCAGGACTAGGCCGAGACATGTTATCCAATACCAGATCCGGTAGCCTGCCGTTGCCAAAGCAATGAAGCCTAGAAAAAGGCCGATGTGCAGAGCCAGGACAGCACCTGACGCGCCTGCCTCGATCGCGAATACGATGTAGAAGCTTGCAATGGCCCCGAGGATCGTCGGGAAGAAACCAGCCTCCCTGGTCAGGCCGATCGCGCGGGCGTAGACGACCAGGACGATCCCGGAAAGCAATCCGATAGAGAGCGGGGTCACGACCACCGTCCATCCAGAGCGATGAGCAGGGCGCTGATCACGATCAGGGCCGACATGATGAGAAGTGCAATGCGCCCCCAGACATCGTTGGCCAGAAGCGTTCTCAGTGCCCGTCCCGCCACGAGCCAGGTTCCGTTGCACAAGGGTGCGATCGCCGCGAAGACAAGCGACATGACAAGGGCGCGTTGCCATGCCATCGCCGCGATGTCGGAATAGGCAAGGGTTACGGCCAGGGCCATGGCCCAGGCTTTCGGGTTCACCCATTGGAACAATGCCGCCTCGATCAATGTCATGGGCCGCGCTTTCTGGGCCTCGGAAGCGGCGGTGCCCGTCGAAGGCGTCCAGAACAAAGCGGGTCGGGCCAGCTGCCATGCGAGGTAGCAAAGCCAGATGACACCGCCCCATTTCAACACGGACCAAATCATCGGATACTGATCGAGCACCGCTCCGAGACCTAAGACGACTGCCGACAACATGACTGCGAAGCCGAGCGCGATGCCCGCGATGTGGGGCAAGGTCGCGCGCATGCCGAAGGCCGCTCCCGACGCCAGCACCATCAGGTTGTTCGGACCGGGCGTGATCGATGCGACGAATGCGAAATTCGCGAAGGCGATGAGGACGGCAAGATCGAGAGACATGTGACACTCCTGGACAGGCTGGATTGTTGATCCGTTCTTGCCCAGTCGCGGCGAGGGGCGTGACTGGCGGACATGCCAAAGATCGATGGAAAACCGCCAAACGATAGCTTTGTAGCCTCGACGATGGCAAGATGGCGAAAAATCACCGAACCTTGGCGAATGCGCCACTGGTGGGCGTCCCATTTCCGGATCATACTCATGCCCATGAACGCGGAACCGCAAATTGACGCTCACGCCAACGCCGGAACGTTTCCCGGCCGCGTCGCCGTGATCATCTACGACCAGATTGGCGCGTTCACTCTGGGCGTGGCGCTGGAAGTGTTCGGGCGCGCGTTGCCCGACGAGGGGTATCCGGGTTACGATGTATCGATAGTGTCCGCCGAAGGTCGGAGTGTCACCGCCTTCGGAGGCATGCGCATTTCGGCGACTGCGGGGATGGCCGAACTGCGGCAAGCCCGGCTCATCCTTATCCCCGCCTGGCGGTCCAACCACGAACGCCCGCCAGAGAAGCTCTTGTCCGAACTGCGCCGCGCCGCTGCGCGTGGCGCCATCCTAGTGTCGATCTGCGATGGTGCGTTCGTCCTCGCCCATGCTGGTCTGCTGGACGGGCGGCGCGCAACCACCCACTGGGCCGACCTCGCCGATCTGAAGTCGCACTTTCCTGATATTCGCGCGGAAGACGATGTCCTGTATGTCGACGAGGGCAACATCATCACGTCTGCGGGTGGTGCGTCGGGGATCGACGCCTGTCTTCATCTTGTGCGACGGGATTTCGGGACGCGGGTCGCCAACGCCGTCGCCCGTCGCATGGTCATTCCGCCGCATCGGGACGGCGGGCAACGCCAATATGTGGCGAACCCGCTTCCGGTCCACGCAGGCCGGACACTCTCAGCATCAATGGACTGGGCGCGGAGCCAACTGCACAAGCCTATCTCAGTGGCGGAATTTGCGCGCGAGGCGGCAATGAGCGAACGGACCTTCCTGCGCAGGTTCCAGGAAGAGGTCGGGGCGTCCCCCAAATCATGGATCGCGTCAGAGCGCATGCGATTGGCTCAGGAAATCCTGGAAAGTACGGAAACGCCGCTGGCAGAAGTCGGTCTCGCCGTGGGCTACACGTCGCCGGAAACCTTTCGCAGCGCATTCCGCCGCATCGTGGGCTTGCCACCGTCGACCTACCGCAGCCGGTTTCGGCAGCTTTGATCGGTTGCTTACGTGATTAGACGGGTCTTCGCATGCATGTTGGACTGATCGGCGGGATCGGCCCCGCAGCTACAGTGGCCTATTATTATAGTTTGGTGGACGTCTTCGGGCAAGCCGATGTGCCGTTGCAGTTGACGATCCAGCATGCCGATATGAAGACGCTGAGCAAAAATGCCGGGCTTATGGACATCGATTCGCAGACCGAGGTCTTCGCGGCGCATATCAAGTCCTTGAAGGGTGCCGGCTGCGACATCGTCGGGATCACGGCTCTGACTGGGCATTTCTGTTTGCCCCGACTTCAGAGCGTGTCGCAATTGCCGATCTTGAGCGCCACGACCGCGATCGATGCCTATTGCGCCGGGCATGGCATCGGCCGCCTCGGCCTTCTGGGCAGCCCTTCGGTTCTGAAGTCCGGTCTGTTTGGGCTACTGCAAGAGGTAGACACCGTCGCACCGGGCGAAGACCCGGAGAGCGTCGGCCAGACCTATATGGAGATCGCAAGCCAAGGCGCCTGCACAACCGATCAGGCCGACCTTTTGGTCTCAGTGGGGGCCGAGATGATGCGCGCTCAGAAAGCCGATGCGATCTTGCTGGCCGGTACGGATTTGAGGCTGGTCTTCAACGACACCGATATTTCCTATCCCGTCATCGATGCGCTGGCTCTTCATGTCGACGCGTTTTTGGAGATTGCGCGGCGGAGGCGGTGACTGGACACCTAGCTTAAGTCCCGTAGGCTAATCCCGATCAACTGCAAAACATCAAATCTGAGGCGCTCGGCGAGCCGTCCGCTCCGGCGAGCGCACAGGGTGTCTGGCCGAGCAGCTCGAGACCACGGAGAGAAGCCATGATGCACGGCGACGGATGCTCGAGGCTGCGGCGCGTCGCCCTCCTACTCGCAACGATCTGGCTGAGCGCCTGCGCGACGGGCGCTTCTAACGTCGGAAGCCTCGGGGCCTGTCCGCCTGTCGTCGCATACAGCAGAGAGTTCCAGGCGCGGGCGGCCGAGGAGCTGGCGTTGCTGCCGGAAGGGTCGGCCATCGCGGAGATGACAATCGACTACGCGGTGATGCGAGAGCAGGCGAGATCGTGCGCTCGACCGCGGTGATG
>Ga0102938_10003314_pt1 | contig 12050 bp, 9 predicted proteins | sample SalPonR2_B_D2_MG_FD_84516 | JGI IMG/M metagenome (GOLD analysis project Ga0102938, IMG submission 84516) | Salt pond soil microbial communities from South San Francisco under conditions of wetland restoration - Salt Pond MetaG R2_B_D2_MG | ecosystem: Environmental > Aquatic > Marine > Intertidal... | reverse complement strand
TCCCGGTGTTCGGCCAGGAACATGTTCTGATGCTGCATGATGGGCACGCGGTAGATGAACAGCTCCGCCGCGCCCGCGTTACAGGCCACATGTTCGTTGGCATAGGCCATGTAGCTGATCGTGGGCACCATGAAGGCGATCTTGGACTGTTCCTTGCCGATCTCGGGCACGACCCAGAACGGCACGTAATCCTCGTCGCCGTCTTCCGTCGTCAGCTTGGCCGCGTAGGAGCGGCTTTTGCAGTCGGCGGGCACCTGCCATTCGAAATCGACCTCCCAGCGGGCATCGTCGATATCGTCGTCGTGAAAACTGATCGCGGCGTATTCCTTGGGCGCTTCCTTCCAATCGAACACGGTGCCGCCCCAGTTGTGGCCGGTCATGCCACGGGTCGGCAGGTTCACGAATTCGAGGTCAAGCCGATAGGGGCCGAAATCCTTGCCCTTGATCGTGTCGATCCCATGCGAGAAATCCCAGGCCGCGACGATCACCTCGGACAAGGGTCCGGTCGGGCCGGAGTTGCGCCGCTCTGTCAGGCCCGATTGCGCGCCCAGTTTCATCGTTTCAATGTCCTGCCGCGACAGCGCCACCGAACAGATGCGCGGGGCCTCGATCTTGCCGTTGTATTTCCCGGCCAGAACGACACCGGCGGGCACCGAGGATTGCGCGGTCGGATCGTCCGACAGGCCTTCGGTAAAGGCCGCGACGGCGGCGGGGATCGGCAGATGCTCGATCTTTTCCGAAATCGTCTTGGACACGGGCGGGATCACCGGATCGAGCGCGTAATGCACCTGCGGCTCGTGATAGAGGATCAGCTCACCGCTGGACGCATCATAGGTGGCGGCCACGAAATGCCACGCGTGATCGCGCACGGGTTCGGGGCTTTCGAGAGAGACGCCATTCACCCGCACCTCGACATGGCCCTTTTCATTGATGAAAAGGCCGTACCCCTTGCCGTCGCTCCACTTGGTGACAAGGGCCTGGGCGCCGTGCTTCCAGTACTTGGGATGTGTCTTGGGTGCGGTCGGCCAGATCCAGCACTGAAGCGTGAAGCTCTCGACGCGCAATTGCTTGCAATCGGGCACGTAGCCGTAGGATCCGCTGTGGATCACCTGCTTGCGGCCGGGAACCGTGATGTTCAGCCCGCCCGGCACCGGCTTTTCGATAAAGCCGGGTCCGCGTGGGTTCGTGTCCCCGTTGATCATCTGGACAATCTCGGCCTTGAATTCCTTCGGGCCGTCGCAATTGATCATGAATTTGATGGTTCCCCCGGGATGCACCCCGAAAGTGTCGGCATAGCCGGCAAGTCGCATAGCTGCAGACATGGTTTTTTCCTCTTGTGGCTGTCGCGCGGGCGGTCTGACATCGTGACAGTCCCCTGCCCTTGCGGTTGCTTGATGTGCTTTGGCCCAGTCCGGTTCGGATCAGGTCACTGGCCAGTTATCGTCGCGGCGCTTCCAGCCCTCCTGATAATGCTCGGGCATGCCCGCAGTTTCCGGCAGTTCGTCGAGACGCATCAGGAAGATGGCGTGCTGCGCGTCCTGTTCGTTGGTGAAAACACGGTCATCGACAAATTCTGGTGGCACGCCGCGCACACCCGAAAGCCGGCCGATGCGCCATTCCTTTTCGACCTCGGTGCAGATGATGATGAGTTTGCCGGCCATGCTTTCGCCGCGCATGCGCAGCAGAACACGCTTCAGCAGTGGATCGTCATGCACCCCGCCAGAGACAACGGTCGTATCTCCCGGCGTTTCGCATTTCAGGATCGAGAACCCGGCAACGCCTTTCATCGACTCCGTGCATTCCAGATGCGCCTTGATGAGCGCTTCGCGCTCCGGCGTTCCTTTCTTTGGAATGGATTCCATTTTCTTCTCCCTTGCTTGTGAATGGGTCTGGTCTTCAAACAGTCATGTGGCGGTCGACCATGTCGTCGGTCAGTTCGGAAATGTCGCCGGACTCGACGATGCGCCCGTTGTCCATCATCACGAACTGGTCCCCCAGATCGCGGGCCACCTTGATATGCTGCTCTGACAGGATCATGCTGATGCCCATCTTCTTGTTGAGCATGCGCAGGGTTTCCCCGATCTCGGCCACGATGTTGGGCTGGATACCCTCGGTGGGCTCATCGAGCAGCAGGATTTGCGGATCGACCGCAAGCGCGCGTGAAATCGCCAGTTGTTGTTGCTGACCACCTGACAGCTCACCGGCGCGGCGGTTGAGGTTTTCGGCAAGATAGGGAAACAGGTCCAGGCAGATGTCCGGCACTTTTCCGTTGCGCCCCGTCTTGGCGAAGGTGCCCAGCAGGATATTCTCGCGCACCGTGAAATTGCCCAGAATCTGGCGCCCCTGCGGCACGTATCCCAGACCGTATTTCGCCCGTTCATCGGTGCGCGCCCTGGTCAGGTTCGTGTCCGAGACTGTCATCGTGCCTGTCATCTTGTCGACAAGGCCCATGATCGTGCGCAATAGGGTGGTCTTGCCCACGCCGTTCCGCCCCAGCACACACATGCAAGAGCCATTGGTCACGCCGAAATCGATGTCTCGCAAAATCTGTGTGCGTCCATAGAACGACGACACCGTATCCAATCGCAGAAGCATCAGTGTGTGTCCTCCGTGCCAAGATAGACAGCGCGCACGCGCTCGTCCTTTTCGATGTCCTCGATGCTGCCCTGCGCCAGCAGCGCGCCCATGTGGAGCACGGTGACCACGTCCGCGATCTTGCGCACGAAGCCCATGTCATGCTCGACAAGGATGATCGTGTGGGTGCGTTTGAGCTTGTTGAGGATGTCCACGGTCAGGCCGATCTCGTTCTCGGTCATGCCGGCGACAGGTTCGTCCAGCAGCAGGATCGCGGGATCCTGCATGAGCACCATCCCGATCTCGAGCCACTGGGTTTCCCCGTGAGACAAAAGCCCCGCCTCGACATCCAGGCGCTTGGTCAAACGCACCTGCCGGGAAATCTCGTCGAGCTGTTCCGCGCATCCCCTTGCCCGCATGGAAAACATGTTGCGCAGCGCATTGACTTCGCGGCTGTAGGCAACCTCCAGGTTTTCCCGCACGGACAGCCCCTTGAGAACGGCGGGGATCTGGAACTTGCGCCCGATACCCTTGCGCGAAATCTCATGCTCTCCCCAGCCGGTGATGTCATCGCCATTGAGATAGACCTTGCCGGCGTCGGGTTTCTGGCGGCCACTGATCAGGTCGATCATGGTGGTCTTGCCGGCCCCGTTCGGCCCGACCAGGCATTGCAGCGTGTTTTCCGCCACATCGAGGCTGAAACCGTTGATGACCTTGTTGCCGCCAAAGCTTTTCTCGATGTTGTCGATCTTGAAAAAACCACCGATCATTTCGCCACCTCTTTCGCGTCGCTGAATTCAAGGTTGGCGGTATCGGCGCCCATCTCGGGCTTGGCCGCGCGGCCAAGGATGGTTTCGACCAGGCCCGCAAAGCCGCCGGGCAGGAACCGCACCACAAGGATGAACGAGAAGCCAAGGATCAGGATCCACGTGCTCAGGAACTGATCACCGACATAGCTTTGCGCGCCCTGAACCGTGAAAGCCCCGAACATCGCCCATATCAGAGAGTTGCGGCCACCAAGCGCGACCCAGATCACGATCGAGATCGAGAAGCCGACTTCGAACTGCGCGGGCGAGACATATTGCGTGAGCACCGCAAAGCAGCAACCCGCGATCGCCGCGATCAGACCGGAAAGGGCGTAGACCAGTGTTTCGTATATCGCGACGTTGTAGCCCAGGAACCGGACGCGTTCGGGATCGTCCTTGAGGGCGCGCACGATCAGGCCGAACCGGCTTTGATTGATGAGCTTCGCCGCGACCGTGCAGGCCACCAACAAGGCAAAGACGAACCAGTAGGCGCCGCTGGAATAAGGATCGATCTCCGTCTCGCCCAGATTCAGAGAACCGGGGGGCGAAATACCGTTCACGCCGTTTGTGTAGGGTTGCAGATCCACGAAGATGGTGGCGAACGCGCTGAGCGTGGCCAGCGTCATGATGGCAAAGAACGGGCCCGACACGCGCGCCGTGAACATGACCCCGCCAAAGATCAGGTAAAACGCTGTTGGGATCAAGAGCGCCAGTATGATGCCCGTGGTCGTATCCTGGAACGGCTGCCAGATCCATGGCAGGGCGTCGAGCCCGTTGTTGAGCATGAAAGGCGGGATCGTGCCCTCGGCCTGGGTTTGCATCTGCATGGTCATCGCCATGCAGTAGGCCCCCAGCCCGAAGGCAATGCCCTGGCCCATGTTCAGGATGCCACCGCTGCCCCAGCACAGGCTGATCGAGACAGCGAGCATTCCGTATACACCGTAAATCGCCAGCTGGTTAAGCAAGAACGCATCGTCCGATATCAGGGGCACCGCCCCCAGGAGCGCGAAAACGACAAGATAGAACAGCCACTGCAGCGTCTTGTTATGATATGGATTCTGGATCATTTTCTTTGGTGCCTGTCAAAGTATCTTGGTTTCACTTACCGGCGCTTGCCGCTTGCCGAGATCAGTCCCTGCGGGCGGAACCTCAGGAAAACGACGATCAGCACAAAGATCAGGAACTTGGCGAAGGTGCTGTTGGTGATCAGCGCGAAGATCGATTGCAGCTCACCGATCGCGAGGCTTGCGATGGCGCTTCCCAGCAGGGCCCCGCCGCCGGTCACGACCGTCAGGAAGGCCTCGACGACGTATCCCATACCCATCGTCGGAAGAACGATGTTCAATGCCCCGAACAGCGCACCGGCCACACCGGCAAGTCCGGCCCCCAGCGCGAAGGTAAACGAATAGACCTGTCCCGAATTGATGCCGAAGGAGGCGGCGATCTCGCGGTTTTGCGTTACGGCACGGATCTTGATGCCGAAATCGGTCTTGTAGAAGATGAACCAGACACCGGCCGCCAGAACCAGCGCCATGAAGATGATGAAGATCCGGAACACCCCGAGGCTGAGCCCGCCCACTTCGAGATTGGACGAAAGAAACTGGGGGATCTCAACATATTTGGGGTCGCTGCCGAAGATCAGCCGCGTTCCCTGAATAAGAACGAGGGATACGCCCCAGGTCGCAAGGAGCGTGTCGAGGGGGCGATCGTACAAATATCGTATCAGCGATTTTTCTATGGCGAAACCGATCGCGCCCACCACGACAAAGGCCACCGGGATGCACAGGAAATAGGGAATGCCCGCAAAGGTTTGCAGCGCATAGACCGTGTAGGCGCCCAACATGATGAATTCACCATGCGCCATATTGATCACCCCGGCAGTGCCGTAGATGATCGTCAGGCCAAGCGCCGCGACAAAGAAGATGCCGGCGATGCTCAGCCCGAGAATGAGCGAATTGGCGAAAGCGATAGACGAGATATCCATCCCGTGCCCCCTGAATTGACGTGAATTTCGGCTTGTCAGGCATGGTGGCGGGATGGCCCCGCCACCACCTTTGTGTATCAGATGACGTCGGTCCGAACCGTGCCGTCGGGTGCAACCAGACCGTTGGCCTTGCAGGTGCCGGCATCGGGATAGATCGAGTACGGGTCAGGTGCGACATGCGCATCCGCCTGCTTGACGATCTTGAAGCTGCCGTCGGATTGGCAAATGCCGATCTTGGGAACCAGCCAGGTGTTGAAGTTGTCTTCATCGACCCAGGTTTCGCCTTCGGGCGAAATATCCGCACCCAGCTTCACGCCGGCGCAGGCATCGCGTACGCGCGCCGGCGTGACTTCATCGAAGCCGTGTTCCGCGATGGCCTTTTCCATGGCTGCCTTGAAAACGTATGCCGAATTGTAGGTCTCGGCCATGTTGTAATGGGTGACGCCGTTCTTGCCGTAGGGGCTGGACAGGAAGCCTTCGACGAATTTCTCGTTCGTCGGATTTTCCAGCGCCATGAAATACGGCGCCGACAGGAAATGCCCTGCTCCGTATTCCGCGCCCATCGCCTTGGTTTCAATCTCGCCTGTGGTCAGCGAGGCGATCGGCATCTTTTCCGCATCGAACCCGGCCTGCTTGAACTGGCGGTGGAAGGCGATATCGGACGCACCCACCACGGTGGAGAAGATGAAATCGGGCTGCGCTTCGCGGATCTTGTTCAGGACAGGGCCGAATTCGGAATCCCCCAGCGGGATGTATTCCTCGCCCAGCAATTCGCCGCCCGCGTTTTCCAGCCAGATCTTGGCATTCTTGTTCGACTCTTTCGGCCAAACGTAGTTGGAGCCGACGAAAAAGACCTTCTTGCCGAAATTCTCGACCATGTAGGGGATCAGATCCTTGGAGTGCTGGTTGGCCAGCGGGCCCGTGCAAACGGTGTTCTGCGTGCATTCCGCGCCCTCATAGCAGGTCGGGTAGAACAGCAGGTTGTCGCGCTGCATCACGATGGGAAGGATAGCCTTGCGGCTGGCCGAAGTATAACAGCCGAAGATCGAAATGACCTTGTCGCGCAGGATAAGTTCGCGCGCCTTTTCGGAGTAGACGCTGAAATCCGACTTGGCATCGATGATGACAGGCTCGATCGGGGACCCCGCGATGCCGCCGGCCGCGTTGATCTCGTCAATGGCGTATTGCATCACGAGTGTGGAATCCTCTTCCGGCACGGCCAGGCCGCCCGTCAGCGAGAACAGCACGCCGACCTTGATCGGCTCGCCTTCGGTCAGTGTCGCCCCCCAGGCGCCACGCGATTGGGGAACCCAGATACCCGGTGCCGCAAGCGCACCGGCCATTGCCGAAGTCTTCAGAAATTTCCGTCTGCTGAATTTCATCTTTTCTTCCTCTCGTTGGATTTTCAGGTTTTCGCCGGTTTGGTTTTCCGCCGTGGATTTAAGGAAGTCTGGCAACGGGCCAACCACATCGTCAAGTAATAAAAGGAATAATTGTTTCCTGTTGGTGAATTTTTAGACAAAGGATTCCTTGCCCCGGGGGGCTGACTTCAATCATGAAAAATCGACTAATTTTAAGGCGTTGTTTGAACTACATCGGACTGAACATTAGCGCGAAATACCGGGCCTCCTTGTTGTTGATCGGGTGATTCTCTTGTGATGTCGCCGGGCTGCGTTTCAGAGCCCGGAAATCACGCTTTGGGCGACCTGAAAGCCCTGACGAAAAGCAGGTTTTCGAAGGCGCTCTCAGGGCCGGAAAAAAGATCTCCCGGGTCATCGTGTCATCCGCAGATAAAACGCCGGAAGCGTGTTCGGCAGAGTTGAGATATCGGTGATCTGGACGCAGGACTTGCGCCCGAAGATCTCGGACTGGCGCTGACCCGCCTCCGGACCAAGGGCCACACAAACCGCATCGATCCCCTGGCTGCGCATGTGCTGAACCGCGCGCCGGGCGTCCGCGACCAGGTATTCAGGATCCGCCACGTCGATATCAGACGGTTCGCCATCCGTGACCAGAAGGACGAGTTTTCTATAGCGTGATACATCGTCCATGCCGCGGGATGCGAAGCGCAGAGCCGCCCCGATGCGGGTGGAAAATCCAGACCGCAGCCCGGACAGCGCCCGGCCCGTTGTCTCATCCAAAGGGGCGCCAAATGCCTTGACCGGGGTCACGCGGAGATCCTGCCGTCCCGCGGAACTGAATGCCGTGATGGCAAGATCATCACCCAGCTGAGACATCGTGCCGGCAAGGATCGCCGCGGCGTCACGCTCCATGTCGAGAATGCTGATGCCCGGGCCGGCCGGGTCCGCCGTCGATTGCGATATATCCAGAAGAAGATGCACCGCGATCGAACGCGCCGGCGGCATGATGCAGGCGTAAACCCGAGGGTCCGGTTGTCGCGCCGATCTGACCGCTACGGCTGCATCAATCGCCGCATCAAGATCAAGGGTCTCGCCCTCGGCCTGCTGCTTCAACCTGCGTCTTTTGCCCGTCTCGCTTTTGGCGATCACCGTCTTGATGCGCGATATCGTGGTCCCGTGACGCTGTTGCAGCGCGTCCCAGAATCCGGGCGCACCGGGGATCGGGTCATAGGCATTCACGGTGACCCAGTCATCGCGCTCTACCCCCGCGTGATGATCGTATTCAGGCAGGCTGAAGACTTTTCGCCCGCCCTCGGTCTGCGCTTCAACGATCTTTACGGCGTCCGGCAGGGCCGGTGTGTCGGGCGTGGTCTGTTCTTGCTTGCGGTCCGGCGACCGGTCGCCCGGTTCGCATTGGCGCAAGTCTTGCAGGTCGGCTTCGATCTCATCCGACGCGGGCGGTGTTTCCGGGTCATCCGGCAGGTCCCAAAGGCCCAGGTTGTCGTCGCGATAAGCCGGCTGAACGACATAGCTCAGAGCATCGAACTGAACCCGCGTCTGGCCCAGATCATTGCCCAGGACATTGCCGATTTCCCGCGATATCGCCGGATCACACAGACGGTCGGACGCACAGTCGAACATCGCAACACCCTTGCCCACCCAGCCAAGGGCCGGTTGAAACGCCCGGTCGATCAAGGCGCGCGCAAGAGCGGCAAAAAGGTTCGGCGCCGTCGCAAGCCCATCAGGCGCCGCGGTATGAAAGGGCAACCACAAGCGGATGAGGCCCGGCATGTCGCGCAAGGCCAGGGTTTCGACCCGCGCATCTTCGATCAGGGAAATCACGGCAACCTGCAGGGGTTTGAGCTGGCCCAAGGGAAAGCGCGGCCCGCCATAGGCGGCATGCGCGCCCACATGCGCAAGCGAGGCACGGTAAAGCCGCTGCTCCTGACCCTTGAAGCCGGGAAACGCCGAAGGCATCCGTATGATACCATTCGAAAACCCCGTCCTGCGCACGCGGTGGTTGGATCCATCCCGGATCGCTTCGCGCAGCACCGGTTCGTGGCGCCAAAGAGCGGTGTGAAACGATTTCAGCCCAGTTTCGAGACTGGGGAAATTCGCCTCCCCCGCGTAGCGCTCCAACAGGCGCTGTGCCTCGGGCGTCTCAAGCTGGAAAAAGCGCAGTGCCTGATCGCTGTCCTGCCCGCCCACGCGAAGCCCGGTCTGCGTCCACGTGCACAGCGCCTCAAGACCCAGACGCTCCAGCAGCATTTCACTGCGTGCCAGCAAGGCCCCCAGGGCCTTGGGGCTGCCCTCCAGAACAGAGACGATCATGCCGCGCCACTGACGAAAATCATCCGCGCCACGCACCTTCATGGCGATACCGGGGCAGAGGTCGAGATAGTCCGCTGCTACGCGTGGCCGTGCCTTGATCGCGATCCGCGAGGCGTCGCCCGCGAGGGCAATGGCCTCCTTGGCCCCGGCATGTTCGGCCACACGCGCTGCCGCGGATGCAAAAGCCCGCGCGATACCTGCACCGTATCCCGCGCCGCGCAGACGATCATGGGCGCGCAGATACGCGTCCCGATCCGGGCCGGTGAAGGCCTTGCGCAGGGCCGGCGACAGCGCCGCGGCTTTTATCCCGTCAGATACAAGCATCAACAGCCGCCAACAGGGTTGAACGCATCTCGGGGTCGTCCGTGATGGGGGTGATCAGCGCGAATTGACAGGCATCCGCGATCGGAAGACCGGCGACCATGAGGCGGCCTGCATGAATAAGCATCCGTGTGGACGCACCTTCATCCAGGCCCTTGCCGCGCAGGTTGCGGCTTTTGCCGGCGATCCGGGTCAGCCGCTCGGCATCCTGCTGATTGAGCCCGGATTCCGAGGCGACGATACCCGCCTCGATCGGGGCCGCCGGATAATCGAAATCGAGAGCGCAAAAGCGTTGCTTGGTGGATTCCTTGAGATCCTTCAGCACGCTCTGGTAGCCGGGGTTGTAGGAAATCACCAACTGGAAATCGGGATGCGCCCGGACCAGCTCACCCTTCTTTTCCAGTGGCAGTATGCGTCGATCATCGGTCAGCGCGTGAATGATCACGGTGGTGTCCTGACGCGCCTCGACGATCTCGTCGAGGTAACAGATCCCGCCATGGCGAACCGCCCTGGTCAACGGGCCGTCCTGCCAATACGTGCCCTCGGGGCCCAGCAGATACCGGCCCACGAAATCGGAGGCCGTCATGTCTTCGTGGCAGGCCACCGTGACCAGCGGCTTGCCCAGTTTCCATGCCATATGCTCAACGAAACGGGTCTTGCCGCACCCGGTCGGCCCCTTGAGCATCACCGGCAAGCGCATCTGGTAGGCCGCCTCGTAAAGGGCGACCTCGTCAGCGCTTGGGTGGTACCGGGGCTCTTCGGTCAGGCGGTACGTTTCGAGTGACATGCGGTTTCCATAAAAAGGGGGCCAGCGGACATTCCGCCGGCCCGATTGTCGCCTAGCGATGCGTTTCCTTGGTTTTCTCGTTCGGGATACCGTCCATCGGGCATTCGTCCGTACCCACGGTGGAGCGCGTCATGGCCTCGACCATCTCGCGCGTCCCTTCGGGGTCTTCGGCCCATTTGCGATAGAAATCATAAGGCAGCTCCGCGGTGCCCTTGTCCCCGTCGCCCGAGTTGATCATGCCCGTGTAGCCACGGTGCACCAGCTTGAAGAGGTGGTTGTTGGACTGCATCGTGCGACGCGCCTCGCGGATCGCCGAGACGGACAGGGGCGCGAATTGGATCCCCATTTCCTCGGTGCCGCACTCGCCCAGCGTGCGACCGTCAAAGCCGCAGATGGTGGAGTGACCGAAGAAGCTGAAGACGCCATCGAAGCCGGTGGCGTTTGCCACGGCGACATAGGTGTTGTTTGCCCATGCCATCGCCTTGGCCATGGTGATCTGCTGCTCCTTGGCGGGGTACATATAGCCCTGACAACGGATGATCAGTTCGGCGCCCTTCATCGCGCAGTCGCGCCAGATCTCGGGGTAATTGCCATCGTCGCAGATGATCAGCGACATCTTCAGGCCCTTGGGGCCTTCGCTGACATAGGTACAATTGCCCGGATACCAGCCCTCGATCGGCACCCAGGGCATGATCTTGCGGTATTTCTGAACGATCTCACCCTTGTTGTTCATCAGGATGAGGGTGTTGTAGGGGGCCTTGTTCGGGTGCTCCTCGTGCCGCTCGCCGGTCAGGGAGAACACGCCCCAGACATCCGCCGCGATGCAGGCCTCGGCAAAAATGGCCGTCTCCTCACCGGGGATGGACGAGGCGGTTTCGTACATTTCCGTCTCATCATACATGACGCCGTGCGACGAATATTCAGGGAAGATCACCAGATCCATGCCCGGAAGACCGCGTTTCATGCCCTTGAGCATGTCCGCGATCTTGTGGCAGTTCTCGATCACCTCGGCCTTGGTATGAAGCCGCGGCATCTTGTAGTTCACGACCGCGACTCCGACCGAGTCGTGGCTGCTTGCGATATCACCGTGATGCATGGGGTGTTGTCCTTCTGATTGCAGGAATGGGAGTGGGGATGAGCGTTGGGGTCATTTTCGGCGCTCCGCCGGCGGATGGCCGTCAAGCGCGGTTGCGGCCGCACGCCATGTGGCCGTCATCACCTTGGACAGCACGGCCCCGTCCGGGGCGAGGAAACGAATGAGGGCAATATTGCGGTCGCTGAAGACGGAAAGACCCGCATAGATGCCCGGGACGTTGTCCGCCGCACGTTGCATCGCGGCACCCGCATCCGCATAGCCCGCGACGATCATCATCCCCGAACAGGCGAACCCGCCCGTGCGCGCCGGCCACTCCGTGCCCGACAGCTCAAAGCGATCCAGCAGGTCCGTTCCCCCGGGGCCGATGAGTTCTATCTCGTTTTCAATCCATGAAAACGGCCGGGCGCGGCCCTCGGGATCATGGCACAGCTGCGCATCCCCGAGGATCACGCGCGCCTGCCGGCCAAGCGTTGCCGTCACGCGGTTGCAAAGCTTCGAACCGGTCATCAGGATCGCGGGATCGGGCAGGTAATCCAGCCGCGCGCCCTCGGCCACGTTCAGCGATACGGTCTGCGTCACGCCCGTTCGTCCACGCGCGTCATGCACGATGGTCGAGGCCTGCGTGGTGACATGAACCTGCGCTTCCGCCTCGACGCGGATATCGAGCGAAAGATCATCACCCGAATAGACCCCGCCCGACGACGATTGCAGGTAGAGCGTGGCCATACCCGCCGGATCACCCGGATGATAAAAGGGCCGCGTGATGTGAAACGGATGCGGCGTGAACTGG
>Ga0102938_10003311_pt1 | contig 12052 bp, 5 predicted proteins | sample SalPonR2_B_D2_MG_FD_84516 | JGI IMG/M metagenome (GOLD analysis project Ga0102938, IMG submission 84516) | Salt pond soil microbial communities from South San Francisco under conditions of wetland restoration - Salt Pond MetaG R2_B_D2_MG | ecosystem: Environmental > Aquatic > Marine > Intertidal... | reverse complement strand
GGCGGCAAGCGATGAAGATGCTGGCATCATGGAATCCACTTGGCAATCGATCCTGGAACACCTCCGCGACGCTTGGCCGCCGAGCCGCTGGGCCGGCACCGGCGTGGTGGTCGGATGCAGCGGCGGCGGTGACAGCGTCGCGCTGACCCGTCTGCTGAACGATCTGCAGCGACGACATTCTCAGGCCGGTTTTCTGGTCATCGCCCACCTCAATCACCGCCTTCGCGGCGACGCGTCGGATCATGATCAGGCCTTCGTGGCTGATCTCGCCGAGCGACTCGAGCTGTCGATCGACGTCGGTGTTGCGGAACGGCACGGCCCGACCGACGAAGAATCGCTCCGCCGCCGACGCTTGCGTTTTTTTTCGGACGTCGCGGCGCGTCGCGGCGCCCGATACGTCGCCCTGGGGCATACGTCGGACGACCAGGTGGAAACCGTGTTGCACCATTTGATGCGGGGAACCGGACCGAACGGGTTGACGGGCATGGCGTCGCATCGTCCGCTCGATCAAGATTTTGTGTTGGTCCGTCCGATGCTCGGTCTGTCGCGGAAACAGATTCGCGACGCCCTGACCGAGATCGATCAGGCCTGGTGCGAAGACGCCAGCAACCGGTCGAACGCTTACACCCGGAACTGGATCCGGAACGAAGTCTTACCGCTCATGCGACAGCGTTTTCCCGGCGTCGACGGGGCGATCACGCGGGCCGCCGGGTCGATCGCGACCTGGCAGGATCATCTTCACCGCTCCGCCCGAAAATGGATCGACACCGCCGTGCGGATTGACCGGCCGGTTTCGAATTCCCCGGCCGAATCGGTCGATATCGACAGTCAAAATCTGCCCGACGACGGCGTGATCATCGCCGGCGTGTCGATGGTCTGGGACGATGCTGGGTGGAGTCGAGGCGGAATGACCAGTGACCATTGGAACCGGATCGTCACGATGCTGCGCAGCCCGCCAACGGCCGGCCCCCAGGCAAACTTGCCGGGCGACATCCGGTTTCATGTCCGGGAACACCGAATTCGGTTCCTCCACCCGGGAGGTCCGGATCGTCGTTCGTCCGACCGCCGGCCGACCGGTTAGGGTTCGACGAGCCATCGGACAATCGGATCGAGCCGACGGAACCTCCCGCCCGACTACGGCGAACGCGGTTCGACTCCGTGCAGCTTGCGAACGAAGAAATCCGCTTGCCGCCGTTTGGCGTAAGGATGCCCGGCGGCTCCGTGGCCGACGCCGGGCATGACCAGCAGTTCGAAATCCTTGTCCGCTTTGACCAACGCATCGACGACTTGCATCGTGCTGATCGGATCGACGTTTCTGTCCAATTCGCCCACGATCAGCATCAAGTCGCCTTGCAAACGGCTCGCCTGGGTGACGTTGGACTGGTCTTTGTAATGCGGCCCGATCGGCCAGCCCATCCACTGTTCGTTCCACCAGATCTTGTCGACGCGGTTGTCGTGACATCCACAATCGGCTGACGCGGCGCGGTAAAAATCGCCGTGCGTCAACAAGGCCCGCAGGGCGCTTTGCCCGCCCGCCGACCCGCCCCAGATGCCGACGCGATCCAGATCCATCTCCGGACGCGTCTCGGCGGCCGCCTTCATCCACGCGATCCGGTCCGCAAATCCGCTGTCGCCAAGGTTCTTCCAACACACGTCGTGAAAGGCTTTGCCGCGATGGTTCGTGCCCATGCCGTCGATTTGCACGACGATGAAACCGAGTTCGGCCATCTGATACAGTCGAGCATGGGTCTGGAAAGTTTTCGGGACGAAGGAACCATGCGGCCCGGCATAGATGTATTCCAAAACCGGATATGTTTTTCGCGGATCGAAGTTCGTCGGCCTCACGATGATTCCGTGAATGTCGGTTTCGCCGTCGCGTCCCGGCGCGACAAACCGTTCCGGCGTCCGCCAGCCGGTCGACAACAGTGGTCTGACATCGGCTTTTTCAAGTTCCAAAATGGCTTCGCCGGTGCTCGCATCGCGAAGCGTGTTTCGCCATGGCAAATCGACACGGGAATAACGATCGATCAGATAACGACCGTCTTCGCTGATTTCCCAGCGATGGTCGCCATCGCCGGCGGTCAGCATCCTCGCGTCCTTGCCGTCGAAGCCGACTTTCAACAAATGAACGTGATACGGATCCTCGGCCGGATCGACACCGGACACCTTGACCCAAAGGGTCCGCGACTTCACGTCGATCTTTTCGACTCCTCGGACCACCCAATGACCGTCATCGCCCAAGCAGTCGCGGGTGATGTCACGCAATTCCCCCGTCGCCAAATCCACCAGATAAAGGTGATTCCACCCGCTCCGTTCGCTCATCCAGATCGCTTCGCCCGTTTCGTCCAGCCGTTTCAAATAAGTCTTATCGGAATAATGAACGAAGGTGTCACTGACTTCGCTGATCAGTGATTTCGCTCGGCCGTCCTTCGCATCGACCCCGATCAAACGCAATAATTGATGGCTGCGTTGGTTGTACAGAAAACTGAATCCGGAACTGTCGTCGTTCCACTGCAAGTCGGTCAACGCGAAAGCGTTGGGGAACAAGGTGTTTTTGACCACGATCCGTTTTCCGCCGTCGGCCGAGAACAGGACCGGCGTTTCGGCGTCCAGGCGGTCGCCCGGCTTGGCGTAGTCCATCGTGATCAAGTTTCCGTGATGGGAATCTTTCGGCGATGATTCGATCAAGTGAACTTTGCGACGCGTGCCGGGCACGGTTCGCATGACGACGAAATGCTTCGCATCGGGACTCCAATGGACCCGGCCACCGTAGAAATTGTTTTCGGCACCCTCGTCGGTTTTCCAAGCGATCTTGTTCGACGTCACGTCACGCACGACGACGTTGTGATCGGAAAATTCGACCGACCACCGACCGCCTGGCGACTGCGAGGAACCTCGACCGGATCCACGGCGATCGGGCGGCGATTTGGGGATCGGCGTCGCGTCGTCGATCACCGCGTGCCCGGAAAAGTCGGTGGCGACGAAACAGGCTCGTGGCTTGTCGTCGGCGTCACGGAGCAACCAAGCATGACCGACGTAGGTGGACCATTCACGCCGCGTCCCCGCGGCGACGTCACCGTAGTAGCGTTCGTTGCCGTCGCCGCTGCGATAAAAAACCTTCAAGTCGACTTTCGTCTGATTGTCAAACTCGATCGTCGTCGCATCCCCGGTCGCGCGGCTTCGCACGATGACCGTTTGCGGTCGGACCCCGATCACGTTTTGCAAGTCGTCGCGGTCGGGGTGTTGTTCGGCGAGCCGTTTCTTCAAGCCGTCGCGATCGAGTCCTCCCGTCCGCTGCCCCGTCACGGCATCGACGACCACGTATTCGAACTTTTGGATTCCGGTCCGCAGGCGATACCAAAACGCATCCGGGCCGACCCAATTCGGCGAGACTCGATCACGAAAGATTTTGCCCGACGTTCGCTCGGAAAAGGTCCGCCAGCGGTCGTAGTCGTCCGCCGTTCCCTGGCCATGCACGCCTTGCACCGAAACGGCCGACCAGACGACAAGCACCGGGACGATCGTGATCCGTGCGGTTACCGAGAATCGCGAGGTGTGATCGGATCGCATGGGGTCTTCCGGAACGGGGGGCGTAATCGGCGGTGCTCGTCCGACGTCATTCTTTCGACGTCGTGTCCTTACCCGAAATCGGTTGCCGGTCGGATTGTTCCTCCGCGCCGAACAGCACTTCGGTAACGCCCCGTGCACCGCTGGGCAGACGTCCCGTCACGGTGACATCCGTGATCGGATAATCGCCGGGGCTGAAACGCTGATTGGCTTTGGTCGCGAAGATGTTTTGCGGCACGACCAAGGTCTCGTCTTTGCCGAGTGGCGAGTTTTGGTACAGGAAATACTGTCCGTTCAGATCCACCGTCAGGTTAGGAATATCCTGATCACTGAGGTTGCGGATGACAACAACGTGGCTCGGAATCGCCCCCGACCCGTTGGCCGTCGTCACCAATCGACGCTCCAGCCGGACGTCGACGTCCAGGCCGTGTTGGGCGGCGCGGCCGAAAACGATCGCGTAGACGCTCAGCACGGTCAGGGGCAGCAGGCAGGACACCACCAACGCGATGATCAGTCCGCGGGACGACAGCCGGGGTGCAGGGGCGATGCTGGGAGCGGGCTGTTCGTTCATGGGGGCGTTGGGGACGACGGACGAATTTTTCGTGGCGGGTGTGGTACGGAGCGGTCGGATCGTCGCGGAGGACTCACCGGATCTCGATCGCGCCGGCGATGGGCATGACAAAGATCTTGCCGTCACCGATCTGGCCGTCGGTACCGGTCTTGGCGACCCGGCTGACGGTTTCCAGGACCGCTTCGATGTCTTGGTCGCTGACGACCATTTCCAAGACGATTTTGCGGAGCAAATCGACCTTGTATTCATTACCGCGAAAACTGGGACGTTGACCACGCTGGCGTCCGTAGCCCGTCGCGTCGCTGATCGTCAAGTTCGCCACCCCCAGTTCGGCGAGGGCGTCGCGAACGGTCGACAACTTCGTGGGCTGAATGATCGCTCGAATCATATGCATGCTTGGACTCCTTCGCCGAAGGTCGGTTCGGGCTGCCCCGATTCGAGTGACGCGGTGATCGCGTCGATCATGCGGTGGGTGTCGATGGCTTGACGATGGTATTCGGTCAAGTCTTCGTCGCCGATCAGCGTTTCGATCATGCGACGTTCTTGCTGGTCGTCGAAATCCGACTGATCGACTTTTCCCGACGCGTCGTGAATCCAGAACCGCGCAGGTTTGTCGGCCCAGGGGCGAGTGAAATCGTCGCAAATCAACGAGGCGTCGGTGCCGGCGATCTCGAACCATTTTCGCGTCGCGGTGTCGTAGCCGCAGGAAACCGTGGCCGACTGATTCCCCGCGAATCGCATCACCGCGGTGCAGCGGATCGGCACGCCGTCACGGTCCACCGACGTGGCGTAAACCGATTCGCAGGTTGCACCCAATGCGAACCGCACCAGCCCGGCGGCGTACCACGCCAGGTCCAAAACGCATCCGCCGCCCAACGGGGCTTGCAGACGGTGTTCGCCGGTCTGGAAGGGTTCGAAAAAAGAGACCGACGCACTGACGTGCCGGACGTCACCGAGTTTCCGCTCGGACAAAACTTGCCGGAACGCTGCGGTCCTGGCGTGATGCAGCCACGCGGTGGCACAAAGCCAGCGGACGCCCGCCGACCGACAGGCCTCGCGGATCCGGACGGCTTCGTCGGCGTTCATGGCCAGCGGTTTTTCGCACAACACCTGTTTTCCGGCGTCCGCCGCCGCGATCGCCCACTCGGCGTGCAGCGACGGGGGCAAGGAAATGTAGACCGCATCGACGTCGTCACGCTTGAGCAGATCCGCGTAGCCGGCGACCGCCGTGGCGACGCCGTATTGCCCGCCGCACCAGGTCGCACGGTCCAGGCTGCGGCTGGCGATCGCGGTGACTTCGCAGCCGTCGGTGGACTGCAAGTCGGCGACCAGCCGCCGCGTGATCCGGCCGGTTCCGATCAGTCCGAAGCGTGTGTTGGTGCGGGTCATCGCGTGGTCGGTTGGTGGCATGAAGTGGGGGAGGAATTCGCAGGTCGATTCGGTCTAGGCGTCCGCTTGGGTCGGTTCGCTTTCCGGGGTCGGTTGATCGGCTTGGGCCTGTTTGTAAGCCCGGCCGGCTTCGACGTAATGTCGATTGCCGCTCGCCGTTCGACGGCGATCTTCTTCGCCGACTTCGCGGATCACTTTGGCCGGCACGCCGACGGCCAGGCTGCCGGGCGGGATGACCGCTCCCTCGGTGACCAGAGCGCCGGCGGCGACGATCGCCCCGGTCCCCACGACGGCACCGTTGAGCACGATCGCACCGATACCGATCAAGGCTTCGTCCTGGACCGTCGCGCCGTGGACCACCGCGGCGTGTCCGACGGTCACTCGACGCCCGATCTTGCAGGGGAATCCGGGGTCCGCGTGCAAGACGCATTGATCCTGAACGTTGGAGTCATCGCCGATTTCGATCGGTTCGACGTCGCCTCGCAAGACCGCACCGAACCATATGCTGACGTTCTTGGCGACGCGAACGTCCCCCGTCAGCGTCGCGGTGTCGGCGACGAACGCGGACGGATCGATCAATTCGGGCTTTCGGCGACAGTTCTCGGGATTCGGCATCGTGGGTGGCGACCTGGTGCTGCGGATGAAAAGTCAAGCTGAATCGTAACCGGAAAATCCGCCCCCGTGATTCCCCCACCCCCTTACAACTTGATCCGCTGCGACATAGCGTAAAAGCTACTTTCGTGCTCCCCAAAACGGATTCAGAACAAAACGGAATGGCGACCACCGCGGCGACGCAAATCATTCGGGTCAAAGGTGCCCGAGAACACAACCTTCGCGACGTCAATCTGTCGCTCAGTCGCGGCGAATTGATCTGTTTTTCAGGTGTTTCGGGCAGCGGAAAATCCTCGCTGGCGTTCGACACGTTGTACGCCGAGGGTCAGCGGCGTTACGTCGAAAGTCTCAGCAACTACGCCCGCCAATTCATGGGCCAGATGCCCAAGCCCGACGTCGATCTGGTTTCGGGGCTGAGCCCGTCGATTTCGATCAGCCAAAAGTCGACCGGCAAGAATCCACGCAGCACCGTCGGCACGATCACCGAGATCTATGACTTCCTGCGTGTCTTGTTCGCCCGCGTCGGCACGGGGTATTGCCCGAAGTGCGACGTTCCGATCGCCGCCCAAACCTGCGACGCGATCGTCGGTCGCATCGCCGACTTGCCGGCCGAGGCGACCCTGTGGATTTTGGCACCGCTGATTCGTCGTCAAAAAGGCGAATTCAAGGATCTGTTCGAAGACTTGCGTAAACAAGGCTTCGCTCGGGCCCGCGTCGACGGCGAAACGATTCGGCTTTCCGATCCCCCGCCCTTGGATCGACAGGCCCGCCATGACGTGGAAGTCGTCGTCGATCGCGTGTTGCCCGACGATCGGGATCCGGGGCGGCTGGTCGAAGCGGTCACGTCGGCCCTGAAACTGGGCGATTCGACGTTGTGCGTTTCGCTGTCGGCCGCCAACGACGAGGCGGCCGGCCCGATCAGGGACGACCAACTCTACAGCAGCCAGTCGTCCTGCCCGTCGTGCGGCACGAGTTACCGCCCGGCGTCGCCCCAACTGTTCAGCTTCAACAGCCCCCAAGGCATGTGCCAAGCCTGCGACGGACTCGGGCGTCTGTACACGTTCGTCACGGAGTTGCTGATTCCCGACGAAAAGTTGTCCGTCCGCAAAGGCGCGATCGCGTTGTTGGGCAAATGGGGCGACATGGGCCGTTACCGCCGTCACATTTACCGTGGCGCGGCCGACGCTTTGGACGAGTTCTTCGGTTTGGAACCCGGCACGATGCTCCAAGGCAAGTGGCAGGACTTGCCCGACGAAGCCCGACACGCTTGGCTGTGGGGGATCGACGAGTCCCTCGAGTTCACGTGGCGGGGCGGACGAAAAGCCAAAAAGTATGCGGGCCAGTTCGGCGGGTTCATTCCCGAATTGCTGGACCGTTACAAGACGAGTCGCAACAAAATGCAGTTGCGTCAGTTCGAAAAGTTCATGAGCACGATGGACTGCCCGGACTGTGCCGGCAAGCGTCTGAACCCGCAAGCCTGCAACGTGCGTTTGACCACGGCGTCGCCGTCGTTCGGCGAAACGCATGACCGCCGTCAGTATTCTCTGCCCGAGTTGTGTGACTTGTCGATCGACGCGTTGGCGTCATTTTTCGAAGCGATCGAACTGGGCCGCGTCGACGCCCGGATCGCCGAGGAAGCGCTCAAGGAGATCCGCGCGCGGCTGGGGTTCCTCCTGGGCGTGGGCTTGGAATACCTGTCGCTCTCGCGGACCGCCCCGACGCTTTCCGGCGGCGAATCCCAACGCATCCGCTTGGCCGGACAGATCGGTAGCGGACTGGTCGGCGTCCTGTACATCCTGGACGAACCGTCGATCGGCTTGCACTCCCGCGACAACGACCGCCTGATCGAAACGCTGCTGCGGCTGCGCGATGCCGGGAACACTTTGATCGTCGTGGAGCACGACGAGGACACCATGCGGGCGGCCGACACGATCGTCGACTTCGGTCCCGGCCCGGGCGTCAAAGGCGGCAAGATCGTCGCCGCCGGTGACGTCGACACGGTGATGAAGACCAAGAAAAGCGTGACCGGCAATTTTCTCGCCGGAACGCGTACGATTCGTCCGCCGGAAAAACTCCGCGACATCGATCCGAAGTTTCAGCTGACCGTCCGGGGCGCTCGGTATCACAACCTGAAAGACGTCGACGTGTCGTTGCCCCTGGGCACGGTGACCTGCGTGACCGGCGTTTCGGGCAGTGGGAAAAGTTCGCTGATCGGCGGCATCCTGGAACCGGCCTTGCGCAACGCGCTCAACGGAGCCGAGTTGGAGCCGGGCGACCACGACGCCATCGACGGGCTGGAGCACTTGGACAAGACGATCGCGATCGATCAATCGCCGATCGGCCGGACGCCGCGGAGCAACCCGGCGACGTACGTCAAAGTGTTCGACGAGATCAGGAACTTGTTCGCCAAGTTGACCGAAGCCAAGACGCGTGGTTACACGGCCAGCCGGTTCAGTTTCAACGTCGACGGCGGACGATGCGCCGCGTGCGACGGCAACGGCGCGAACAAGCTGGAAATGGATTTCTTGGCCGACGTCTGGGTGACGTGTCCGGTCTGCGCCGGCCGACGATACAACCGCGAAACTTTGTCGGTGACCTTCAAGGGAAAATCGATCGCCGACGTATTGAACATGGACATCAGCGAAGCGCTGAAACTGTTCGAAAACATCCCCAAGGTCGCCGAGAAACTGCAGACGCTGGTCGATGTCGGGTTGGAATATCTGAAACTCGGCCAACCTTCGCCGACGCTTTCGGGCGGCGAGGCTCAACGCATCAAGCTGTCCCGAGAGTTGTCCAAACGCGAAACGGGTCACACGTTGTACGTGCTTGACGAACCGACGACGGGATTGCACTTCGCCGACATCGAATTGTTGCTCAAGGTCATTCACGGTCTGGCCGATCGCGGCAACACGATCGTGATCGTCGAACACAACATGGACGTGATCAAGACGGCCGATTGGGTGATCGACCTGGGCCCGGAAGGCGGCGGTGGCGGCGGAGTCGTGGTCGCCGAAGGCCGTCCGGCGGATGTCGCCAAAGTCGCCGCGAGTCATACCGGTGAGGCGCTGGCGAAAACGCTGGGCATCAAACGGCGGGCCAAGAACGCCGCCAAGTCCTCGTCGAACATCGTCGCCCCGCTGGCCAAGGCGCGGACACACGTCGTCGTGCAACAGGCCAGCGAACACAACCTGAAATCCGTCAGCACCGACATCCCCCGCGACGCGATGACCGTTTTCTGCGGGCCCAGCGGCAGCGGAAAAAGCTCGCTCGCGATGGACACGATCTACGCCGAAGGCCAACGGCGTTACGTCGAATCGCTGTCCTCGTACGCCCGCCAGTTCATCGGGCAGGTGCAAAAACCCCACGTCGAACGCATCGAAGGTTTGTCGCCGGCGATCGCATTGGAACAGCGCAACCTGGGACACTCGCCACGCAGCACCGTGGGCACGGTGACGGAGATCTACGACTACCTGCGGATCCTGATGGCCCGCCTGGGTACGATGCACTGCCCCGATTGCGGCGTGCCGGTGGGAACGCAAACGCCCGATCAAATCGTCGACAAAGTCATGGCGCTCGCCCCGGGCACCAAGGCGTTGTTGCTGGCCCCGATCGAAGTCCATGCCGGCGAAGCGTCGTTGGACACGTGGGCGTCGCTACGCAGCGTCGGCTATCAACGCATTCGCGTCGACGGGCAAACGGTCCCGCTGGACGAAGCCGGGGCGCTGGACCCACGCCAGAAACAAAGTGTCGAAGTCGTCGTCGACCGCATCGTCGTTCAAGACAGCGATCAATCCCGCATCAGTGATAGCGTCGAGCAAGCCTTGTCGCTGGGCGTCGGGGTCTTGCACGTCGCGTTGGCCAACGAGGATCGCGCCGAAAAACATTGGGACGTGCTGACGCACAGCCAGCACTTGGTTTGCGGTTGTTGCGGTCGATCGCTGGTGACTTTGTCGCCGCACCATTTCTCGTTCAACTCCGCGATCGGCTGGTGCCCCCAGTGCGAAGGCTTGGGAACGCAAACCGGTACCAATCCGGCGGCGCTGATCAAATCGCCGACGCTTTCGCTGGCCGAGGGTGCGGCGTTGTTGTGGCCCGACGTCGGCGAAGAGTTGTCGCTGGCGATGCTGGCGGCGTTGTCGCGAACCACCGGCATCGAAATCGACAAGCCGTTCGACGAATTGAAGGTCCACCAGAAACGCCAGCTGTTCCATGGCACCGGGATGCTGTGGATCGAAGTCCGGCCGTCCGATGTTCCCGGCGCCAAGAAGTCTCGCCGCACCAAGACCGCCGAACCGGTTCTGTTCCGCTATCAGTTCAAAGGTTTCTATCCGGCCCTGGAGGAAGCGGCCCGACTGACGCCGGGACTGCGGGGAAAACTGGAAGCGTTCACCGACGAAATCGATTGCTCGGCGTGTGACGGATCGAGACTTCGCGAGGAAGCCGCCGCGGTTCGCTTTCGTGAGGCGACGATCGCCGACTTGGTCCATCAACCGCTCGACCGACTGTTCGGCACCGTCGGCGACTGGAAACTGACGACGCGAGAAAAAAAGATCGCCGGCGAATTGGTCCGCGAAATCAAATCGCGTTTGACGTTTTTGTTGGACGTCGGTTTGGATTATTTGACGCTGCATCGCGGCGCCGCGACGTTGTCCGGCGGCGAGGCCCAACGGATTCGCTTGGCGGCTCAACTCGGCAGCGGCCTGTGCGGCGTGATGTACGTCTTGGACGAGCCGACGATCGGGCTGCATCCGCGAGACAACGACCGGTTGATCGGTGCGATGCACCGTTTAAGAGACCTGGGCAACACGTTGCTGGTCGTCGAACACGATCGTGACGTCATCGCCGGCAGCGATCACGTTTGCGATTTCGGACCGGCCGCCGGACGACACGGCGGCCGCATCGTCGCCGACGGATCGCCCGGCGACTTGCAACCCGAACGGACCTCCGTCACCGCGGGCTACCTGAACGGGACGAAACAGATTCCCATGCCCGCGTCGCGTCGTCCGGTGCTGGTCGGCGGCAAACCGATGGTGGATTTCTTGACGATTCGCGGGGCCCGAGAGAACAACTTGCAAGCGGTCGATTTAAGATTGCCTTTGGGCGTGATGACGGTCCTGACCGGACCGAGCGGCAGCGGGAAAAGTTCTTTGGTCGATGACATCCTTTATCCCGCATTGGCCCGACGACTTCATCGCGCGCGGCTGCGTCCGGGGCGTCACGAAGCGATCGAAGGCGTCCGGTTCGTCGACAAAGTCATCCGGGTGGACCAGTCACCGCTGGGGAATTCGCCGTCGAGCAACCCGGCGACTTACACCGGAGTTTTCGACGCGATCCGAAATCTGTTTGCCGAGTCGCCCGAGGCCCGGGAAAGTCGTTTGACGGCCCGCGCCTTCAGTTTCAACGTCGCCGGCGGCCGTTGCGAAACTTGTGAAGGCACCGGACAGAGAAAAATCGAAATGCACTTCCTGCCCGACGTCTGGGTGCAGTGCGAAGAATGCGAAGGCAAACGCTACAACGACGACGTCTTGGCGATCAAGTTCCACGGCCGTTCGATCGCCGACGTTCTGGAGATGTCTTGTGGCGACGCGGTCGAACTGTTCGCGGCGTATCCCAAAATCGTTCGCACCGTGCAGACGTTGTGTGACGTCGGTTTGGATTACGTCACGTTGGGACAATCCGCGCCGACTTTGTCCGGCGGTGAAGCCCAACGCGTCAAGCTGGCCGCGGAATTGTCGCGTCCGATGACCGGCCGGACGCTGTACCTGTTGGACGAACCGACGACCGGATTGCACTTCGATGACATCGCCAAGCTGTTGACCGTCGTGCAGCGATTGGTGGACCTGGGCAACACCGTCGTCGTCGTCGAGCACAACATGGACGTGATCAAGTGTGCCGACTGGATCGTCGACATGG
>Ga0102938_10003307_pt1 | contig 12063 bp, 7 predicted proteins | sample SalPonR2_B_D2_MG_FD_84516 | JGI IMG/M metagenome (GOLD analysis project Ga0102938, IMG submission 84516) | Salt pond soil microbial communities from South San Francisco under conditions of wetland restoration - Salt Pond MetaG R2_B_D2_MG | ecosystem: Environmental > Aquatic > Marine > Intertidal... | reverse complement strand
CCTGCCCGATGGCACGGAAATGGTGTCGCGGGTGATCGCGGATTCCGATGATGCGTTGCCGGATGCGGGGACGCGCGTCCGCTTGCACTGGAAGCCCAGTGATATCAGGTTGCACGTGGAATGAGTGACCTCATGTCCAACCCCCGCATTCCTTTTCAGCTGTCGTCGGACCGCGCGCCCTTGATCGGGCCTCAGGGCAAGAAGCTGATCGTTCATATCGCCATGAACATCGAATACTGGCCGATTGAGCGCGCGATGCCGCGCGGGATCATTCCTGCACCGCATGGCGCCACGCCCGCCCCGCCGGACGTGCCGAACTTTTCATGGGTCGAATACGGCATGCGATGCGGCATGCCGCGTCTGCTTGAGATGCTGGCCCGCAAGGGGCTGCCCTGTTCCGCATTCATGAATGCGCAGGTGGCGGATGTCTATCCGACGCTCATGCGGGCGGTTGTCGATGCCGGGTGGGAACTGGTGGGTCATGGGTGGTTTCAGCAATCGCTCAAACAGGCCGAGGATGAGGCGGATGTAATCCGTCGCTGCCTTGACCGGCTGGAGAAGGCGGGCGGCACCCGCCCCCGGGCGTGGCTTGGCCCCGGCCTTGGCGAAACCGTGGACACGCCGGATTTCTTGCGTGCCGAAGGGGTTGAGTTTCTTCACGACTGGGCGCTGGATGATCTGCCTGTCTGGATGAAAACCAAGCACGGGCCGATGCTTGGGCTGCCGTATACCTTTGAACTCAACGACGTGCCGGTCTATGCGATCCAGAACGGATCGACCGATGAGTATCTGAAACGGGTCGAGGCGACCTTGGCCTGTTTCGAACGCGAGCTGGCAGCGCAGCCCCGGGTGATGACGCTGGCATTGCATCCCCACATCATCGGCGTGCCCCATGTGGCCCATCAGTTCGAACAGGCACTGGACCTGTTGATGGCCCGGGACGACACGGTGTTCGTGACCTCCAGCATCATGGGGGACTGGTATAAGGCCGCCGATCCTGATGGTGCGGCAAAAGTGATGGAGTGGGGGATATGACCGAACGTTCCAGCGCATTGCAGCCGCTCAAGGTGCTTGACCTGACGCGGGTCCGGGCCGGCCCGACCTGCTGCCGGATCCTCGCGGATTTCGGTGCCGATGTGATCAAGATCGAGGCCCCGGTGGGCGCCGATCCAAGCGCGGGCGTCAGCGGCGCGCGGCATGGCTATGACATGCTGAACCTGCATCGCAACAAACGGTCCCTGACGCTCAATCTCAAGGACACCGACGGGCTGGCGCTGTTCATGCGCCTTGTCGAGACCGCCGATGTGGTCGTCGAAAACTTTCGCCCGGACGTCAAGGACCGGCTCGGCATCGCCTATGCGGATCTGGCGGCTGTCAATCCACGCATCATCTTGGCGTCCATCTCGGGCTTTGGTCAGGATGGCCCCTATGCCCGGCGTGCCGGATTCGACCAGATCGCCCAGGGCATGGGCGGATTGATGAGCGTGACGGGCGATCCCGATGGTGGCCCAATGCGCGCGGGGGCAGCGGTGGCGGACAGTTCCTCGGGTCTTTACGCGGCGTTGGGGATACTTGTGGCGCTGCAAGAGCGTGACCGCTCCGGCGAGGGCCAGTGGGTCCAAAGCTCGCTCCTGGAGGCGCAGATAGGATTGATGGATTTTCAGGCGGCGCGCTATCTGGTCGAGGGTGAGGTGCCGAAAAGCACCGGCAACGACCATCCGACCGTCACGCCGATGGGCGTTGTCGCAACTAAAGACGGGCATCTGAACCTTGGTGTCGGCAGCGATTCGCAATGGCAGGCCTTTTGCAGCGTGATCGACCACCCGGCCTGGGGCACGGATGAGGCCTACGCGACCAATCCGGCCCGTTTCGAACGGCGCGCAGAAATCTGGAACATGCTCGGCCCGATCTTTGCCGAGCGCACCACATCCGATTGGGTGGCGGTGCTCGAGGCAGTGGGTGTCCCCGCCGGACCGATCTACAGGATGGATGAGGTGTTTGCCGATCCGCAGGTGCAGCATCTGGGCATGGCGGCGCCGGTGCATCATCCCGCCCGTGGCGAAACACACTTGGTGGCCACCCCCATCACCCTGTCGCGCACACCCGCATCGGTCTATATGTCCGCCCCGGATGCCGGCGCACATTCCGAGGCAATTCTGACCGACCTTGGTCTGAGCACCGAAGAGATCGCCGCGCTACGAGACCGCAAAGTCGTCTGAAGGAAAGACCAATGACCCATTACGATTCCGACATGATCAGCATGCCAGTTGCCCCCGCATGGCAGGACATTCGCGACGCGGTCGGCAGGCTTTGCGATGATTTTCCGAATGAATACTGGCTGAAACTGGACGCCGCTGACGAGTATCCGCATGCCTTCGTCAAGGCGCTGACCGAATCCGGCTTTCTGGGGGCGCTCATCCCAGAGGAATATGGCGGGTCCGGCCTGCCGCTGGCTGCTGCCGGCGCGGTTCTGGAAACCATCCATGCCAAGGGCTGCAACGCCGCTGCCTGCCATGCCCAGATGTATACGATGGGGACGCTGCTGAAACATGGCTCGGAAGAGCAAAAGCAGACGTATCTGCCAAAGATCGCAACGGGCGAATTGCGCCTGCAAGCCTTCGGTGTCACCGAACCGACCACCGGCAGCGACACCACGCAACTCAAGACCAAGGCCGAAAAGACCGACCGCGGGACATATATCGTGAACGGTCAGAAAGTCTGGACCAGCCGCGCCTTTGAATCCGACCTCATGCTGCTTCTGGCCCGGACGACACCCGCCGCCGACTGCAAGAAGCGGTCCGATGGCATGTCCGTCTTTCTGATCGACATGAACTTGGCCCTGAAGAACGGCCTGTCGCTGTCCAAGATCGACGCGATGATCAATCACAACACCTGCGAGGTGTTCTTCGACAACCTTGAAATTCCTGCTGACACGCTGATCGGCGAAGAGGGGAAGGGCTTCCGCTATATCGTCGACAGCATGAATGCCGAACGCATCCTGATCGCGTATGAGTGCATCGGCGATGCCAAGTATTTTGTCGACAAAGCCTGCGCCTACGCGAATGAGCGGTCGGTTTTTGGCCGGCCGATCGGTGCCAATCAGGGTATTCAGTTCCCCATCGCCCAAGCCTACGCGCAGGCGCAGGCGGCCGAATTGATGGTGAACAAGGCCGCAAGCCTTTTTGACGCCGGTGAAAAATCCGGAGCGGAGGCGAACATGGCCAAGCTGTTGGCGGCCGACGCCTCCTGGGCGACGGCAGAGGTCTGCATGCAGACTTATGGCGGCTTTGCCTTCGCCCGTGAATACGGCATCGAACGCAAGTGGCGCGAGGCGCGGCTGTATCAGACGGCCCCGATCTCAAAGAACATGATTTTTGGCTATCTGGGCCAGCACGTCCTTGGCTTGCCGCGCAGCTACTGAGGTGCGGACCTGAGCATGTCGACGGACCTTTCCAAGGCCTCCAGCGTGGCCGCGCCCCGCTGGCCGGTTCTTTTGGGAGTATGGCTGGTCTATTTCAGCTTTGGTTTGACGGCGGCTTCCATGGCGCCTTTGGTCAGCAACATCCGTCAGGACATCGCGGTGAACAACGCGGTGATCGGCCTGATCCTTGGCGCCTGGCCGATCACCTATATCGTCTGCGCGATCCCCTGCGGTCTGCTTCTGGACCGGATCGGCGCGCGCCGGATGCTGGCCATGGCGACACTGATCATGGCGGCATCGGCGGTTGCGCGTTCTGTGGCCGATACGCCGGTCACGCTCTTTCTGTCGGTGGCGCTTTTCGGGGCAGGGGGGCCGATGATCTCCGTGGGCGCGCCGCTGGTCATTGCCCGCCTCTACCAGGGATCCGCCCGGGCCACGGCGATGGGGCTTTATGTGACCGGGCCCTATCTGGGGGGGCTTGTCGCGCTTGCCGCGACCAACAGCCTGTTGATGCCATTGGTCGGTGGCAACTGGCGCGCTGTCATGCTGATCAACGCAGGGCTTGTTCTGGCAAGCGGGGCGATCTGGCTTCTTGTCTCCGTCCTTCGCGCAGCGGATCTGAAACCCGGGGCGGGTGGCAAGAAATACAACCTGAAGGCATTTTCCGAGATCCTGAACGTTCAGCGTGTGCGCCTGATCCTCTGCATCAGCGTCGGCATCTTCTTCATCAATCATGGATTGAACAACTGGTTGCCGGAGGTTCTTCGCAGTTACGGCTATTCGGCGGTGGCGGCGGGCTACTGGGCGTCGGTGCCCGCGGCCTTCGGTGTTCTGGGCGCCTTGATCATTCCGCGATTTGCCGTGAACAGTCGACAGTTCATCGCGCTGGGCGGTCTGATTGCCGCCGTCTTCTTGGCGAGTGTTCTGCTGCAATCGGATCGAAACGGGATGGTGGCGACGGCGCTGGTGCTACAGGGATTGGCGCGGGGTTCCATGATGACCGTGGCAATCATGATCCTCATGGATACGCCCGGCGTGCCTGCCGAACGGCTTGGGCTGGCGGGCGGCATGTTCTTCGCCGCGGCAGAAATCGGCGGCGTCCTTGGTCCTGTGACTTTTGGCACGCTGGCGCATTTGACTGATGGCTTCGCGGCATCATTGTCGGCGATCACGGCTGTCAGTCTGATCCTGATCCTTCTGTTGAATGTCCTGCGCCGACAGGCGGATCAACAGCCATCATGAGAAGGGCAGCCGGCACGGGACCGCCGCCAGCCGTGCAGATCCCGGCGCGGTCTTCGATACTACCTTCGTGATGCCTTGGGCGACCGCTCGGGCAGGGTGGAGGCAGGCAAGGTCCTCGCCGAAGATCGCGGGTCCGAAAGCAGGCCCGAGCGGTCGCCTTCGACCAGTGTGCCCGAAGCGGCCGCTTCGTTTCGCATCGCGCTGGTCTGGCCGCGCGAAGGCGCGATAGTGGCTGGACCTTGCGAAAACCCATGTTTCGCGGATTGGTGAGATACTCGACGGGCAAACAGGCGGCCCGGATCACGGTCGTGGCGCGCGCGGACGGCGCAGGACCGGGCTGGCAAGAACCATGAGCGCGGCGAAGTCAGGCTGTCGGCTGTTTCGCCCGGTGCTGCCCCGATCATAGGCAAAACGGAACGCGAAGGCCCTGCGATGTTGTTCCATGGCCTCCGAAATCCCATTTTTTCAGGGTGCCACCGCGAAAGCTTTTTCGCGCCGCATCAGAATTCTGATAGACGAGCGCCATGACCAAAACCGAGCAGTCAGAGACACCCAGCATGAAGGAAGCGTTCCCAATCGTCGGCATCGGTGCGTCGGCAGGGGGGCTGGAGGCGCTTCAGAATTTCATTGGGGCGATCCCGAACGATAGCGGGATGGCCTATGTGATCGTCCAGCATCTGTCGACAGACCAGCCATCGCTGATGGACAAACTCTTGCGGGCGCACAGCGTCATCCCTGTCAACAGGATCACGGATGGCGCCCCGGTAGAGCCGGATCAGGTCTTTGTAATTCCACCGGGCACCTTTCTGGAAATCGTGGAGGGCCGATTCAAGCTCATCGAACATCCGCGCGAAGAGGGTGTTCGAACCCCGATCGACCGGTTTTTTACCTCGCTGTCCTCTGCTGCGGGCCGTATGGCGTTTTCGGTCATCCTTTCTGGAACCGGGTCGGACGGCACGGTCGGGGTGCGGTCCGTCAAAATGATGGGCGGCGTCGTGCTGGTTCAGGAGAGCAACAGCGCAAGGTTTCCCGGCATGCCGAACAGCGCCGCGGCCACGGGTCTTGTCGACTTCGTCCTGCGGGCGCGCGACATGCCTGCGAAGATCCTTGAAATCGCGCGGCACCGGGAAAGTCTGGACGACCAGATCGGTCAGAAAAACCTCCAAGACCAAATCGACTCGCAACTTACGACCATTCTGGAGTGCCTCGAGACAGATGGCGCGCATTCCTTTTCCGGCTACAAACCCGGCACATTGGTGCGCCGGGTCGCGCGGCGCATGTCGCTGCTGCGGCAGAGTTCGGTCGCGGGCTATCTTGCGACCCTCACCGAAAACCCGGAGGAGCGTGGACTGCTGATGCAGGATTTTCTGATAGGCGTTACACAATTCTTTCGTGATCCCGAAAACTACAAGGCGTTTGGCACCCAGGTGCTCCGGCCACTTCTGGATCTGGATCAGCCCAGTTTCCGGATCTGGGTGCCCGGATGCTCCACCGGAGAGGAAGTCTATTCCATCGCCATCCTGATACAGGAACTCAGGGAAGAGACAGGTGATCGCAGGCACTGGAATATCTTCGGCACCGACATCGATTTCGAAGCCCTGCGCTACGCCCGGGCCGGCCGGTTTCCCGAAGCCTCGCTCGCCCCTGTCGATGGAGAGCGCCGCGAACGGTTTTTCACGCCGGATGGCACATATTTGCAGGTCGATTCCCGTTTGCGTGAGATGTGTGTCTTTGCACCGCATGATCTGCTTCAGGACCCACCCTTTTCCCGGCTCGATCTGATTTCTTGTCGCAACGTGATGATCTACCTGAACTCGGACAGTCAGGAAGCTGTGTTTCCGCGCTTTCACTACGCTTTGAACCCCGGCGGGTTTCTGTGGCTTGGCCCGTCGGAAACGCTCGGCAGGAGCACGCGGTTTTTCCGCGCGCTCGACCGGACGGCAAAGCTGTTTCAACGCGACGATGCAGAAGAACCCGGCTATTCCGCGCTCTCGCATCCTTCGGCGCAGCGCGACAGGTCGCGCGATGTAAGGGGAGCTGTCGAGCCTCCGATGGCACCGTCATCCAATCCGGGTGAAGATATCGAAAAAACCTCTGAAACCGTGTTTCTGACGCGTCTGGCCAACCCTTTCGCGACGATCAACCGGCAAAATGAGGTGGTGTTCCTGTCAGAGGCGATGACCCATTTCGTCAGGCCTGCGCGCGGTGCGCCCAGCAACACGCTCGAAGACTACCTGACCCAGGAACTTCGGCTGCCTGTCCAGTCCGCGGTCGACGAAACGCGCGACACCGGGCTGGAAGCGGAGGTCAGGAACGTCGTTGTGCAGGGCAGGAACGCATCCCGCATCTTCGACATCAGAACAGCCCCGGTCGGCGCGGGCAGCGACCATGTCGTGGTCGCGCTGATCGAGACACGACATGCGGATATCGAAAAGGAGGTGGGCCAGGCCGGCGTCCTGCGCGAAGAAAGCTATCAGCAGGAACTGTTGATGACCCGCAAGCGCCTGACGTCGATGGAACGGGAATACCAGTCGTCGGAAGAGAAACTTCGCAGTGCCAACGAGGAACTGCTCAGCATGAATGAGGAGCTTCAAAGCTCCAACGAGGAACTTGAAACCAGCCGCGAGGAGCTTCAGTCGATCAACGAGGAGCTGGAGACGATCAACGCGGAACTGACCGAGAACAATCGCCAGCTCACGCGCGCCAACAGCGATCTCAAGAACCTGTTCGAAAGCACGGATATCGCGACGCTGTTCATGGATCAGGTGGATTGCGTGCGTTTGTTCACGCCGGAAGTCGCGCGTCTGTTTGGCGTGCAGGAACGCGACATCGGCCGCCCGATCCATGATCTTGCGACCAATATCGACTACAGCAATCTGCAAGCGGACGCGGCGGAGGTGCGTGAGACGCTGCAGCCGATCAACCGGGAGGTCCGGATCAAGGGTAGCCATGAAACCTTTGCGATGCGGATCAGACCCTACCGGACCATCGACAACCGTCTGGACGGCGTGGTGATCACCTTTGTCGATATCACTGACAGAAAGCTTAATGAAAAGCGGCTGGAAGAGAATGCCCGCGCCCTTTCCGAGCAATACGCCGAGCTTGAGACGCTGTATGACACCGCGCCGATCGGTCTGAGCCTCGTCGATCTGGATCTGCGCTACCTGCGCATCAACGAAACCTTGGCAGGGATCAACGGGCTGACGGTCGACGAGCATATCGGCGCGTTCCAGAAAGACCTTTTGCCCGAAGCGCACGATCAGCTCGCCGACCTTCAGCAGCGGGTCATCGAGACCGGCCAGCCCATGATCGGGCTGGCGGTGCAGACCGAGACGCCCGCCCAGCCGGGCCGCGTGCGGGAGTTCATCGTCGACTTCTACCCGGTGAAGAATGGTGGAGAGGTCATCGCCATCGGGAGTTGCGTCCGCGAGATCACGAAGGAGCGCGAACTGGAACGGGAACTGGTGGAAAGCGCGGTGCGGCAGCGCGCGGCGGTGGCCGCGGCCGGTCTTGGTGTTTTCGAATGGCATGTCGATGACGACAAGGCGGTCTGGGAAAATGAGCGCATGTTCGAGATATTCGGCCGTGACCCTGCCATGGGGGCATTGACGTTCAAGGAGTTTTCCGAGGACGTCATTCACCCCGACGATCTCGAGAGGTTCAGCACCGAGATGCAGCGAGCCAAGACACATGGCCGGCTGGAAACCGTCGTGCGGGTGCGGCGCAAGGCGGATCATGCGCTCAGGCATCTTGCGTATTCCGGGACATTTCTGAGTGACCCTCAGGGAAAACCGGAGCGCATGTTCGGTGTGATCGCAGATGTCACCGAGCAGAGGCGCGCGCAGGAGCGGGAAGAGGGGCACCGCCGGCGCCTCAAACGTCTCCAGGACAGCCTGAGCAGCTTTGTCGGTCTGCTCGACCCGGATGGCACCTTGATCGAGGTGAACGCGACCGCGCTGGCGCGCGGTGGCATCATGCGGGAGGACGTCATCGGCAAGAAATTCTGGGACTGCTGGTGGTGGTCGTTCAGCGCGGACTCGCAGGATCGACTGCGCGATGCTGTCGGCCGTGCCGCGCAGGGGGAGACCCTTCGCTACAACGTGCCGGTGCGCATGGCGAAGGGAGAGCGGCTGATCGTCGACTTTCAGCTTGTTCCCAGCTTTGACGACGATGGGCGCGTGACCGAGATCGTGCCCTCTGCGGTGGATGTGACGGACCGGGTCCAGGCGGAGGAGCGCAAGGATCTGCTGTTGGCGGAGTTGGAGCACAGGGTCAAGAACACGCTTGCCACTGTCCAGGCCGTTGCCCGGATCACTGCCCGCATGGCGGTTTCCAAGGAGGATATGGCGGTGAGCCTCATCGGCCGGATCGCGGCGATGGCAAGAACCCATGAGGCCCTGACGGCCAGCGATTGGCAAGGCCAGACATTGCGCGCGCTGGTCGAGGCCGAAGTGTCCTCATATGTTGGTAGTGACAATCGCCGATTTTCCTTTATCGGCGACGATATCCAGCTTGAGCCGCGGCGCGTGTTGTCGATTGCCCTCGCCATTCATGAGCTTGCGACGAACGCGGCCAAGCACGGCGCCTTTTCCAACGGTGAGGGCCGGGTGGAAGTCAGGGCGACCTGCGACGGCAGCGACTTCACAAGGCTTGAATGGCGCGAGATGGACGGCCCCCCCGTGGTGCCCCCGAAACGTGAAGGATTTGGAACTTTCTTGATCCAGCAGATGCTTAAAAAGGAACTCGGGGCAGAGATACGCGTATCCTATCATGAAACCGGGCTGATCTGCGTGATTGAACGATGAGGCGCTGTCTTCGTCGCACGCTCCCGATCTCCCCTTTTGGCATGAAAACCCCTGGGAGTGGGACTTGGACCATCGCGCGTTGAAAATTCTTGTTGTCGAGGATGAGTTGTTGATCGGTATGGATCTTGTGATGCTGCTGGAAGACTGGGGCTACATAGCCTCCGGACCGCATCCGACGCCCAAAGCCGCGCTGGCGGCAATCGAGGAAGACGGTCCCGATCTGGCCATTCTGGATGTCAATCTTGGCAATGGGCATACAAGCATTCCGATCGCCGAGCATCTTGCATCACTGGGCATCCCGTTCATTTTCCTCACGGGATACAGCTCGATAAGCGACAAGAAATTCGAAGCGTTCGATGTGCGGCCCAGATTGCGGAAGCCGGTGTCGGAGAACAGCCTCAGGCGTGCCCTTAGTGATCTTCCGGAAGAACTGCACCCCTGACCTGCCGCGGCTGCGGATCGCGCCGGAATGCCATTCGGATACGCGATTGCGCCAATAAGCACGTGCACATTCTTGCCAGTCCTCACGACATGTTCCGGCAGGGCAGGCAATCTGCGTCAGGTGACCTACAGTCAATTTTTCCACCCAACCTGACATTCCAGAGAGGGGCAATCGAACAGGATCTGCCGTTACCCTGTCCCGGGAGGCGCAGACCTTTATTCCGCCGCTTGAAGTTTGCGCATCGCATCGACAACGCGTTCCGTAGGCTCCGCCTTGTCGACCATTTCCATCGTTTGATGCAGCGCTCTGAGATTGGTCTGGATGCTGCAATATGCGCTGTAAACGACCGTCTTGATCCCTTTGGAATTCAACACCGACAAAATCTTTCGACCTTCCGCGCCCGGGGGCAACCCAAGGTCGGGAGGAATCCCCAGATCAAGATCCAGAACGCAGAATTCGGGGACGACATCATACAGCGATTCCAAGGTCTCTGTATAGGTCGAGCAAGGGCCCAAGGGTTCGAAGTCAGCGGCAAGCAAAATTTCAAAGATTTCGAATGCCAGCAATGTGTTGTCTTCAACCACCAATACACTGTTGGGTTGTTTTACGCTCTCTGGCACTTGTAAATCCTTAATCCATTGGCATACACACCGGCCTCGCGCACTAATGTCATGCTCGGCGAATACGTTGTTCGGAGATCGTTGGGAGAGGCCAGTCTTTGGCTCTGCGGTAAACGCGATAGCGGCGCCTTCCCAGACATTGAATCATTTGAGCGCAAGCAGAATTGATGCATGAAGCCATACTCTTTTTGCATGGGATTGTATAGGCCGAGTCCGCAAGAGTTTTGGATCGGCCTCTCGAACCGCCGATGCCAAGCCTGTCAAACGACGCGGCGCATCCCCCCGGGCTGGCACCGCATCCTGCGATGTAAGGCTGGATCGCGCATACCGCCATTTGATGCGGTAAACAAAAGCTTGGTATGTTTCCTTGCCCTATTTTGACCCACAGGATGACCGGTATCCGTCTGGAAAGGCATGGCCGCGCGGTGTCGGCGACCCGACAAGCCCGAGGCATGAAGCGAACAAGGTCCGGAGCCTGCCCTGTTGGGCCACCTCGTTCAAAGAGCGAAGAAGGATGTAGTCCCGTTCGACATTCAGCATGATTGGCAAGTCAGCGGAATGATACGCAGGGCTTGGTGCGGGTGCCGTCAATCCGGGTCTGCTGGCTTCAGCACGGCGAGCCGCCGCCGAAATCATGTGAGGTCAATACAGGACGCTGATGCGATCAGGGGCTTGGCGATCCCGTCTGCGCCCCGTGGCCTTTCGTAACCTGTGGATATGCCGCGTCCAACCGTTTGCGTTCGCGGCGGTGAAACTCGGCATCGCTCTCTCCCGGGGCAGGACCGCAGGACAGCGCCTTCGCAAGATCGAAAAAGCCCTGTCCCGGCAGTGCCTCTCTGGCGCGGCTGACCGCATGCGCGGCGGTGAATGGCCGACCGGCGGCGGCATCCTCGCGCATCGTGGTTTCCAGCGCGCGGGTGATCCGGCGCACGGATCCCGGCGCCCAGAGGCCAAATTTGCGCGCCAGTGCTCCATAGGTGATGGGCGTATCATCGGACGAAAGCTGCGAGAGATGCGCGCGCAGGCGATCTGCAAGCGCCTGTTCGCGGCCCGCGGCAGAGCTTGCCTCGCTTGGGGGCGGGATTTCGCGTGCCGATCCGTCAGGCAGAACCTCCGCCGCCCATGCCCGTGCGGTGCTGCGCAGGACGATCCGCGTCTTGCCCTGATCGGCGCCTTCGCCGGTTTCCGTGACGCCGACGACATCACCGTTGCGCAATCCTGCGCGCAAGGCTTGGGGCGTCAGTCCCAGACGCGGGGCAAGAAAATCGGGGTCGACAGTGATCTGCCCGTCATCCCATCCGATCACGCCCGGTGGCAGCGCACGATTCAGAAGCGGTGAACCCACGTCGTTCTGCGTGTAAAACGGGTTATTGCCCGCCGCATGATCGGTGACGTCTACGATTTTTCCGATCTGCGGCAGGGCGGCCCGCAACATCCGTTCGACGCCCTCCCGCAGGGTGGCGGAAGAGGCGGCACAGCCCTGACAGCCGCCCGACATGCGAAGATAGACAATGCCCTGTTCGACTCGTTCGG
>Ga0102938_10003303_pt1 | contig 12069 bp, 7 predicted proteins | sample SalPonR2_B_D2_MG_FD_84516 | JGI IMG/M metagenome (GOLD analysis project Ga0102938, IMG submission 84516) | Salt pond soil microbial communities from South San Francisco under conditions of wetland restoration - Salt Pond MetaG R2_B_D2_MG | ecosystem: Environmental > Aquatic > Marine > Intertidal... | reverse complement strand
TTTCCGGCCGATGTATCCGCTGGCCAAAAAGTTGACCAACTCGGTGCGACACCTGGAAAAGGCCGACGTCGCGTCCGCCGGTGCCACCGAGGACGACGCGGCAAACGAACCGCCGAAGTCCCCGCCGTCTGTCTCGCCGCCGAACGACTTCGTCACCGACGTCGCGGCCGCCGTGAAGCCTTTGCCCGACGTCGCCCCGGGTGACCTCGCGCCGCCGCCCGATGCGGTCGAATCGGACTTGATCGAAACCTTGAAACGATTCCGGCGGAAACGCTCCGCCGCCCTGGGCATCCCGCCGCACCAGGTCATCTCGGTCGCCACGATCAACCGCATCGCCGATCAAAAACCGATCGACGTCGGAAGTTTGGAGAACATCGATGGCGTCTCGGCCGAAATGATCGAATCGTTCGGCCACGATTTGCTGGAAATGGTGCGGCGCCGGTTGAGCGAGGACGCCGCGTCGGGGACGGCGGAAAGCGAGCTTTCGGCCGTCGACGCGGTCGATCGCCCGGACGGTCCCGGCGACGAAGGCGGGCAGGATTTTTACTGGACCTGGAAACTTTTTCGCGACGGCTACAGTAAGGACCAAGTGACAGAAATCCGGCGGCTTTCCCGCGACGACGTGCAAAGGCATCTTCGACAAGCGGCCCGGGCCGGTCACGACATCGACCCGAATTGGCAATAAACGACCCGTGGTACCGTTTTTGCTGCGTTTTCGGCGCTCGGAACCCGTTTTCGCGGGGCGTAGCGCCGACACTTTTTGGGGTCAGTGCTAGACTGAGGAATCGCCGGACGAACCACGGACCGATCACGGGCCGATCGGCAAAAGACTGGCCACGAATGGACTAGGTCGTACTATTCCATCTCAAACAACTGATGACATTCGCAACTTCGGAGGATTCCGCATGACGGATCCTCGGGAAAGGCTTTCGATGGAAAATCGTTCGGAGGACAACAAAGATTCGGGTGCCGACGGCAGTCGCAAGCGGGGCAACAACTCGTTTCTGATTGCCTTGGTGGTCGCCGGATTGGTGGCCATGCTGTTCCTGAATCGGGGCGAGGAACGCGATCGGGTCACGTCCAGCTTTTTCCAGCAGCAACTCAGCGAAGGCAACGTTCAAAACGTCGTCATCACCGACGAAACGATCAAGGGAACGTTCCGCTTTCGACCGGAAAAACCGGTACCAAAGGGTGCCGAGGGGACCACGGACGGAGACGGCGAAGTGGAGAAGTACCGCAAGGAGTTTTACCTGGTCCGCAACCGCGATGCCGGTGCGGCCAAGGAACTGGAGGCACAGCTCCGCGAGAAAAACATCCCCTACGAATTCGCCGAGCCCGATCGGACCGGGGAGATCCTCAGTTTGCTGATCATGATCGGCCTGCCGTTGGCGATCATCGGGTTCTTGTTCGTCATGATTCGCCGGACCCGCAGCGACATGATGGGCGGGGGGTTCCTGTCGGGATTCAGCAAGAGCCCCGCGAAACGCTTCGAAGCCACCGACAAGGCGATCAAGTTCACCGACGTCGCGGGTTTGGAAGGCGTCAAAGCGGATTTGCAAGAAATCGTCGATTACCTGAAGACGCCCGAGAAGTTTCAAAAGCTGGGCGGCTTCGTTCCCAAAGGCGTCCTACTGAACGGGCCTCCCGGAACCGGCAAGACGTTGCTGGCACGGGCCATCGCCGGCGAGGCCGATGTGCCGTACTTCAGCGTCAACGGTAGCGAATTCATTCAGATGTTCGTCGGCGTCGGTGCCAGCCGCGTCCGTGACCTGTTCCGGACCGCCAAAGAACAGGCGCCCGCGATCATCTTCATCGACGAAATCGATGCGGTCGGTCGACAACGGGGGGCCGGTTTGGGCGGCGGACACGATGAACGGGAACAAACGCTGAACCAGATCTTGGGTGAAATGGACGGCTTCGGGGGCAGTCAAGCGGTGATCGTGGTCGCCGCGACGAACCGGCCCGACGTGCTGGACCCGGCCTTGTTGCGACCCGGTCGCTTCGATCGGCACATCACGGTCGGCCGCCCGACGATGAACGGTCGCGAGGCCATCTTCAAGGTCCACGTCCGCGACGTCCCGCTCAGCGACGACGTGGATTTGAGACGCTTGGCTGCGGGAACCGTCGGTCTGACCGGCGCGGACATCCGCAACATGGTCAACGAAGCCGCGTTGTGGGCGGCCCGCAACGATAAGAAACAGGTCGAAATGGAAGACTTCGATTACGCCCGCGACAAAATCCTGATGGGGGCCAAACGCGAGGAAGTTCTACAAGAGGACGAAAAAGAAAAAACCGCTTACCACGAAGCCGGCCATACGCTGACGGCTTGGCATTTGGACGGATCTCACGTCGTCCACAAGGTCACGATCATCCCCCGTGGCCGCGCCCTCGGGGTGACCCAGTACGTGCCCAACGAAGACCGATTGAGCATCAGCAAACGGGAACTGGAACACCAGTTGATCGTGCTGTTGGGGGGGCGAGCGGCCGAAAAAATCGTCTACAGCGAAACTTGTGTCGGTGCCGAGAACGACCTGGAACGGGCGACCAGCATCGCGCGGCGAATGGTCACCCACTGGGGCATGAGCGCCAAAATCGGTCCGGTCAGCTACAAAACCAGCGACGAGGACCCGTTCTTGGGCCGCGAGATTCATCAGTCGCGTCAGTTCAGCGAACACACGCAAGAATTAATCGACGAAGAAGTCGCACGAATCTTGTTGGAAGCCGACCAAAAAGCCGAACAGCTTCTGCGGGAACACCGTGGCGAATTGGAATCGATCACACGTTCGCTGTTGGAAAAGGAAGAGCTTTCCGAAATGGAAATCACCGACTTGATCGGTCCCTCCATCCACGAACGCTCCGGGACGAAAAAAGACAAGTCCGAACAAACGATCGCACCGGAGAGTGCGTCGGAGCACAGTCCCGGTACGGCCGTCCAACGCGACGATGGGAATTGAACCTTGGAAATCATCGATTTCGTCTCCCGATACGTTCACATCGTCACGTCGATCGTCTTGATCGGCGGCAGTGTGTTCAGCCTGCTGGTTCTGATGCCCGCGGCGAAGCTGATTCCCGACGACGCGCACCAAACGCTGGCCGCGGCCGTGACGGGGCGCTGGAAGCGGGTGGTCCATTCGGGGATCTTGTTGTTCCTGATTACCGGCTTTTACAACTACTTTCGTGCCATCCCGGAGCATCGAGGCGACGGCCTGTATCACGCGTTGATAGGCGCCAAAATGCTGTTGGCCTTCCTCGTGTTCTTCTTGGCGGCGGCTTTGGTCGGACGCAGTGCGGCCTTGGAGAAAATGCGAACCCACCGTGCGACGTGGTTGAAGGTCTTGCTGTTGCTCGCGGCGATCGTGGTCGGATTGGCCAGCTATGCCAAAGTTCGCGGTATCCCGGCGGACATTCCGCCCGCCCTGGTCACCGACACCGCCGGGCCGATCAACGCCTCGAGCTGATCGCGACGAGATATTCTTGCCGGACGCCGTTTTCCATCACACCCGTCCGCACGTACAAGCAATCGTTGACGGCGACGGGACTGGCAAAGATCGAATCGCCGGTCTGGTTGGTCGACAACAATTCGAAACGGGCGGGATTCGCGGCCAAGGTGAACACTTCACCTTTTTCGGATGCGACGATCAGTTCGGCACCGACCAACAAAGGCGACGCACTGATTCCGCCACTGAAAAGTCGCTCCTTCCACATCTCGGTGCCGTCGCGTGTCCGCCAGCAGTACGCCACACCGTTGTCGGCGACGCCGAAGACGAATTCCTTGATCGCCAACAGCGACTGTTCGTAACACATGACGGTGTTGGACCACAGTTCCTTGCGGTTGCCCGCCGCTTGGATGCACCAAGTCCCTGATCCGGGATTACCGCCGCTGATCATCAGCCGTCGATCGTCCCAAACGATGGTCCCGCAAATCGCGTCGGTGGCGGTCGGTACGCTCCAGCGACGGGCACCGGTTCGGGGGTCGTGGGCGTCGATCGTGCCGGCCCCCGCCAGCAGCAACAGTCGCTCGCCAGCCACGGTCGCCACGATCGGCGAGGCAAAATTCAGGTTGATCGGTCGCTCGGCTTTCCAGATCGGTTTCCCGGTCTTCAGGTCCAACGCGTACAGCCCGCTGTTCTCTCCGTCGTACTCTGCGGCGACGATCAGCAAATCGCCTTCGATGATCGGGCTGGCTCCGTAACCGAACTGAAACTGACTGGGATAAAAATCGCAAACTTGACGCTGCCAGATCTTGCTGCCTTCCATCGACAATGCCGTCACGTTGATCGCGTCACGGCTGTAAAAACACGCGTAAAGCATTTCACCGTCCGAGGCCAGGCTAGGCGATGCACCGGAGTTGTTGCGGTGCATGGGAATGTCGCCCACGTCGCGGTGGACGGCCCACTGGTTGACGACCCGCCCGGTCTGGCGGTCGATCCGCAAGACAGCTTGAACGCGAGCGACCGGATCCATCGTGGTCAAGAAAATCCATTTTCCGACGAAGATCGGCGTGCTATGGCCGCGACCGGCGATCTTCGCCTTCCACAAAATGTTTTGACCGGTCTTCAGGTTCCATTTCAGGGGCAGGTCCCAATCTTTGCTGGCGTGATTATCGCCAGACGGGCCGCGCCATTGTCGCCATTCGCCGGCGTCTTGCGCTCGGGTGGTCGCCCCGGCGGAAAAGAAAACGGCAAGCAAGAGCGAAGTGAACGCGGGGCAAACCCGTACCGAATCGCAAAGGCGTCGCCACGGGCCGGCTGTCTGGAACAAAGCTGTCAAAGTCACGGCGAAGAATCCTTGGACGGAAGAGCGGAAAAGCGTATCAATCTGACGTTCTACCCTACCGAGCGATCAATCATCGCGGGTCAAAAAACTTTGCCAACCGTTCCGGCGTCGGTTTCGGTGTGACCCAGGAAACGACGACCGTCGTGACCAGGCAAGTGAGCACCATCACGACGACGGGCATGATTTCGTAGTTTTCGCCGCCCAAGGGGACTTCCAATTTGAACGCCCGCAACCCACCGGGGGTCTGCGTGCCGTGGTAGAACAAGGTCCCCCAACTGATGATCGCGGCGAACACACCGCTGATCGCCCCGGCCGCACTCAGTCCCCGCCAGTACAGGGCCGCGAAGACGATCGGGAACAACGCGCTGAATCCGCTGAAGCACCAGACCCCCAAGGCGAACACGCTGGTCTGATTGGCCAGGCTCAGCAAATAGGTCACCGCGACGATGCCGATGATGAACATTCGCGTCAGGAAAACCTGCTGCTGGTCGCTGAGATTCGCCTTGCGGCTGTAGTGGCAATAAATGTCATTGCTAAAGATCGTCCCGATCGACAAAAACTGGCTGTCCAAACTGGACATGATCGCCGCCAAGATGCCCGCGGCCAAAAATCCGCCCAAGATTTGACCGGTCTGCGTCTTGACCAAGAACGCCAACACCGTGTTGGGGTTGATCCCCGGCGGGACGACGTCCGCCGCCAAGCTTCCCGTCGCCCACACGCCCACCAACACGCAGGGAACCCAGACGATCATGATGAAGATCGGGTGACAAACGACGGCCAGCTTGAACGAGTTCGAACTTTTCGCCGTCATCCAGTGCTGGAACAAGTGCGGGAACATGCCCACCGACAACGGGATCAGCAGGTAAGTGAAGAACTTCGTCTTGCCCATTTCGACCCGCGTCACCTTGTCGTCCGGGACCGATTCAGCCAACGCCCGCAAGTTCGCGACGAAACCGTCCTGTCCGCCCAGGCGATTCGCGATCACATAAAACGTGACGACGCCCAGGATCATGAACACCAACGTTTGAAACGTGTTCGCCCAAGTGGTGCCACGCATGCCGCCAAAGAACACGTAAATCAACACGACGATGCAGATCATCAGGGACCCCAACCAAGCCGGGATGCCGCCGTCGAGCGCCGGATTGATCGAACCGTCCGCGTTGATCGCTTGAAACATACCGACGTCGGGCGCCAGCCCGGCGGTCAGCGACTGAACGACCGAACCGGCACTGATCACACCGACCAACAAGTACGGGATGATCAGGCCGACCAAGATCGGAAACAGCAACAGCCCGATGAAATCACTGCCCAGTCGATCACGAAAGAATTCGATCTGCGTCGTGTAGCCGTTCCGGCGGGCCAATTTCCAAACCTTGACGCCGATGACGAAGAAGCACAGCGAGTGAACGATGCCACTGCTGCTGGCCAGCATTCCGTAGACGCCGATGCCTTCTTTGAACGCTTCGCCGCTGCTGCCGACCAGCGCGAACGCCGTCATCGTGGTGCCGAACATGCTCATCAGCAACAAGAACGGGCCGATCGAGTGGCTGGCGACCTGATAATCCTCTTTGGTGCCTTTGAACAAACGGCTGGAAAACAGTCCCAGCAGCAACAACAGGCTCAGGTAAAGCAGAATGATGATCAGTTGGGGAAGTCCGCGATGCCACTCCATCAGACCGCCTCTTCGCTCGAATCGTGTTTCGCCTGCTCGCGGGCAAGTGGCTTTCCAGGCCCGGTCGGATCATCCACCGGCCACGCGATCTTGGTCGCCAAGAACCACGTCGCTGCGGCGGCAAGCGAGAGGCAAGCGTGCCAGAACAATCCGATCGGCAGGAAGCCGAACACCAATGTCTTGTTCTCCCAAAACCAGTTGTCCTGATGCAGGATCAAAAGCAGGACCACCAAACCCGCGATGATCAGCGGGCCGGAGGAAGACGAACGGGATTCCGTCATGGCGTTGCACCGAGCGAAGAAGCAGAGACATAAGGTCCGGCGAGCGGGTTGGCCCCGGAGGAAGGTCCCGCAGTGTAGTTGAGTCCGGGGGGCTTCGAAATTAGGCTTCTCGGATGGACAACTGGGAATCTTGGCTGACTTTGTTCGTCGTCATCGGCTTGATGGCCGGGCTGGCGATCCGCCTTGCGACTGCCGAACTGCTGGCCTTGATCGCCTTATCGGTGATCGTCCTGGCCAAGAGTTTTTTTCCCGATGCCGAGTTGCCGGGCGTCGCCGATGCGGTCAAGGGCTTCGGAAGTGAAGCGTTGGTGACGGTCGCTTTTCTTTTCGTCGTCGTCACGGGGCTGGAATTGACCGGCGGCGCGGAACTGGCGACCGGATGGTTTTTGGGGCGGGCGACCGGTGAGGTCGATGCGAAAGTGCGTGTCTTGACGCCCGTCGCGGCGGTCAGCGGCTTTCTGAACAACACGCCGGTGGTCGCCGGAATGTTGCCCGTCGTCGGTGACTTGGCGAAGAAGATCAACGTCAGTCCCAGTGTCATGCTGTTGCCGATGTCTTACGCAGCCATCTTGGGTGGCATGTGCACGTTGATGGGAACCAGCACGAACCTCATCGTGCAAAATCTTTATGCCGATCGGAGCGGCCAAGAGCTGGCTTTCTTTTTTCCCGCCATCGTCGGACTGCCCGCGACGGTTGCGGGATTGGTCTATCTGATCTTCGGTTCACGCTATCTGCTGCCGGGTCGAAAGCCCGCCGTCAGTGTCGGCGATGATCCACAGCAATACACCGTCGAGATGCAAGTCGAAGCCGCCGGGCCGCTGGTCGGTCGGACGATCGAGGAAGCGGGCCTGCGACGACTGCCGGGTTTGTACATCGCCGAGATTCAGCGAAACGACGGCGGTACCGAAGGACGTATCGTCGCCGCCAAGCCGGGGGAAATGCTGCGCGCCGATGACGTGTTGATCTTGGTCGGCGCGATCGAAAGTGTCGTGGACTTGAAAAAGATTCGCGGCTTGTCCACGCCCGATGATCAATCCCGCAAACTGCAGGTGCCCGCCTGGCGACGGACCCTGGTGGAAGCCGTCGTCAGCCCGCGATGCAGTTCCTTGGGAAAGTCGATTCGCGAAAGTCGATTTCGGACGCGTTATAACGCGGCGGTCGTCGCGGTCGCCCGCGGCGGCAAGCGTTTGGCGGGAAAACTGGGCGACGTTCACCTGGAAATCGGCGACGTGTTGCTGCTCGAAGCGTCCCCGTCTTTCATGCACCGCCAACAGACCTCGCGAGACTTTTACTTGGTCAGCAAAGTCGCCCAGGGCGCGGTCCGCCGCCCCGAACGGGCGTGGCTGGCCATCTTCATCGTCGTCGTCATGGTCGTGGCCGCCGCCTTCACCCCGGTCCCGATCTTGGCCGCAGCGATGGTGGCCGCCGTGGCGATGGTCGTCACGCGGTGCTGCCGCAGTGACGAGGCGCTTCGTAGCGTGGACTGGTCCGTCTTGATCATCATCGGCGCGGCCATCGGCGTCGGCGAAGCGATGGGAATCAGCGGTGCCGCCAAATCGATCGCCGACGGGTTGTTGTCGATGGCGGGGAAGCACCCGCTGGCGTCGTTGATGGCGATTTACTTGGCGACCATGGTCTGCACCGAATTCATCACGAACACCGCCGCGGCCGTTTTGATGTTCAAAATCGCGATGGAGACCGCCGACAATCTTCAGGTCAGCGAAGCCCCTTTCGTGCTGGCGGTCATGATCGCCGCCTCGGCCAGTTTCCTGACGCCCTTCGGCTACCAGACCAACGCGATGGTCTACGGCATCGGCGGCTATCGTTTCGGGGACTATTTCCGGTTCGGGATGCCGCTGACGTTGATCGTCTTTGCGATCGCGATGGTCGTGATCCCCTGGGCCCGACCGTTTTAGTCGCCGCACGTTTGCAGGATCGAGTTTCCCGGAACGGATTCCGGCCCGCAACACCACCGGCGAGAGGGCTTATCATCCCACAATGAGACGACATGTCGCGTTGGTCATCGAGACGTCAAGTGTTTACGGACGCGATCTGCTTTCGGGCATCGTGCGTTTCATGCGGATGCACGACCAGTGGTCGGTCTTCTTGGAGCAACGTGACCTGTGGAAACAGCCGCCGTCCTGGCTCGGCCAATGGCGGGGTGACGGCATCATCTCGCGGGCGACCACCCCAAAGCTTCTCGACGCGATCGCGAAAACCGGCGTTCCGCTGGTCGACGTCACCGATCGCAAAGGTGACTCCCGGTTGCCACTGGTTCGCAGCGACGACGTGACGATCGGGCACATGGCGGCCGATCATTTGCTGGAACGAGGTTTCCAGCGGTTCGGGTTCTGTGGCTTCACCAACGAGTCATGGTCGGAGCGACGCGAGGACGCGTTTGCCGATCGCGTCGGTCAGAAAATCGGCGCGACTTGTTCACGATACAACTCCGTCTGGCACGGACCGTCGGCCCGATCCTGGGAGGACCAACAACAACGCATCGCGGCTTGGCTGGAACAGTCGGCTCCGCCCTTTGCCGTCATGGCGTGCAACGATCTGCGGGGGCAACACGTCATCGATGCTTGTGCCAAGCTGAACTTGGCGGTCCCCGAACAAGTCGCCGTCATCGGGGTGGATAACGACGAACTGCTCTGCCGCGTTTGCTCACCGCCACTTTCCAGCGTGATTCCCAATGCCGAAACGGTCGGTTTTCGCGCCGCCGAAGTCTTGGCACGAATGATGGACGGCGAAACGATCCGCGATCACGCCCAGTGGATCGAACCCCTGGGCGTCGCGACGCGTCAATCGACCGACGTGGTGGCGATCGACGACCGCGAGATCGCAGCGGCGCTGCGTTACATTCGCCAGAATGCCTGCCGCGGAATCACGGTCCGACAAGTCGTCCAGAACAATCCGGTGTCGCGAAGCACTCTGGAACGACAGGTGAGAAAATATCTCGGACGCACGCCGCAACAGGAAATCCGTGAAGTCCAAATCAAGCGGGTCCGAGAATTGCTTTTGACAACCGATCTGGCCTTGGACGAGATCGCGACGCTGTGCGGATTTGATCATCCTGAATATCTGCACGTCGTGTTCAAGCGGATCACGGGGATGACGCCGGGCCAATTTCGACGCGCCGCCAAACCCTCCTCGGATCGGGGCCGCACCGGCCAACGTCGGAGTGACAATATACCTTAATCTCACGACGGGCGATCTCATTGCCGGGCCCATCCCCGGTCAATAGGTTGTTAAAGTTGAGGAGTCGTTCCGTCGTAAATGACGTCGCGCCCCCTCCAAAAAAACACCCCCACTGACCTTTCATTTGTCCCCAGGCCAAGCCATGAAACACTTCGTCATCATCGCCGCCGCGATACTCTCCTGCCTCGCATCCGACGCGCGGACGGTTCTCGCCCAAGAGATCGTCGACACTTGGCGTTACAACCTGCGGGCCCCCCAAAGCGGTTGGCAAGCGGCCGATTTCGACGACAGCGATTGGCAGAAATCCAGCGGCGGTTTCGGCACCCCGGACACGCCGGGGGCTCGCGTCGGTACGAACTGGTCGACCAAAAGCATTTGGCTGCGTAAGTCTTTTCAGCTGGATAACATCCCGGCCGACCCGCATTTGTGGATGCACCATGACGAAGACGCCGAGGTCTACATCAACGGAACCCTAGTCGCCGACGTTGACGGTTACGTCAGTGATTACAAGGCCTTTCCCGTTTCCGCCGACAAACGTTCGTCGCTCAAAATCGGCAAGAACGTCATGGCGGTGCATTGCCGACAAACGACCGGCGGTCAGTTCATCGACGTGCACTTGATCGACGGCGACAAGGCGCCCGGATTGCCGAAACCGGAGCGAAACACCAAGCCGTTTCAATCCGAGCTGATCACGTCCTGGGGCGCCGAAGTCACCGCGGAGAACGCTTGGACCGAGTACCCGCGTCCGCAACTGAAACGCGACAACTGGACGAATCTGAACGGCCATTGGGACTACGCGGTCACGCCGGTCGAGCGAGAGAAGAAGCCGGCCGAGTGGTCGGGCAAGATCTTGGTGCCGTTCAGCTTGGAATCAAAACTCGGCGGTGTGCAACGCTTGCTCGATTCCAGCGAAGCCCTTTGGTATCACCGTACGTTTGAGGCGAAACCCGGCGAGGACACGCGTCAGTTGCTGAACTTCGAAGCCGTCGACTATCGCTGCGAAGTCTTCGTCAACGGGCAGTCGGTCGGCACGCATCAAGGCGGCAACACGCACTTTACCTTCGACATCACCGACGCGATCAAGGACGGGGAAAACGAATTGGTGGTCCGCGTCGAAGACGAAACGGAAGCCTTTCAGCTGCGGGGCAAACAGGTGCTCAACGCCCGCGGCATTTGGTACACGCAAGTTTCGGGCATCTGGCAAACTGTCTGGTTGGAACAAGTCCCCGCCGACCACATCGTCGACTTGAAATTGGCCACCGACGCCGATGCCGGCACGATCACCGTCACACCGGTCGTCAAAGGCGACGGCAAGGTCCGCATCGTCGTCAAGGACGGCGACGAAGTCGTCACGCGGGGTGAATCCGACGGCAACGCGGTTCGGTTGAATATCCCCGACGCCAAGTTGTGGTCGCCTTCGTCGCCGACCCTGTACGACATCCGGGCGACACTGGTTTCGGATTCCGGCGCAAACGTCGACCAGGTTCAGTCCTATGCCGGCATCCGCAGCGTCGGCAAGACGAAGGACGCCGACGGGCATTGGCGATTCACCCTGAACGGCGAAATCATTTTCCACTGGGGTCCGCTGGATCAAGGTTGGTGGCCCGACGGATTGCTGACCCCGCCTTCGGACGAAGCGATGTTGTTCGACATCGAGTGGCTGAAGCAGGCCGGGTTCAACATGATTCGCAAACACATCAAGGTCGAACCGCGGCGTTATTACTATCACTGTGATCGCTTGGGCATGATGGTTTGGCAAGATCACGTCAGCGGCGGGCCGAACCCGCCATGGACGCGGCTGCAGCCGAACCCCGAAGACGCGACTTGGCCGAATCGCCAGCACAAACAGTTCATGCTGGAGCTGGAACGAATGATCGCCGCCCTGGAAGACCATCCGTCGATCGTCGTCTGGGTCCCATTCAACGAAGCGTGGGGGCAGCACCGCACCGTCGAAGTCGGCGAGTGGACGATCAAACGTGACCCGTCGCGGCTGGTCAACATCGCCAGCGGCGGTAATTTTTGGCCGATCGGCGACGTCGTCGACGCGCACAAGTACCCCCATCCCGGTTTCCCCTTTCAACAGGGTGCAGGCGGACGTTTCGACGACTACATCAAAGTCATGGGCGAATTCGGCGGCCACGG
>Ga0102938_10003302_pt1 | contig 12069 bp, 7 predicted proteins | sample SalPonR2_B_D2_MG_FD_84516 | JGI IMG/M metagenome (GOLD analysis project Ga0102938, IMG submission 84516) | Salt pond soil microbial communities from South San Francisco under conditions of wetland restoration - Salt Pond MetaG R2_B_D2_MG | ecosystem: Environmental > Aquatic > Marine > Intertidal... | reverse complement strand
TAGTTGGTGTTGGAGGATTTGGGTGGGTTGTTCTTGGCGTTGGAGGACAGGAGTTGGCCGTTGCCGCGGGCGGTGGCTTCGACGGGGGTGAGGTTGACGATGGCGGCGTCGCCGGGGTTGCCCTTGACGCTGAAACACAGCAGACCCGATCGGTCGATCACCGCCTGGGCGGGCGACGAGACACCGATGAGCACAGCGGATGCGACGACGCCGGCGGCGATGCCGAGAGCACTGAGTCGACGGGTGGTCGGTGCAGACGTGGGAGTGGCCATGCCACGATCATCGACCACGCCGTCGCGGGCCGGAACCGAGCTGTCCCTGAATCGGGGGAGGGATATCCCTACCCGCTGCGTGCGCTCGACGCTGTGGCATCACCTCACGGGAACCGAGACGCCGGCCTGGTCTCCCGAGGCTGGTTGGCGTGATCCACCGCCGTGTGGCCGTGTGGCTGCGACCGTCGCGGCGTCGGTGGCGTCGAGGAGCCCGAGCACGGTGCAGGCTGTGTCGGAGCCCGCGCCGCAGAGGTAAGCGGCGACGTCGCCGACGTGGTGCACACCGACAACGTCCATTCCGTCGGCGCGTCGCGTCTCGCCCCAGGTGCGGTAGCTCGTCCAGTTCCGCTCCTCGGCGAGCGGCGCCGGCGTGTCGCGGGCGCGGAACATCTCGCCGATCAACCTGCCGGCGTGCATGTCGGCGACCTCGGTCTCGGGGACCACCGACGTGAAGAGCACGTCCACGCCGGCGAGATGTGCCGCAGCGGTCTTCTCGGCGATGGCTTCGACCGGACCGACGTAGCCGTCGGCGTCCAGTTCGCCCGTGGCAGCGACGCGCAGCTCTCCGGTGAAGGCGCCGTTCGTGAGCACGTTCAGGTAGGCGATCACATAGGTGATGCCGCCCGAGGGGCCGCCACCCGGGGCGGCGGTGAACTCGAGCACGTCGACGTCGGTCGGCCAGATCGTCTCGACGGTCGCAACGGCGATGGCGTTGGACTCGACGACGTCCGGAGCGACGCCGTTGTCGTGCGTCAGCGGCGTCTCCTCGTAGACGCGCGCCCGGACGTCGGATCCTGCGGTCGCCATCAGCAGGAAGAGGTCCCCGTCGACCGCTCGGCCATCGGCCGTTCGCAACCGGGCCGCGATCCCGCCGGCGTAGTCGGCGACGACGTCCGGAGCCGGAGACGTTCGCCCGGCGGGAGCGGAGCGCACGTCGGTCGACGAGATGCTGACGGCCCCGCACGTCACGAGGACGGCAATGACGATGGCGGCGGTGCGATCGGGCATGCCGCCACCGTCCGCCCACGCCCTGACGGTGAGATGGTGCGGCGGTCACCGGCACGTCACACCCGCGCCGGCGCTGCACCGATGTCGGCTGGACGGGGCGCCGGAGCTGCTGGTTCGACCTGTGATGGTTCTGCGACCGAGGGCGATGACACATCGCCCGGCGTCAGCAGTGATCGCGGTACCCGTGCAACGGCCCCTGCCCCGTCAATGCACGGAATCCGGCCTCCAGGTCGGCGCAACTGCTGTCGTGGATCGTCACGATCCCGATGGGCCGGTCCATCAATCCCCACACCATGATCTCGGCGGCCTGCTCCGAACCGTTCTCGTGCCAGTCGACCGTGCCGTGGTCGCTCCAGACCGTCCATCCACGCAGTGACCGGAAGTCCCTCTTGCGGTCCTCCGGCAGGTCGTGGGCAGCCCACGCATGAGCGGTCTCGTGCAGGACCAGCGCCTCGGTCACCGGGCCGGGCTCGCTCGTGCAGATGTGGACCGAGCTCCTGCCGTCCACGTGGCGATGGACGCCGGCCCAGCCGGAACACGCGGTTCGGTCGTCGCCGTGGTACACGAACTCGAGCGGGGGGAGCCGGAGCCCGGCCTCGTCGAAGAGTGCGATGGCCGAGAACGCCATGTCGGCGAGTTCGTCGGGCATGTCGACGAGTTCGACTCGGTCATCGGTCAGGCTCGTTGTGCCGTCACGGCCCGCCGATGTGGTGTCCACCGGGGCGTCGACCGATCCCCAGGTGAGGACGACGAGGAGGGCGGCGGCAGTGCGCTCGAGCATTCCGCCACGGTCCGCGTGGGGCCTGACGGTGTGATCGCCCGGAGGTCGCTCGCCGACCACAGCGGTGTCGGCCCGGGGTGGAGACACGACTTCATCAGCCGCCTGAGCTGGGGTTTCGCGCTGTGAGAGTTCTGTGAGCGAGCACTGTCAGAGTCGGCGTATGCTGACGAAGCACTGGGGGAATGCCGTGCAGATCGTGGTCCTCGGCCAGATCGAGGCGAGTGTCGAGGAACGACTGTCGATCGGTGGCCCCACGCAGCGCCGACTGCTGGGAATCCTCGCTCTCCACCACGACGACGTCGTCAGCGTCGATCGTCTCGTCGACGCGACGTGGCCCGACAGCGACCCACCGGCTCGCGCCGAGCGGAACCTTCACAGCTACGTGCACCGGCTCCGCTCGTCGCTCGACGGCGGCGGTGAACGGATCGAGACGACCGGTGCCGGCTACCGGCTGCATCTCGAGCCCGGTGAGCTCGACCTCGATCGCTTCGACGAGCTGGTCGCCGCCGCCCGGCGCCATGCCGAGGCCGGGGATCCCATCGCTGCGTTGGACGTGATCACCGACGCCCTCTCGCTGTGGCGGGGGCGGCCGTTCGACGAGTTCGCCGACGAACCGTGGGCGGAGGCGGCGGTCACGCAGGCGACCGAGATGCAGGTCGGACTGCGGGTCCTCCGGGCCGAGCTGCTGATCGAGCTGGGGCGGTCGGCCGACGTGGTCGCCGACCTGGGTGCGCTGACCCGTGAGCATCCGTACCGGGAGGCGCCGCGGGCGCTGCTGATGCAGGCGCTCTACCACGCCGGCCGACAGGCCGAGGCGCTCCGGGTCTTCCAGCAGTTCCGCCGTCTGCTGGTCGAGGAGGTGGGACTCGATCCGTCGAGCGAGCTGGTGGTGCTCGACCGCCAGATCGCCAGCAGCTCACTCGAGGCTCCGGCGAGGGAGGTGTCACGTCCGATCGGCGGCTACGTCCTCGGAGAGCGGATCGGTCAGGGAGCCTTCGCCCTGGTCTACCGGGCCACGCAACCGGCGTTGGCGCGCGAAGTCGCGATCAAGGTGGTGCGGGCCGAGTTCGCGAACCGCCCCGAGTTCGTGCGCAGGTTCGCCGCCGAGGCCCAGATGGTCGCCCGCATCGAGCATCCCAACGTGGTGCCGTTGTACGACTTCTGGCGCGAACCCGACCGGGCATACCTGGTCATGAGGTTGATGGCGGGCGGCTCCCTCGAGCAACGCCTCGATGCCGGGCCGATGGCGACGCAGGCATCCCTCGCCGTGGTCGAACAGGTGGCCGAGGCACTGACGGCTGCGCACGAGCTCGGCGTCGTGCATCGTGACGTGAAGCCGGAGAACATCATGTTCGACACCGAGGGCCGGGCCTACCTCGCCGACTTCGGCATCGCTCTCGAGGCCGCGGAGCGGACGACTCCGGAGGCCGCCCTCTCGGAGGGTTCGCCGATCTACGCCTCTCCGGAGCAACTTCGTCGCGAACCGGTCGCGGCGGAGGCGGACGTCCATGCACTGGGAATCGTGGCCTTCACCATGCTCGTGGGGCACACGCCGTTCTCCGGTTCTCCCGACGAGGCGACCCTGCTCCGCCGGCAGCTGGCCGAACCGATCCCGTCGGTGCGGTCATCTCGTCCCGAGCTCGCCGACGCGGTCGATCGGGTCCTGGCGACGGCCACCGCCAAACGACCCGGCGACCGGTACCCCACCGCCCGCGCCTTCGCGGTCGCCCTCGGGGCAGCGATCACGGGACGGGACGAGCTGCCGATCAGCGTGTCGGCCCACGAACGAACGAATCCCTACAAGGGCCTGCGCGCCTTCGACGAGACCGACACCGGCCAGTTCCGCGGCCGTGACCGGCTCGTCGACGAATTCGTGGAGGCGATGACGTCGTCCCACGACCGCCTGCTCGCCGTTGTCGGCCCGTCCGGGTCGGGCAAGTCCTCGGTGGTTCGGGCCGGCCTGGTGCCGGCACTCCGCTCCGGCCGTGTGCCGGGATCGGCGGCGTGGTTCACGACCACGATGACGCCGGGACGCCACCCCTTCGAGAGCCTCGAGACGGCACTGCTGAGGGTGGCGGTCAATCCTCCCGGCTCACTGCTCGACCAACTCCGTTCCGGCCGGCGGGGGATCGGTCGCGGGGTCCGCCGGGTGCTTCCCGACGACGGCACGACCCTGCTGCTCGTGATCGACCAGTTCGAGGAGCTGTTCACCGGCGACGTCGACGCCGCGCAACGACAGCAGTTCCTCGACGGGCTGGTGGAGGCGGCGACGGCACCGGGCACGCCGTTCCGGGTGGTCTTCACGTTACGGGCCGATTTCTTCGACCGCCCGCTGCGCCACGCATCGTTCGCTCCGGTGCTCAAGCGCAACACGATCGCCGTCACACCGCTCGCCCCCGACGAACTGGAACATGCGATCGTCGATCCGGCAGCGTCGGTGGGTGTCGGCTTCGCGCCCGGCGTGGTCGCCCGGATCGCTGCGGACGTGACGAGCCAGCCCGGCGCACTGCCGCTGATGCAGTACGCGCTCACGCAGATGTTCGACCTCGCCGAGAGTGGCGAGATCACCGAAGCTCACTACGACGCCGTCGGCGGGATCGCCGGGTCGCTCGCTCAGCACGCCGAGGAACTCTTCGTCGAGGCCGACGACGAGGAGCGTGAGGCGATCCGGCATCTGTTCGAGCGGCTCGTCAACCTCGGCGACGGCGTGCAGGACACGCGCCGCCGGGTGACGCTCGCCGAGATCGGTGCGGACCCCTCCGTGGCCTCGGCGATCGACCGTTACGGCCGCGCCCGCCTGCTCACGTTCGATTCCGACGCCGCCTCGAGGGAACCGACGGTGGAAGTCGCACACGAAGCGCTCATCCAGCAGTGGCCACGCCTTCGCCGGTGGCTCGACGACGACCGCGACGCACTCCGGGCGCACCGGCACCTCACGGGTGCGGCGGCAGCGTGGATCGAGCGTGACCGTGATCCCTCCGAGCTCTACCGTGGCGGACGGCTCGAGGCCGCCGAGCAGCTCGTCGGAACCCGGCACGTCACGCTCAACGACCACGAGGCCTCGTTCGTCCGGGCCGCCATCGAGCAACGGGAGGCCGAGGCCCGGGAGGAGCGCCGTCGCGCCGGTCGCCTGCGCCGGTTCGCGGTCACCGCCGCCGTGCTGGCCGGGCTGGCACTGATCGCCGGATCCATCGCCGTGATCCAGCGCGACAGCGCCCAGGGCAGCCGCGACCTCGCCGAACGACGGGCGATCGAGAGCGAAGTCCTCCGTCTGACCACCGAGTCACGCGCGGCGATGGACGTCGACCCCGACCTGGCGATCCTGTTGGGGCTCGAGGCGCACGATCGAGCATCCGAACTCGACGAGCCGGTCCCGGGCGACGTGGTCGCCGCTCTGCAGAGTTCGGTCCAGTCGTCGCGCCTGTTGGCGCGATCCGACGACGGCAGCCAGGCGGCAGGCATCCATCCCGACGGGTCGGTGTTCGCCCTGGGTGCCGCCGACGATCCCGATTCGTTCGTGCTCTACGACCGTGGCTTCCGGGAGATCGACCGGGTCGACACCGGCGCCGAGGTCGGCGCACTCGTCTACAGCCCGGACGGTTCGGTGCTGTTCGTCCGGCACTTCCACACGGAGGACGGCCAGGACCGGCCACCGCCGGGTTCGCCGCCGGGCCGGCTGTTCGAGACGTCGGGCTACACCGAGATGGCGGTCCTCGGTGGTGAGTGCTGCCTGTGGGGTGCCTGGTTCAGTCCGGACGGATCCCGTCTCGCCGCCGAGGTGGCCGGACCGTCGCCGGGGGGCGTCGTCTGGGACCTCAGCACGCCGACGAGCCCTCCCGAGGAGTTCGTCGACGAGGCACCGGTCGGCTGGCTCGCAGAGTCCGGAGCGCTCGTGCTCGCCGACGGGCCCAACCTGCAGCTCTCGGACCAGCCCGACGAGCAGCCGCGTCGTTTCCGGATCGTCGATGGCGACTCCGGTCGCGAGATCGGTGGACTCGACGTCGAGCAGGGGATGGTCGTCACCCACCCGAAGGTGGACCAGTTGGCGGTGTTCGCTCCCGGTGTCGTGGAGATGTGGTCCGTCGACAGCGACGAGCGGGTGAGGGTCTTCGACCACGGCACCACCGGACGGAATGGGCACGTGTCGGCGAACGGCGACTGGTTGATCGCCTTCGGCAACGACGACCAGGTCGCGGCGAAGTCCCTGTCGACGGGGAGGGAACTCGTGTTGCGGGGGCACGCGGGTGGGGTGTTCGCAGTCGCCACCAATCCACTCGACGATCGTCTGGTGATCGCCGACTGGGCCGGCGGGACGCGTGTCTGGGAGCTGGATGCAACAGGCCCGAAGGCCCTTGCGAACATCGCCACCAGGGGCGTGGACCCCAACGGACTCGCCGCTCGGCCGGACGGCACGTTGGCAGTCTCCGAGCTCGTCGACGGAGGCGGTCTCGCCCGTCGGTACGACCCCGAGACGACCGACCTGCTGGCGAGCACGGGGACGTTCACCGATCCGCCGGCGCTGTCGTCGAGTGGGACGGTCGCGGCGGGTGCCGGCCCGGATGGAGAGCTACGCGTCGACGGCCTCACCGACGGCACCACCCTGGTCGAACAGGCCGACGTCTGCGGCTACGTCGTCGCAGTGGATGACTCGGCGACCCGGGCCGTCGTCCAGGGCAGCTGCGACGATCCCGGTCCCGGCGTCCGGCTGCTCGACCTCACCACCGGTGCGGCAATCGCGGAGTGGGACGTCGAGTTCCTGGCGTCCGCCGCCTTCGGGCCGGAGGGGACGATCGGCGAGGGCGTGCTCGCGATCAATCTCGATTTCGAGAGTCACGAGACCCGGGATGCTCGGACGGGTGGACTTCTCGGCGAGCTCGACATGCAGGAGGCGGGAGGTTTCGTCCCGCAGTTCTCCACCGATGGGCGCCACATCGTGTTCGGGAGCCAGTTCGGCGGGGGAGTGGCGATCGACGTCACCGCCGTGTCCGACGGTGTCGCCGTGGCGGATGCGATCGTGATCAACCCGCTGGTGGAGGGCGGTCTGACCCACTTCACGATCGCCACGGCCGACCAGCTCGTCACCGCACACTCCGGCGAGGTGATCCGTTTCTGGGACCTGGAGGACGGCACCGAACAGCTCGCCATTCCGATCGACCCCGGGACGAACCGGAGCCCGACGGCCATCACCCACGACGGACGATTCCTCTACCACGCCGGCCGCGACGGCGTCGTGGTCCGCACTCCGCTCGTCGTGCCCGAACTCGTCGGCCTCGCGCAGTCTCGGATCCAACGGGACTTCACCGAGGAGGAGTGCGAACGCCTCACGCTGGGCGACGGTTGTACGGCCCTGGGCTGACTCCGGCCGAGTTCGAGATCCGCATCGGTCGGATCGCAGCAGTGGGAGCCGCTCAGAGCGGCTGCAGCATCGAACCGGTCGACGAACCCGGGAACGCCGACACCTGCGGAGTGATGCGCGCCGACCAGGCCGCCAGCAGCACCTTGTCGCCGGCCGTCGAACGAGCCCACACCACCCATCCGACCGACGACTTGAAATGAACCGACAGCACCGCGGCCAGCACCTCGGGGCGCGCCCAGAACAGCTTCAGCCGGAGCAGCGACCCGTCGTCCAACCACAGGAGGTGGCGGTCACCGAAGAGACCTCGAGTCGACTGGCGGACCGCCAACGGTCCACGGGTTCGGAGTCGCTCGGCCAACGTCTCCAGACGCAATCGATGATCGATCCGTTCGAGGCCGGAACGCACGCTCAGCGGCACACCGAGTCTCGGGAAGTGTGAACGCAGTGTTTCGTCACCGGCCATACCGGAGGATGGTTCGCCCGACGGTGACGTAAACGTGGGTTCCGCCGCTGCTGACGACGGCTCGCCCGATCTCCAGCCGAGCTCCCGCGAGGACAGCCGCACGCTCCGCGTCTCGGGGGTCACGTGACGCGAGAGTTGGGCCGCAGTCGCACGACCGCAGTGCCGTTCGGATCCCTGAATCGCCAGGGTCAGCCGAGCCGACCTCGCGCACACACTGGAGGGCGACCGCGGCGTCGCCCTGTTCTGTGGCGATGACCGCTCGCAACATCGGGTGGTAGTGGCGCACGGTCGTCAGCGTCTCGAGTTGATCCATCGCACTGACCACCGATTCGGCCTCGGCGATGCGGTCGACCAGCACGAGCGACACGGTCAGCTCGAACAGGACCGTGAAGTCCGCAACGGGCCCCGTCTGGACCTCTGCGATCTCGTCGGCACGTTCGGCACCCCAACCGCGCAAGTGCTCGACGACCGCGTCCGCGAATCGGCCCTCGCCGAGTGCCAGCTCGGCGCGAAGCAAACTGGAACGGGGCTCCTCGCCGAAGCGGTCGATCATCTCGTCGATCAACACGCTGGCCTTCTGCGAGGCGATCGCACCGAAATGATGGGTGACGATCATCGTGCCGATGGCCCAACTCCGATCGTCGACGTCCGCAGAGCGAAGCGAGTCACCGAGCGTGTGTGAGGTGATGAAGTCGCCATGCCACTCGGCCCGAATCATGTCGATCTCGTCCAAGCGTGCGCCCACGACCGGATCGTCTGGAGCGTCGGCGCGAAGCCGGGTGGCGAGCTGGTCGACTTCGGCCTGATGCCCGCCGAAGACCAAAGGAGTGGCGGCATCGGCCAACAACCCGATCGCTCGCCTCACCTCTCCGTCAGCGACCAGGTGGCGCAACGCCGACCGCTGATTGCCGACCTCGCTCGTGTCATCGAGCCAGCCGTACGTGGGAGCAGCCCGAACCGACGCCGACCAGGATTCGACCCACCGGGCGTGCTGGTCCAGCGTGATCTCGAGTTCGCCCGACGCCGACAGCTCGTCGTGTGCGACGGCACGCGCCGTCGCGAGCAGACGATGACGCATCCCCGACCCCGTGCGGTACCGCGCGACGAGCGACCGGTCGACGAGGCCGTCGAGCAGGTCCTCGAAGACATCCGACGCCACGTCCGGGTCTCCGGCAACCGCTGCCACGGCGTCAGCGGTGAACCCTCCATCGAACACGGCGAGCCGACACCACACGCCACGTTCGTCGCCGTCGAGCAGATCCGTGCTCCAACCGAGCACCGACCGCAGGTCGCTGTGGCGCCCACTGCGACGGCGTGATCGACGGTCAGCTCGCCCTCGCATCAGACTCTCCGCGATCTCCCCGATCTCCATTCGGTCGACCCGGGCCGCTGCCAACTCGATCGCGAGCGGCAGGCGGTCGAGGGCATCGCACAGCTCTGCGACCTCGCTGCGGTCGGGACGAGCGTCGGGCGCAACCAAGCGGGCGCGGGCGAAGAACAGAGCGACCGCTTCGTCCCCGGCACCCTCACTGCCGAGCGGCGGCAGAGTGAGCACTCGCTCGCCGTCGACGACGAGAGCTTCACGGCTCGTGGCGATCAGTGTGAGCGTCGGGCCCCGAGCGAGGAGCGAGTCGACGAAAGCGGCCACGCCGTCGATCACCTGCTCACAGTTGTCCAGAATGACGACCGCTCGCCAGCGCTCGAGCGTCGCCATGGGGTCCTCGTCGCTCAATGCGCCGCCCAGACCGAGCGCCGCCACCACCGCCGTTGCCACCGCCTCGTTCTCACGCACATCGGTGAGGTCGACGAACCACACGCCATCCGGATGGCCGATGGCCAGTTCGGGCGCGACCTGGCCCACGAGGCGGGTCTTGCCGGCGCCGCCCGGCGCCACGATCGTGACGAGGCGGTGTTCGGCGAGCGCGGCCCGTAGCTCGTCCAACTCGGGCGTCCGGCCGACGAAGGAGGTGCGGTGCTCGGGGAGTCCGTGGACCCGACCGCCACCGTGCCGAAGCGCCCCGAGGTCGTCGCGGTCATCGATCACGACCTCGACCACGTCGACCACGCCGTCCAGCCCCTTGAAGCGATGCGGTCCGAGATGCCGCGGCGTCACACCCGCGGCGTGGCCGCCGATCAGGGCATCGGTCACCGCCGTGATCACGAACTGATCCCCGTTCGCAGCGTCCATGACGCGAGCCGCACGGTTGACCGCCGGCCCGAAGTAGTCACCGTCACGCTCGACCGTGTCACCGGTGTGCGCACCCATCCGTACGGAGAGCGCAGAACCCTCCGGCCAAGGTGCGCCGCGGAGGCCGCGTTGGCCGGCGACAGCCGCCGCAACCGCGTCGTCCGCGCGCTGGAACGCCACTGCGAAGCCGTCGCCGCCCGTCGCGAAGACGTAGCCCTCGTGCGCGTCGAATGTGGCCCGCAGGACCTCGTCATGCACTGCGAGGGCGTCGGCCATCCGCTGCGGATCGGCCTCCCACGCGGCCGTCGATCCGACCACGTCGGTGAACAGGAACGTCACCGTTCCCGTAGGTCGCATGCTCACCCCCAGATCCTCCCATGCGGATCCGCCTCATCAGGTCCATCACCGAGGGGGCCGACCGCTCCATGTCGTCGACACCCGGACACGGCCAATGCGGCAGAGGGCGGTGCATCAGTCCAACCAGTTGCGGCGGACCATCTCGTTTCGCAATGCGGCGATGCCGTCGAGGTGGTGTCGCTCGGCCCAGCCGGGGTGGCGCATCTGCCGCCTCTGGGTCTCGGCCAACCGGCGGTACTCGCCGCCGATGCCGAGCTGTTCTGCCACGTGTTGAGAGTACTGGTAGACCTCGGTGGTACGCCGGAGCGTCGAGACCATCAGCAGTTCGCGTGCGACGTCGATGTCGTCCTCGGCTCGGGCGAGGGTCGCCAACAGCAACAGCATCGTGCCGGCCTCGAGCCGCACTCGACCGGCGACGCTGTGGTGCGCCAACTCGTGCATCTGGCTCCGCGCTGTCTCGAAGTCGCCGAGTTCGGCATGACACAACGCAGTGTGGAAGGCCAGCGTTCCGAATCGGCTGGGGAGGTGCTCGAGGCGATCGGCGATGGCGAGCGCCTCGTCGGGTCGGCTGCGGAGAAGGTGGCACACGATGGCGATCCGGCCGGCGTTCACCACCGGCTCGCAGTTGGCCCCGTCGGGTTCTGCGTCGAGCACCATGCGAGCGGCGTCGAGGGCACCGTTCACATCCCCGCCCTCTGCTTGACACTCGGCGACAAATGCGTGGTAGGCGAGCTCGGCGGCGCGGATCGTCGACGCTCGCGATCACCCGATCGATGAGCCGGATCGTCTCGGATTCGTCGTCGCACAGCACAGCGACCGATCCGAGCAGTACCTGCACGCAGTCGTTCCAGCGTCGGTGTGCTGTCGCCCACTCGATTGCCGCGACGAGGTTGGCGCGGTCATGACCGAGGACGTCGAGCGCGCCGAGATCCCAGATCATCTCGAAGCGGAAGGGCGCGCACGCCCGCACGAAGTGGTCGAGGTGACGATCACGTACCGATGCAGACTCGTCGGCCGCCGCCATCTGCTGCTCGGCGTACGCAGCGGTCGTCTCGAACAATCGGAAGCGCGAACCGCCGTCGACCACGATTCGGTCGACGAGCGACTTCGCGACCAGCGACTCCAGGAGATCCGTCGTTGCCGCCCGCGACGCATCGACGACGGATGCTGCGGCGTCGACTCCGAAGGTTCCCACGAACACGCCGAGCGCGCGAAAGGCCGCCTGTTCGTCGGGGTCGAGCAGGTTGTAGCTCCAGTCGAGCGTCGACTCGAGGACGCGTTGGCGCTGGCGTCGTCTGCCGCCGTGCAGGAGTGTGAAGCGATCGTCGATTCCTTCGAGCAGCTCCGCTGGTGACAGCACCGTGCTGCGTGCGGCCGCCAACTCGATGGCCAATGGCAGGCCATCGAGACGTCGGCACAGCGCCACGACGGTGTCGAGGTCGAACGCGTCGACGCCGACCGTCGAGTTGACCGCAGCGGCGCGCCGCATGAACAACCGGACAGCCGGCGCATCGGGGTCGGCGCTCGCGAGCGGTGGGACGCGGACGGTCTGTTCACCGTCGACATCGAGCGACTCCCGGCTCGTAGCGAGCACGACCGACGCCCCGGGACGCGAGAGGAACGCCTCGGCGAATTCGGCGCAGG
>Ga0102938_10003299_pt1 | contig 12073 bp, 9 predicted proteins | sample SalPonR2_B_D2_MG_FD_84516 | JGI IMG/M metagenome (GOLD analysis project Ga0102938, IMG submission 84516) | Salt pond soil microbial communities from South San Francisco under conditions of wetland restoration - Salt Pond MetaG R2_B_D2_MG | ecosystem: Environmental > Aquatic > Marine > Intertidal... | reverse complement strand
CGATGGACCGCGCGCCCTGCGTCGCCTCGACCACCGCATCGGTCAGCGCCTGCTGGCCTTCGACCGTGGCCTGCAAAAAGGCCCCCGCAGGCGGCGACACCGCGACGCCGCCAAACCGGACAATCGGGGCGGCATCGAAATAGACCGGTTCACCATCCCAGATCAGCCGCGTGATCCTGTCCCGAAATTGGGGCAGCTGCGCGCGCAGCGGCCCATCCAGCGGCTTGCCCCCTGTCACCGCGCAATCAATGCCTGTTTCCGTAAGGGTCAGGGCAAAGGCCAGCGTTCCGCCGCGCGATCCCGCAAGGCGCGTGATCTGTTCCAGCACCGGGATCAGCTCGAACAGGGGCGGGGCAAGCACATGACACTCGGTCAGGGGAACGATCACGTCGGACCGGCGCGCGTGGAATCCCACCAACGCCCCCTTCTTGGTGCGCCGCCCCGCAAGGGTCGCGCGCCGCCGCGACCGCGCGGGCGAGGTCACGGTATCGCGGATCGGTGCCGTGATGCCGTGCGCGGCCAAGGCGGCCACGACCACCTCGGCCTTCCAGCGCGCCAGAAACGGGTCGGAGGCATGCATCAGGGCGCAGCCCCCGCATTGCTTGAAATGGGAACACGGCGCCGACACGCGATCGGGCGACGGCGTCACGATGCGGGGCGCATCGATGCGGTCACCGTCGCGCAGGCCCTGCACGGTTTCACCGGGCAAACTGAGCGGCACGAACACAGGGCCGGCGGCGATGCCGTCACCGCGATGGCCAAGCCGTTCTATGGTCAGCGGGGCATCGCTCATGCGCTTGGGACCGCCGGGCTGAACGCGTATCCCTCGACGCTGAGGATGGTGCCTTCGCGCAGGCCATGGGGCTTGTCGGACGCGGGTTCCAGCACCATGTCGCCGCGCGCCTCGGCGCGGGCAATGGCGGCATCGGGGTCGATCCCGAACAGGTAGATCTGAACACCCCCGCCGCGCGGCGGATTTTCCGGGATCAGCCGGGGCAGCGGGTGCGCGCCATACGTGCCGTCGGCATGGATCTGCATCGTCATGCCATCGTGACGGGCAATCGCGAAATCATCCGACACACGGTGAACGGACATACCGAACACATCCCCCAGAAACGCCGCAAAGCCACGGACATCCCGGCTCAGCAGGTTCAGGCCCATACCCTTGAGGCTGCGGCCAAGGGCATCTGCGGCAACGGTTTCAAGATCCATGGCAAAGCTCCGGTTCCGATACGGGCGCGAAGCTGCCCCAGCCCGACCGTAAAGACCAGCCTCATTCAGCAGCGTCGGCCACCCCGATGAAGCCACCCGATTGGCGTGACCAGAATCGCGCATAAAGCCCGCTTTCCGCAAGCAGGCTGTCATGGGTGCCATCCTCGACGATGCGGCCGTCGGCCATCACCACGATCCTGTCCATCACCGATAGCGTCGACAACCGGTGGGCAATGGCGATCACGGTCTTGCCCTCCATGATCTCGGCCAGGGTATCCTGGATAGCGGCCTCGACCTCGCTATCGAGCGCGCTGGTCGCCTCGTCCAGCACCAGGACCGGCGCGTCTTTCAGAAACGCACGGGCCAGCGCGATCCGCTGCCGCTGCCCGCCGGACAGTTTCACGCCGCGTTCGCCAAGATACGCCTCATAGCCGGTGCGGCCCCGGTGATCTTCGAGACCAAGGATGAACGCGTGCGCCTCGGCCCGCTCGGCGGCGGCCAGAACCTCGGCCTTGGTCGCCTCGGGTCGCCCGTAAAGGATGTTGTCATAGGCCGACCGGTTGAACATCGCCGTATCTTGCGTGACCATCGCGATCTGCTGGCGCAGGCTGTCCTGTTCCACCTCGCGCACGTCGCGGCCATCGACCGCGACCCGGCCCTTTTCCGTGTCATACAACCTGAGCAACAACGCCACGAGCGTCGATTTACCCGCGCCGGAGGCCCCCACGATCCCGAGCTTTTCACCCGGCGCGATCTCGAGGTCCACATTCTCCAGCCCGCCGGCCCGCTGCCCGTAGGCAAAGCTGACGCCTTCGAACGAGATGCGCCCCTCGATCCTGGGCATCGGCGGCGCGCCGTCGGTGTCGGTCAGGCCGTGGGGCGGGGTGAGGGTGCGCATCCCGTCCTCAACTTCGCCGACATTGGCGTAGATCCCCATCAGCGTGAAACTCACCCAGCCCGTCATTTGCGAAATCCGCATCGCGATTGCGCCCGTGGCCGCGATTTCACCCGGTGTGGCGCCACCGGTCTGCCAGATCAGGACAGCCCCGAGAACCAGAAGGACCGGAAGCAAACCGGCCGTCGCCATCAGGGCAAAGCGGAACCCCGTCGACAGATACCCGAAGGACAGCGACGTATCGCGATAGGTCGACATGGCCCCGGTGGCGGCACGGTCTTCGTGATCTGTGTGGCCGAACAGCTTTACGGTCTTGATATTGGTGATGGTATCCACGACCTGCCCGGTCACGTTCGCCCGTGCTGCCGCACGCGCCTTGGCCCGTTTGCGAATACGGGGCAAGAACCATGAAATCATCGCGAAATACATCACCAGCCAGACCGAAAGCGCTGCTGCCATCCGCCAATCTATCAGCGCCAGCATCGCGACCGATCCGACCAACGTCGCCACCGCAAACGCGGCGGCGTTGATGACCTCGGTTACCACGTTGACCAGCGCCGTGGCGGTTTGCAGCTGTTTTTGCGCGATACGCCCCGCGAAATCATTGTCGAAGAACCGGATGTCATGGCCAAGCGACCAGCGATGCAGCCGCGACTGGATCAGCGGCGAAAGGTTCGGCGGCAAAACGATCCCGTTGAACGCGGCCGACGCGCCGAAAAACAACGGCCTGAGCAGGAGGTAGAACCCCACGTAGCCAAGGATCAGCAGCAGGTGATTGGCGAAATAACCGTCTGTCGCATCCGCGGTGGTGGTGTCGATCACCACCCCCAGCAGATAGGCTGCGCCGACCTCCATCACGCCGGCCAGGCCAGACAAGGCACCGGCCAGGATGATCACGCCCCATGACCCGGACAGGCACCATTTGATGAAGGGCCACAAGACACGTGGCGGCGGCCCGTCGGGCGCGGCGAAGGGGTCGATCAGCGTCGACAACCAATGGAGAAGAGACCGTATCGCCGTCATTCCGCAGCCTCTTCGGTTCCGATGAACCCACCCGATTGACGCGCCCAGAACCCGGCATATAGCCCGTTCCGGGCCAAAAGCTCGGTATGAGTGCCCTGTTCCGCGATACGCCCGTCCTCCAGCACCACGATCCGGTCCATCTGCGCGATGGTCGACAGGCGGTGCGCGATGGCGATGACGGTCTTGCCCTGCATCACGCCGTAAAGCGTCTTCTGGATGGTGGCCTCGACCTCGCTGTCAAGCGCGCTTGTCGCCTCGTCCAGCACCAGGATCGGCGCGTCTTTCAGGATCACGCGGGCAAGGGACACGCGCTGCCGCTGCCCGCCGGACAGCTTCACCCCGCGCTCGCCCACGTGAGCGTCATAGCCCGTGCGGCCCTCGGGATCTTCCAGGTCCAGGATGAAGTCATGGGCTTCGGCCCTTTGCGCGGCCGCGATCATGTCGGCCTCGCTGGCATCGGGGCGTCCGTACAGGATGTTGTCGCGCACGGACCGGTGCAGAAGCGAACTGTCCTGCTGCACCATCCCGATCGCACCGCGCAGACTGTCCTGGGTGACCTGGCGCACGTCCTGTCCGTCGATCAGGATCTGGCCGCCTTCAACGTCGTAAAACCGCAAGAGCAGCTTGACCAAGGTGGATTTCCCTGCGCCAGAGCGGCCCACCAGGCCCACCTTTTCGCCGGGCTGAATTGTAAACTCGATCTGGTCCAGACCGCCTGCGCCGCGTCCGTAGTGATGGCTGACCTGGTTGAACCGGACTTCTCCCTTGCTGAGCTGAAGCGGCTTGGCGTCGGGGCCATCGGTCAGGGTGACGGGATCGGTGATCGTTTCCATCCCCTCGGCCACCACGCCAAGCGACCGGAACAGGGTCGATACCGCCCACATGATCCACCCGGTCATGGCGTTCAGCCGCAAGGTCAGGGCGGTTGCGGCGGCCACTGCCCCCACGCTTGTCTGCCCGACCGACCAGAGCCAGATCGCCCAACCGACCACGGCGACGATCAGAAACCCGTTCAACGCCGTGAGCACCACATCCATGATCGTGAAGATCCGCATCTCGCGGGCAAAGGTTTCGCGGGTTTCCTCGATGGCTTCGCGCGCATAGGCGATTTCGTTGTCATGATGGGCGAACAGCTTGACCGAATGAATGTTGGTGTAACTGTCCACCACGCGGCCGGTCGTCATGGACCGGGCGTCGGCGCTGGCCTTGGAGGCGGGTCCGACGCGGCGCATCGTCCAGCGCAACAGCAACCCGTAGAGACCCAGCCAGATCACCAGGGGCGCGGCAAGCCGCAGATCCGCGTCGGCCAGCAGGATCGCGGCACCGATCAGGTAGGCGAGCGCAAAGGTGATCGCATCGAAAACCTGGAAAATCGCGTCGCCCGCGCTGGTCGGTGTCTGCATGATCCTGTTGGCGATGCGACCGGCAAAATCGTTTTCGAACCAGCCCACGGGCTGGCGCAACACCTGCCTGTGCGCGCGCCAGCGGACCAGCGCGCCGAACTGCGGCAGGATCGCGTTGTTCAACAGCGCGACGTTGATCCCCTGGATCAGGGGCCTGAGCGTCAGGATGAACACTGCGGCGGCCAGAAACTCCCACCCATGCGCCGCCAAAATCTCGGTCGGACTGTCGGTCGACAGCAGGTCGACGACCCGCCCCATGTACCAGATCAGCCCGATCTCGATGACTGCAACCGCTATTGCCGAAATAGCGGTTATAAAGAACAGTCCCTTGAAGGGTTGCGAGTAGTCCCACAAAAATGGCCACAACCGGCGCGGCGGTGCGTCGGATTGTGAATACCCTGTAAAGGGATCGACCAGGTTTTCGAAAAAGCGGAACATGTGGGAGGCTCTTCTTGATGCCCGCCTGATATAGGCCGTGAAAGGCCAAATGACCATCAAAGTCGGTGACTAGCTGCCTTGTTGCAGCAAGGCCGCGCGGTCGAGCGTGAAGCCGGAAGCGATCCATCGCCGCTCGATCGCCGCCAGTGCCGCACCCAGTGCCGGACCCGTCAGACCCGGCATGAGATCCGCCGCCCTGACCGGAAATGTCGCGGCAGCGCCGGTCCGGATCACGATTTTCTGCGCCGGATCGGGCACGGTTTCAAAGATCGCTGCGCGCAGCAGCAAGATATCCCAGGCCGTCTCCGCACCATGTCGGTAACCCAGTTCGCCGGGTCCGGTCGACGCCCCCATCTCGTGCCGAAACAGGGCGAGGCGATCCCTGTCGGCCTTGCTCAACCGCAGGCGATCGGCGGTTTCCTCGCCCCCCAGCACCGCCAGCCTGCGGATGGCATCGGCGGGACAGTCCTCAAGATGCACAAGCACCGGCAGCAGTCGCGCATCGGCACCGGGAAGCACCCGGCTCAACACACCGGATTGCGCCATGGCCGCTACCGCCTGCCCCGGATCGGGCGCGGACAGCAGCTTTTTCATCTCGGCACCCAGACGTTCGCGCGACAGGCCCGCGATCCCGTCAAGCTCGGCCGCGCAGGCGGCAAGCCCTTCTGAATCAAGTCCATTTTCAGGGTCTGCATACCATGCGAAAAAGCGGAAGAACCGCAAGATGCGCAGGTAATCCTCGCGTATGCGATCGACAGGTTCACCAATGAACCGAAGATTGCGCCCCTTGAGATCGGCCAGCCCCTCACCGGTCGGGTCCAGCACAGTGCCATCCGCCGACGCATACAGCGCATTCATCGTGAAGTCGCGGCGGGCGGCGTCTTCTTCCAACCGGTCGGTGAACGCCACGGTTGCCCGGCGCCCGTCGGTCGACACATCCCGGCGCAGGGTCGTGACCTCGAACGGATGACCCTCTTGGACCAGCGTGACGGTGCCATGGTCAATACCGGTAGGCACCGCCTTGATCCCGGCCGCCTGGGCCAGATCCATCACGCGTTCGGGCCGTGCGTCGGTGGTGATATCGATATCGTGCACCGGTTCGCCAAGCAGGCCATTGCGCACGCATCCGCCCACGAACCACGCCCCGTGACCTGACCCGGTCAGCAGATCCATGACCATGCGGGTGGCCCGGGCGTCGATCCAGTCGGCAGACAGTTTCATGACGCCACCTGGTCGCAAAGCGCCTTCAGCATGCGGCCCGTGGCGCCCCAGATGTAGTAAGGGCCGAAGGGAACGACGTAGAATTGCCGCCACACCCCGCGCCAGCGGCGTTGTTCGACGCGGTAATTTCCCGCATCCAGCAAGAAGGAAAGCGGCACACGAAACACTTCCGCAACCTCGCCGGGTTCGGGAACAGCCTGGAATTCGGTTTCGATCCGCGCAAAAACCGGTTTTATGGAATAACCGGTTACCGTTTCGTGGGCAGGCAAGGTTCCAAGGATCGTGACGCTGGCGGGATCCAGCCCGATTTCCTCATGCGCCTCGCGCAGGGCGGCGGCTTCGGCGCTGGCATCGGTGGCATCGACCTTGCCGCCCGGCAAGGCGATCTGACCGGGGTGATGCTTCAGGTGAGAGGCGCGTTTGGTCAGGATGACGGCGTCGTCCAGCACCCCGATCAGCACCGCCGCATGGCGCAGCGCGCGGCCCGGCGGCAGCTTGATCTCGGGGTTCAGGTCGTAATCCGACGACAGGCGCGCCGGCCCCGACCGCAGGGCCGCCGCGATGTGATCGAGGTCAATCGAACGCGCCATCCTGATCCTCCGGGCCGAATTCTGCCTCGGATCCCAATGTGCGCGGGTCGAACTCGTAATGCGCGCCGCAGAACTGGCAATCCGCTGTGACCCGGCCGTCATCGGTGGTCATCTCGCCGATGTCCTGCGCCGAATAGATCGACAGGCTTTGCCGGACGCGATCGGCCGAACAGCTGCAACCGAACTGCACCGGAAGCGCGTCATAGACCCGAGGCGCTTCTTCATGGAAAAGGCGCAGCAAGAGGTCCGTGGGCGCAACATGTGGCCCGATCAGTTCCAATTGCTCGACCGTATCCAGAAGAATGTTGGCGCGGGCCCAGTTTTCGCCTTCGTCCTCATCCAGCAGATCGGTGGCGGCCATCAGGCCGCCTTCGCCGGATCCGCCGTCCCCCATCAGGGGCGAGGCTTTGGGCATATGCTGAAGGATCACGCCACCGGCGCGCCAGGTCATTGGCTCGCCCGGTTCCCGGCTTTGGCCATAGCTGAGCTGGAACCGCGTCGGCAGCTGTTCGGATTGGGCGAAATATGCCTCGGCACAGGCCGACAGCGATCCTCCGGCAAGCGGGGTGATCCCCTGATAGGGGGTCATGTCGGGGCCCTGGTCGATCAGGATTGCAAAATATCCCGCGCCGATCTGCTCGAACGGATCGGCGGCGGCATCGATGCGGTCCGCGTCATAGCTTGCATAGGCCCGGATGCGGGCTGGGGTGCCGTCTTCGGCGGGTGCGTAGAAATCCGTGGCGATCATGCGCAAGGGCCCGTCGCCCCGCACCTGCAGCGACAGCTTCCAGCGCAGCTTCATGGTCTGCCCGATCAACGCGGTCAGCAAAGCGGCCTCTGCCACCATGGCTTCGACAACGGGCGGGTAATTGTGCTGCGCCAGCACGCGGTCAAGCGTCTGGTCCAGCCGCGCCACGCGGCCGCGGATGTCGGAACGGTCAAGCTGGAACGGCAACACCGTGTCGTCCCATGCGATCCTTGTCGTCAGGGTCATCTTCTTTGTGTCCTGCTGTCTTGATGTTGGGGTTCCATATAGGAAGCCGGCCCGCAATCCCAAATTTGGCCGCAATCTCACGTCATGGCAGCCATGCGCCACGCTTGCCGCGGCGCCGCCAATGGTAAAAGATCACCCGAACCAGAGCCGAGCAAGCCCATCCCATGAAGATCCTTTTGGTGCATCAGAACTTTCCCGGCCAGTATCGGGAGCTGTTTGGATGGCTGGTCGCGCAAGATGAGCACGAGATCGTCTTTCTGACCCAACGCAAGAACGTGCCCCCGGTCAAGCGCGCCCGGATCATCCGCTATCAGCCACATCACACACCGGCATCGAACGCCTACGGCCCATCGAAATACTGGGAAGAATGTTGCGGCACCGGGCTTGGCGTGGCCTTCGCCGCCAAGACGCTGCAAGACGAAGGGTTCACGCCCGATATCATCCTTGGCCATGTGGGGTGGGGGGAGCTGACCTTCATCAAGCAGGTCTGGCCGGACGTCCCGGTCATCGGGTATTTCGAATACTTCTTTCTGGCCAGGGGCGGATCTGTCGGGTTCGACCCCGAATTCCCGGCCGCCGATCACGCTCCGTTCCTGATGCATGCGCGCAACGCGGTGAATTTCGCCAATATCCAGACGGTGGATCTGGGCCATTCGCCGACGATGTGGCAGCGCAACACGTTCCCCGAAAGCTTTCATTCCCGGATGTACGTGCATCATGATGGCATCCGCACAGACGTGTTGAAGCCGGATCCGACGGCACGGGTGGCGCTGTCCCGCCTGGGCCGCGACGTGACCGGCGAGGACGAGATCTTCACCTATATGGCGCGCAACATGGAACCCACGCGCGGGTTTCACAAATTCATGCGCGCGTTGCCCCGTATCCTTGACGCGCGGCCCAATGCGCGCGCGCTGATCATCGGCGGAAGCGAGGTATCCTATGGCAAGGCCAGCGACGCCAAGGGTGGCTACCGCGTCCAGATGGAACGCGAGGTCGGTGACCAGGTGGATTGGTCCCGCGTGCATTTTCTGGGCCGTGTTCCCTATGACGCCTACCAGAAGATCATCCAGGTCAGCCGCTGCCACATATACCTGACCGCGCCCTTCGTTGTGTCCTGGTCCCTGTTGGAAAGCATGGCGATGGGGGCAACAATCGTCGCCTCGGACACCGCGCCGGTGCGCGAGATCATGACCCATGGCGAAACCGGAATCCTGACGGATTTCTTCGATCACGAGGCGCTTGCGGAACGGGTTGTCGAGGTTCTGAGCCGACCGGCCGATTTTGCCCAGCTGGGACCAGCGGCCCGCGCCCACATGGTCGCGCATTACGATTTCCGGACCCGGTGCCTGCCGGAACATGTCGCCCGGATCAACAGCCTTGTCCCTGCCGACAAGGCCATCCCGATGCCCGTCTGACCGGGCGTGACGCTACAGGGTGTCCGTCTGGCCCGCCAAACCAAAGGCCGATCCGATCAGGCCAAGGATCGTCTGGGCCGATGTGATCGGGCTTTCGGTGACAAGCACCAGATCCCCGGGATGAACGCGGAAATTCCGTGCACTGAACAGGCCGTCGGCACTGGTCAAATCCACAACGAACACCGCACGCGCCCGGTCCGGCCCGCGATCACCGCCATGAACCGCCGTGTCGGGGTATTCCCGCAAGATCAGGATGCCGCCTGGATCGCCCCGCGCGCCCTGCACGCCGCCGATGATCGCCATCGCGTCCAGCGCGGTGACGTGATCTTGCGGGAAGTGGTGCTGGCTTTGCTGACCGGCCGCCCCAAGAGACAGGAAATAGCGCCTGTCGGCCTCGACGATCACCTGGTCGCCGCCTTGCAGCAGCGTATCGAGGTTGGGGTTGGAAAACAGCCTTTCGACGGACGTGCCGTAGATATTGCCGCCCCGCATCAGCCGGACCTGCGGATTGACCAGCCCCGCCTGCACTCCGCCACCCTGCGCGATCAGATTGAGGACGGTGTAATTGCGATCCGGCAATGGATAGGCGCCGGGCGCACCGACACCGCCGACCAGGTCGACGGAATTCGTGCGTCCCTCGACGAGGTTCAGCTGCACCTGCGCGGAAGGCACCACGAGGTCGATTTCGTCCTGAAGATGCTCGCGCGCCGATTGCAGGGTCAGACCCGATACGCGGGTATTTCCCACATAGGGCACGAAAATCGTGCCGTCCGGCGCGACGGTCAGGGCCTGTATCTGCACCTGCCGCTGCCCGTCCGGCGACAACAAGGAACTGTCGTTGCTGTCCCAGATCGTGATTTCCAGCTGGTCCCCAACGGCAATAACCTGTGTTCGCGCCCCGCCACTGGTGGGAATCCAATTCATTTCCCGCCGACCGGTGTGGGCCCATTCCGCAACGATGGGAAGGAAACCGCGATCTACGGCGTAAACGGCGAAATCCGCGTTATCTTGATCGGCGGCCGCCACAATCTCGCGTTCGACCGGCGCCATGCGCGGGAGGTGCGAACAGGCGGCCAAGACCATGCCAAGGCCAACCAGGCCGAGCATACCTCGAAGGTGGCGCATTTTTTTCCTCAAAACCAACATCTTCCCATGGTTTTCAGCATGGACCACGATACGGTGCCGGCATCCCCAGTCAACGGCGCATTCGAAATTTTCAACAAGAAGGCAAGGTTTCCAGGACCACCCGTTTCTTTTGCGGGATCAGATTGTTTTGCTTTTCGGACGCGCTGCGGCGGACTAGCGCTTTGACGCCACCGCCAAAGCGTGATTGCGTCCATGGGAATTTGAAAATCGGCGAACCATGGCTAAAACCATCTTATTGACCGGCGGCGCCGGGTATATTGGCTCTCACACTTATTTGTCCCTTGTGGCTGCGGGATACGACGTGGTCATCCTGGACAACTTCGCGAATGCGCGCCGGTCCGTGCCCGAACGCCTGGAACAGATCACCGGGCGCCCCGTCACGGTAATCGATGCCGATGTGCGAAACCGCGACGCCCTGACCGCCGCGTTCGCGAAACATCACATCGACGCCGTCGTGCATTTTGCCGCGCTGAAGGCCGTGGCCGAAAGCGTCGAACGGCCCCTTGATTATTTCGACGTCAATATCGGCGGGCTTACCAACCTCCTGCATGCGATGGAGGCGGCCGGATGCCGGCGGCTGGTGTTTTCCTCATCTGCCACGGTTTACGGTGTGCCCGATGAGACGCCGACACCGGAGACGGCGGAATTCAGGGGCATGAACCCCTATGGCCAGACCAAGATCATGGGCGAACAGATGCTGGACTGGCTGGCCAAGGCCAATCGTGACTGGGCCATCGGCACCTTGCGGTATTTCAACCCGGCGGGCGCCCATGACAGCGCCCTGATCGGCGAGGACCCCCGCGATATTCCGAACAACCTGATGCCCTACATCGCGCGCGTGGCCAACGGCCAGCTGGATCGGATCAATGTGTTCGGGAATGATTACGACACGCCGGACGGCACCGGTGTGCGCGACTACATCCATGTCGAGGACCTGGCACGCGGCCATGTCCTGTCATTGGAAAACCTGTTCAGAACCGGCGAAAGCCACCTGGTGAACCTTGGCACCGGCCGGGGATATTCCGTGCTCGAAGTGATCGCCGCCTATAAACGCGCCTCGAACCGGGATCTTCCCTTTACCATCACCGGTCGGCGACCGGGTGACGTTCCGATTTACGTGGCCAAGGCCGACAAGGCGGCCGAGGTTCTGGGCTTTCGGACCGAAAAGACGCTGGACGAAATGTGTGCCAGTTCATGGAAATGGGTGTCGGGACCGGCGTCTGATTAATGCGAAAGGAAGATGGGATGACGCGCAAGGCGTTGGTAACCGGATCGGCGGGATTCATCGGGCATCACCTTGTCACACGGCTGCTGGCCGATGGCTGGCAGGTGACGGGCGTGGATGCGATGACCGACTACTACGATGTCGCGCTCAAGGAACGGCGGCAGTCGATGCTGCTGCAGTCCCCCGGGTTCCGCGCGGTCAACGAGCGTATCGAAAAACCAGGCCTTCTGCATGACCTTATGGCTGATCAGCGCCCCGATGCCGTGATCCACCTCGCGGCGCAGGCCGGTGTCCGCTATTCCATCGAAAACCCGGAAAGTTATGTCGAAGCCAACCTGATCGGCACCTTCCGCCTGTTGGAGGCGATGCGTGCGTTCCCGCCCGCGCATTCGCTGCTGGCCTCGACCTCGTCGGTGTTTGGCGCGAATACCGTCATGCCCTATGCCGAGACGGCCAAGGCAGATACCCAGATGTCGTTCTATGCCGCCACCAAGAAGGCGAACGAGGCGAT
>Ga0102938_10003297_pt1 | contig 12078 bp, 9 predicted proteins | sample SalPonR2_B_D2_MG_FD_84516 | JGI IMG/M metagenome (GOLD analysis project Ga0102938, IMG submission 84516) | Salt pond soil microbial communities from South San Francisco under conditions of wetland restoration - Salt Pond MetaG R2_B_D2_MG | ecosystem: Environmental > Aquatic > Marine > Intertidal... | reverse complement strand
TTTAAATATAAAAAAACCTTTCATCTCTATATACATCTACTGATATATATAGGGACGAAAGGTCTTTCGCGGTACCACCCTATTTTGCGATAATAAAAAATCGCCTTACTCAAGTCGACAGAATTATGCATCCTATGAACTCTAGCTTTATATCGTAAGCACCCGTCCTCTTCTACTATCCTTCGAATCGGAAGCTCAGGAGTGATCATTGTATATCTCTTCAGTACTGATTTCCACCAACCATCAGTTCTCTATAACTGAGTTAAGATATTTTTCTCTCCCTCACAGCTGTTTATTTATCATTTGTTGATGATTATATATCCTAAGACCTAATCTGTCAATGATTTTTTTACTTTTTTGTAAAAAAGGAGTTAATTTAACTTGACAATTATATTTTAGAGATTTAAAATGAAGAACAATTAGAGTGATACACAAGGTTATCTCGTCTTTAACTGACGGGTTTTTTTAAATTCAGGAGGGAGAATTTGTGGATATCAAAAAAAATGAACAGAATTATAATTTAGATTTAATTCTGAAAGATATTAAAAAAGCATCTAAAAATTTAAAAGGAATAATAAACGAAACTAAGTTAATAAAAAGTAGTTTTTTCAGTGATGAATCCGAAAACAACGTATACTTAAAAACTGAAAACCTTCAATTTACAGGATCTTTTAAAATTAGAGGAGCTTATAATAAAATAAGCCTTCTCCCTGAAGAAAAAAAATTGAAAGGAATTATTGCATCTTCAGCAGGTAATCATGCTCAAGGAGTAGCTTATTCAGCAAAAAAATTAGGACTTAAATCTACTATTGTTATGCCTAATATAACCCCTTTAATAAAGGTAGAAGCTACAAAAAAATACGGGTCTGACGTTATTATTCACGGTGATATATACGATGAATCTTACGAAAAGGCCATGGAATTATCTAATAAATATGGATATGAATTTATTCATCCCTTCGACGATTACGATATAATCTGCGGCCAGGGAACTATTGGATTGGAAATTTTAGAAGATTTAGAAGATGTGGATATTATTTTAGTTCCTGTTGGTGGTGGTGGATTAATAAGCGGCATTGCTCTTGCTGTAAAAGCATTTAATCCTAATATAAAAATTATCGGAGTAGAACCTGAAGGTGCTATGGCTATGAAGTTATCTTTAGATAACAAACAGTTAACCAGTTTAAATAATGTTAATACATCTGCAGAAGGTGTTGCAGTAAGATGCCCCGGCGAAGATACTTTTGATATTATTAGAAATTATGTTGATGGTATAATTACTGTGTCTGAAAAAGACATAATGGAAGCACTTCTCATGCTTATCGAAAAACACAAGTTTTTGTCTGAAACTGCTGGAGTACTACCTCTTGCAGCATTGAAAAAGTTGGAAGAAAATAATAAAAATATTGTTTGTGTTATAAGTGGTGGTAATATTGATGTTGTTACTATTTCATCTATGATAAATAAGGGTTTAATTTCAAGAGGAAGAATTTTTTGTTTTTCTGTAGATCTTCCAGATAAACCAGGGCAACTACTCAAAATATCAAAATTACTTTCCGAGCTAAATGCCAATGTAATAAAACTTGACCACAATCAATTTAAAGCTATGGACAGATATCTACATGTACAGCTTGAAGTCACAGCGGAAACAAACGGTCATACTCATATTAATGAAATTTTAGACAGACTTGAAGAAGAGAATTTTACCTTTAAGAGAATATATTAATCAAAAAAAATAAAATCCTGCAGTAAACTGCAGGATCAATTTTTTTAGTTTCTATGCTTATACAGGTGTTACTTCTTCAGCTTGAGGGCCTTTCGGTCCTTCAACTACGTTGTAAGTAACCTTTTCGCCTTCTTCTAAAGTTTTGAAGTTTGGCTTGTTGATTTTTGAATAGTGAACGAATACATCTTGTCCATCTTCTCCTGTGATAAAACCAAAACCTTTTTTTGCATCAAACCATTTTACTGTTCCATTAATCATTAATTGAATCCTCCGTTAAATTTTATTTTCCTTTAAACTTTACAACAATTACAAACTTCCTTAAATTTACTTCTTTATAAAACTATAAATTTTCTACTCAGTGCTTATTTGTTAATACATTGTTCATTAAAGGTTATAATACATAATACATGTTTTTCTCAAAAATTGCAAGTTTTTGGATAGATTAATTTTATTTTATTGACATTAATGGTTTCTTTTGCTAAGATATTCTTATATTAAGGGCGTATAGCTCAGCTGGGAGAGCACCTGCCTTACAAGCAGGGGGTCATAGGTTCGAGCCCTGTTACGCCCACCATTAAACCGATTTTTTTAAAGAATCGGTTTTTTTATATGAAAATAACTTTATTTCTTCCAATTCTTTTTGACTCATATAAAGCATTATCTACTTTTTTTATTAATTTATTTTGATTACAACTCTTTTCAAGTTTTACCCTGGTTATTCCAACAGATACTGTAATGTATTCACTTAGCGGTGATTTTTGGTTTTCTAATTTCAGCTTTTCAATTTCTTCGTTAATTTCATTTCCTAATTTTTTTAAATCTTGTTTGTTTAATTTGTGATCGGTAATTAAAAATTCATCACCGCCGTATCTATAAGCTCTCACTTCATATCTTCTAGATATTTCTTGAATTTTGCTACCAATACTTTTAATTGCTTTATCTCCTTGAACATGTCCGTAAGTATCATTGTATTCTTTAAAAAAATCGATGTCAACCATTATTAAATTGATTAATTTACTCTTAATATCATTTTGGATAAAAAGATTATCCATCTTCTTATTTAGGTAATGTCTGTTATATAATCCAGTTAAATTATCTGAATTTGATTGGTTTCTAAGAATTTTATTAACTTTTTTCAATTTTATTTCCGTTTTTTGTCTTTCATTGATTTCTTTAACTAAATTAGTAGATTTAATCGAATTATTTATAGCTATTGCAAGATACGGTGTTATTAAATCTATAATTGAAGTATGTCTATTATCGTAAATATCTTTTTTATAGCTTTGAACTGTTAAAACCCCTATAACTTCACCTTCAAATATAAGTCTTTTCATTATAACTGTTTCAGAAATTCTATTAAAAGGTTCAACAACTATCTCATCAACATATTTTGATTTCTCATCTATTGTTTTTATGTGTATATCTTCGTTGTTCCTAACTACATAAGATGCAAAATGTCTTCTGCTATTTACATCTATTGGTTGTATTTTATCTCCATGTATAACATCACCTTCTACATATTCTTTAAAATTTATTTCTTGACTGTCTTTGTCGTAAAGAGCAATTCCGAATACATCCAGCGGGATAGCTTCTTTTAAGTGTTCATGAATTTTAGCCACAATTTCTTTTAATTTTAAAGACGAATTTATCTCTCTTATTATTTCCGTTGCTGTTTCAAACACGTCTCGTTTTTCTTCTAATTCTTTATTGTGTTTTTCTATTCTGTTCTTTTCTTTCTGGGATTTAACTATGTCAAATTTGCTTTTTACAGCCATGAGTCTCATTTTTAATATATTTTCATTGTATTTATCGAATATTTTATCGTAAGCCATATAATGATCTGCTGTTTTTTTATAATTTTTCCTTTTATAATTAATCATAGCATTATTTTTTTCTAAGGTAAGTTCTGTTATTAGTGAATCTCTACCATCTAACGTATCATAAGCTTCATCAATTAAAGCTTCTGCTTTCTCAAAATAATCTTTTTTAACCAAAAGCTTAATATAATCGTCATATGCTTCAAATATATACACCCCGTCTTTAGCTTCTCTAAATACAGCTATGCTTTTTAAAAAAGATTTCTCTGCTTCTTTATATTTTTCTTGATTTTTATATATTCTACCTCTAATCATTTCATTATAAGCTAAACCTATATTATCCTTTATCTTTTTACTTATTTTATCTGATTTTTCTACAAACTCAAGTCCAGATTTAAACTCTCCTATCTCAGTCATTATTTCAGCATAATTAGAATAAATGACACCTAAGCTTTGTGGATTTATTTTTTTGTCGTAAATTAGTATCTCCTCTAAATATTCTTTAGAGGTCTTAAAATCCTTGAGTTTTTTATATATTTCACTTATATTTGTTTTTATTTTTGCTGTGCTATCCATATCATTTTTCTTTTCTGCCTCTTCAAGTGCTTCTAAGTAATATTCTAGCGATATTTCATAATTTCCAGTCGTATAATAATATATTCCTAAGGTTAGATAGTTCTGTATTTTTGATACATACTTCTCTCCTCTATCTTCAATTATCTTTTTAATATCCAAGTTTATACTTAAACTATCCTTTAAATTTCCTTTATCAAATAATCCTGCCGCATAATGATACCTGCATTCCTGAAGCTTATCCTGTAAATTATTCTCTTTGCATATTTCAATAGCTTTTTTTATATACTTTAAAGCATAATCTATGTTATGATATTTATTGTTTTTAAAATTATCAATTTCTATATCTACTGATTTTATTGCATCCATTTTATCACTCCCGGAAATTATTATCTTAATTATATATAAATTGTATGGTTTTTACAAACAAAATGTTAATATTTGCCTTGACTTATTAAAAAAATAGTAAGAAAATCATAGTATGACATTCTATGGAGGTATTATGGAAAATTTAGAAAAGAATAATCAATTAAGTATGAATAGAATAACTTTTAAATTAGCTCTTCCTTCTATAATGGAAATGTTTCTGCACACTCTTCTTGGTATTGCAGATACTGCAATGGTTGGAGCTTTAGGTGGCTATGCTATTGCTGCAATTAGTTTAACCGACAACCCAGTTATGCTACTAATAGCAGTTTTTGCTGCTCTAAGTGTAGGTACTACAGCACTGGTGGCTAGATTTATAGGTGCAAAAAATTATAAGGATGGAGAGGATACCATACTCCAATCTCTTTTTTTAAGTTTAGTATTATCGATAATTTTTTCTTTAGTAGGATTACTTTTATCTAAAAATATTGTAGTATTAATGGGGGCTGAGCCGGATGTTGTTCCATATGCTACTAAATATATGAGAATAATAATGTTGGGTCTTCCAGGTTTAATAATTACTCTAATAATGTCTGGAGCCTTAAGAGGTTCCGGAGATACGAGAACTCCTATGATAGTAACCGGTATTGCAAATGTTTTGAACATTATAGGTAACTTTTTACTTATCTTTGAAAGTAGAACTGTATCATTATCTCTACCTCTATTAGATGAAAGTTTTAGTATTTTTATCCCTGGAGCTGGATTAGGTGTTACTGGAGCTGGTATTGCTACAACTGTAGGTAGATATATTGCTACTTTTTTAATTCTTAGAATATTATTTAATCCAAAAGGTGAATACAATCTTGATTTTAGCAATTTTAAAATTAATAAGGTAATAATAAGAAGAATTTTTAAAGTAGGTTTACCTGCAGCAGGGGAACAGCTATTATTTAGATCTGCTCAGCTTGCTTTTTTTAGAATTGTAGCTTCATTAGGTACGGTAATGATAGCAGCACATAAGATAACTATTACCGCCGAGTCTATATCTTTTATGCCTGGATGGGGTTTTGCTCTTGCAGCAACTACTTTGGTAGGACAATACTTAGGTGCCGAAGATAAAGACAATGCTAAAAAAGGTGGTTATACTGCAGCTTATATGGCTGTTTCCATGATGTCTGTCTTAGGTGTAGTATTTTTCTTTTTCCCGGAAATTTTTATTAATATTTTTACGGATGATCCTGAAATATCTAAATATGCAGTAATATGCTTAAAAATTGTTGCAATAGCTCAACCTTTCTTAGCAATAGCTATGGTTTTTGCAGGAGCTTTACGTGGAGCAGGAGATACAAAGACGGTACTTATTGCTACAGGTTTAACCTCATGGGTAGTAAGGGTAGGATTAGGTTACATTCTTGCTATTAAAATGGGTTACGGTTTACCTGGAGCGTGGGTCGCTATGGTTCTTGATTTTGGTATAAGAGGTATTGTCTTCCTTCTACTATTTAAAAAAGGATCCTGGCAAAATATAGAAGTTTAATACTTTTGTTTTTATAGGGTATATATATTCTATAAGGAGGTCACTCATGAAAACAAAAACATTAAGTATCTTAAATCTATTCACCTTTGCTTTAGTCTTAACTGTAAATGCTCTGGCAAATATACTACCAATAAATGGATTGACTACAGGAGATGTTTCTGATAATTATATCAATTTATTTACTCCTGCAGGATTTACTTTTTCAATATGGGGTTTAATCTACACATTGCTTGGTATATTTGTAGTTTATCAACTTATTTTAAGTTTTAAAAATCAAAGAACCCATTTTGTCGAAAAGATTGGATACTGGTTTATTATATCTAATTTCTTGAATTCTATATGGATTTATACTTGGCACAATCTGATGATATCAATCAACTTAATAATAATGCTCCTGCTTTTGATTTCACTAATAATAATCTATCTAAGATTAGATATAAGAAATAGCCGAGATAATAAGAAGGTTAAAATGCTCGTTCACATACCTTTCAGTATCTACTTGGGTTGGATTTCAGTTGCAACTATTGCCAACTTTAGCGCATTTTTTGTTAGCTTCAACTGGAATGGCTTCGGTCTTTCAGAAACTTTCTGGACAGTATTGGTACTTGTAGTAGCTATTTTACTAGGAATTATTTTCACCATAAGAAATAAAGACATTTTTTACACATTAGTTGTAGTCTGGGCTTTTATCGGAATATTGTCTAAAAGACTTTCTGTTGATATTACATATCCGATTATAATTGGAGTTGTTGCAGCCGGAATAGCCTTGCTATCTTTGCTGGTATTATATAAAACATTTAAAAAAGATACATACTTGGAATTTCATTGATAAAAATTAAGTATAATTCTACTTTCAATCTAAAAAAAACAACCGCTGACCTACAGCGGTTGTTTTTTTTGGTGACCCATCGGCGATTCGAACGCCGGACACCCTGATTAAAAGTCAGATGCTCTACCAACTGAGCTAATGGGTCTTAATTAAGCATTTTTACATGCTTAAATATAATACTATAGTTAAACTTGCTTGTCAATACTAAATAAAGAATTTTCCTCTAATAAATGTTTCACTTCTTTTAGGACCTACTGAAACTATATCTGCTTTTAGGTTGGTTAGCTCTTCTATCTTTTCTACATACTTTTTTGAATTTTCAGGAAGTTCTTCATACTTTTCGGCTTTTTCTACTTCTTCTAAAGACCATCCATCCATTTCAATATAAACAGGATTACATTTTGCCAGTGTCTCTAGACTTGAAGGAAAGAAATCTATTTTTTTCCCTTCTAATTCGTAGGAGGTACATATTTTTATCTTATCTAACCCGGATAATGTATCAAGTTTTGTAATGGCCATTGATGATAATCCGTTAATGTCTTTTGAATAGTTCAACATGACTGTGTCAAGCCATCCACACCTTCTCGGTCTACCAGTTGTAGTTCCGTATTCAAATCCTTTTTCTCTTATATAATCTCCCTCTTCATCAAAAAGTTCTGTTGGAAAAGGACCTTTTCCTACTCTTGTAGTATAGGCTTTAACTACTCCTAAGGATTTATTTAAGTCGTAAGGACTAACGCCTGTTCCTACAGGAATTCCTCCGGAAATAGGATGAGATGATGTTACATAAGGATAAGTACCAAAGTCAATATCCAAAAATGTTCCCTGGGCACCCTCAAATAAAACTTTTTTATTATCATCTACTGCTTCTCTAATTATAGGTTGAGTATTTATTATGTATTTTTTAAGTTCTTCTAAATATCCAATATATTCTTTTACAATTTCATCTTCATTAAGAGGATTAGAATCGTAGTATTTAGTTAATAGATCGTTTTTTCTTTTGATATTATATCTCAATTTTTCTTCAAAAGATTCTAAATATTCAAAGTCACATATTCTCAATCCGGTTCTTTCAACCTTATCTCTATAACAAGGTCCTATTCCTTTTACTGTTGTACCTATCTTCTTTTTACCTCTTGCTTCTTCTTCAAGTTTATCGATTTCTACATGATATGGGAAAATAATATGAGCTCTATCGGATATTTTTAAATTATCTAAGCTTACTCCTAAATCTTCCAGATATTTGATTTCTTCTATTAAAGATTTAGGGTTTACCACAACACCATTTCCAATAAGACACGGTTTATCTTTATAAAGAATTCCCGAAGGTATCAGATGCAATTTGAATTTTTGATCATCAAGTACTACTGTATGACCTGCATTATCACCACCCTGATATCTTACTACCATGTCTGATTCTTTGGCTAAATAATCTGTTATTTTGCCTTTTCCTTCATCTCCCCATTGAGCTCCTAATATTACTAAATTTGACATTATAATCTCCTATCTATCCTATTTAATATTTCTCTTGCCATTACAACTCCAGCAGCTGAAGCTTGAGCTAATCCTCTTGTTACTCCTGCTCCGTCTCCTCCGGCAAATAAGTTTTCAACCTTTGTTTCAAGTTTACTGTTTAAATCTACTCTCGAAGAATAAAATTTAACTTCTACTCCATACAAAAGAGTATGTTTTGAATAAACTCCCGGAGCCACTTTATCCATAGCTTTAAGCATTTCAACTATGTCCTGTAAAAATCTGTAAGGTAGAACCAAACTTAAATCTCCCGGTGTCGCATCCTTTAAAGATGGTTGAAGAAGACTTCTTTCTAATCTTTTATGTGTAGATCTTCTTCCATCTAATAAATCTCCTAACCTCTGGACAAGAACTCCTTCTCCAAGCATATTTGCCAGTGATGCTATATATTTTCCGTAAGCTATAGGAGAATCAAAAGGTTCTGTAAATTCTTTTGATACAAGTAATGCAAAGTTTGTTTTATCTGTTCTTTTGTCTGCATAAGAATGGCCGTTAACGGTTTTTATACCATCGTTGTTTTCAATAACTACTTCTCCATAAGGGTTCATACAGAAAGTTCTAACTCTATCATCAAATGACTTAGTGTAGTAAATTAATTTTGATTCGTAAACTACATCAGTGATGTCCTTCATTACAACTGCTGGTACTTCTACTCTTACCCCAACATCTACAGCATTGTTTTTAAGTCCAAGTTCAAGTCTTTCACTCTCATCCTTAAACCATTCAGAACCTTCTCTTCCCGGTGCTGCTGCTATATATTTGCCGTAGAAAGTATCCCCTTTGTTTGTCTTTACTCCTACAGCTTTATTATCTTCTACAATGATTTCTTCAACTGCTGTTAAAAATTCTATATTAATTTTATCCTGAAGATAGTATTGAATTTTTTTAAGTATTTCGTAGTTTTTATCTGTTCCAAGATGTTTAATTAATGCAGGGATTAGCTTCAGGTCTGCAGATGCAGCTTTTTTTTCTATTTCTAACACTTTTTGCTGATCCATTCCATGGATTTCTTCAGTTCCACCAAATCTTACATATATGCTATCTATATATTTTATTAATTCTTCTAATTTTTCTTTAGTTATATATTTATCTAAAACTCCACCAAATTCAGTAGTCAGAGTAAGCTTTCCATCTGAAAATGCTCCGGCTCCTCCCCAACCCGTTACTATAGAACATGGTTTACATTTAATACATTTATCTACTGTCTTTCCAATAGGACAACTTCTTGCATCTATATTTTTTCCTTTTTCTAAAAGGAGTATATTTAAATTCTCGTCTTTTTCAATTAGTTCTAATGCGGTAAAGATACCTGCTGGCCCTCCACCTATAATTATAACATCATAATTTTTTTTATTCATACATACCTCCTTGCTATCTTTCTCGATAGCCCACTATATATTATCAAATAGATAGTTTATAGTCAACAATTTACGAATATTTTTTTTAACTTAGTTAGTTTTATTCGTTTATATTCTTTTATTATTGCGATTTTCTTGTTTTTTAATATTAAAATTAGTTATAAAAGGTATAATAACGAATTTTATATAGTTTTTTTCTATATATAATTCGTTTGTAGTCGTATCGATGTTTTATTATATTTTTAAAGTATTTTTATTTCTAAAATATTTTACTATAATTTAACATCTCAAAAATATAAAGGTGGATAGCTATAGCTAATCCACCTAATTTAATATTATGTACTACTTGATTGAGTCTATAATGGCCTTAATCTCTTGATTCGTTTTTCCAAAAGTTGTATCGACTTCTATTTCTTCATCTATTATTTTGTCTACTAGTTCTTCTATCTGTTTTCTTATCTCTTCAGGTACAATCTCCTTGTAGTACTTATTTTTTGCTAAAGAGACTCCATTTTCTTTTAAGCCAAGTCTGTCAACTTCATAACTTTTATCGGTTTTTTAATCTTCTGTATTTCTCCACAAGCTGTTAAAGAGATAATTAGGATTAGTGTTAAAAATATGATGATTATTTTTTTCATTTTTTCTCCCACTAATTAACTCTATGCAAGTTCAAGGGCTATTTCCATCATTTTAGTAAAACTTTTCTGTCTTTCTTCAGGTGTTGTTTCTTCACCTTTGACTAGAGAGTCTGAAACCGTAAGTATTGTAAGGGCATTAACTCCTGCATTGGTTGCATTACAGTATAGTGCATAACTTTCCATTTCTACTGCAAGGACTCCCATTTTCGCCCATTTTTTCCAGCTATCTTCCTTTTGAGAATAAAAAACATCAGAAGTTAATATATTTCCTACGTGTACTGTTACATCTTTTTCATCTGCTGCTTTTTTAGCTTTTGAAAGAAGATCGTAAGAAGCTATAGCTGAATAGGTTCCCGGTAGGTCGTACTGATCTGCATAGTTCGAGTCTGTACATGCTCCCATTCCAATAACTACATCGTATAAATTGAGATTCTCATTAAAAGCTCCGCATGAACCAACTCTTATTAAATTTTTGACATCGTAAAAATGAATAAGCTCGTAGCTGTATATCCCAATAGATGGTACTCCCATTCCAGTACCCATAACTGATACCTTTTTACCTTTATAAGTTCCTGTGAACCCTAACATATTTCTTACTCCGTTAAACTGTTTTACATTTTCGAGGTAGTTCTCTGCAATAAATTTAGCTCTTAGAGGATCACCCGGTAGAAGTATCGTTTCTGCTATTTCTCCTTTTTTTGCTTCAATATGAGGTGTTGTCATAGTTTTTCACTCCTTATTTTTATTTAAAACATAATTTGTACAAAACAACCTATAATAAGTATATTAATTACCTAATTATTATGCCTTCATAAATTATATCAATAGCTATCTGATAGTCAAGTAAACACTTATTATAAGCTTACTTTATATTTATACCCACTGTTGATTTTTTTATATATTAAATATTACTGTAATAAAAAAACGGAAATCTTAGATCTCCGTTTCATTAAACTATTTGTTTTTTTAATCTTTCTATAATATTTTTTACAGCCGGTATTTGTATTAGTATAAGTGTAATAACTCCTTCTACTAGTAAATAAGTTCCATTATATACTGCTGAATAAACAAATACATTCGTACCTTCGGGGGCATATATTCCCCAAAAAACTACTCCTGATATAAAAACACAGAGAAATCTTCCAAATACTCCAATGGCATAACCGATGGTAAGTCCTTTTTTATATTTTCTAAATAGTCCAGCTAGCCCTAATGCTCCGAAAGCAAAGGGATAATCTAAGATTATCTGTACCGGTGTCATAGCATAAGGTGCTATAAGTAAATCTAAAAGTCCAAAAGCCATACCTGCAAGAATTCCCTGTCTTGGCCCAAATAAATACCCAATTAAAACGACAACCAGCATACTGAAGGGAGTTACTGAACCTCCCTGAGGCATTCTAAATAGTGTAATTTGATTTAGCCCAAAAGCTATTGCTATAAGTATAGCCGATGTTACCAAGACTTTCGTGCTTCTCTTTCTTTTGTCACCTTTGCTTATCACTACAAATATAACTGCAATAATAAGGATAATTAATATTTGTCCAGTAGCAGATTCTAAAAAATTCTGCAAATCCATAAAAAAACCTCCTTTCAATTCAGGAGGATGCTGTAATATCTATAAAACTTACAATAGATGCGCTTCCCTCCGCCGGTATTATCCGGTTCAGGTATAAGGGTTTAATTCTCAGCTTACAGCTCCCC
>Ga0102938_10003296_pt1 | contig 12079 bp, 9 predicted proteins | sample SalPonR2_B_D2_MG_FD_84516 | JGI IMG/M metagenome (GOLD analysis project Ga0102938, IMG submission 84516) | Salt pond soil microbial communities from South San Francisco under conditions of wetland restoration - Salt Pond MetaG R2_B_D2_MG | ecosystem: Environmental > Aquatic > Marine > Intertidal... | reverse complement strand
TGGGATGTCACGCCGCCGACGGTCGCCGGCCGATCTTTACGGTCGGATGCAGCGTTTTTCGTGACGATGACGACGCCGTCAAGGGCATGTTGATCAGCCTATCCAACGTGACGGAATTAGAAGAAACCAAACGCGAACTCAGTTTGGCGAAGGAACACGCCGAATCGGCCAGTCAGGCCAAGAGCTCTTTCTTGGCCAACATGAGTCACGAGATTCGCACCCCGATGAATGCGGTCCTGGGTTTCACCGATATTCTGCGTCGCGGCATCGAACAGGACACCGTCAAACAGCAAAAATACCTGGACACGATTCATGCCAGCGGATCGCATCTGTTGTCCTTGATCAACGACATCTTGGATTTGTCCAAGGTCGAAGCCGGACGGATGGAAGTCGAGTCGATCGCTTGCCAACCCCACCGAATCGTCGGGGACGTCTTGCAAGTCTTGGACGCTCCGGCCAAGAAGAAAGACCTGTCGCTGTCGTTCGAGTGCAACAGCGAGGTGCCCGAAACGATTCAGAGTGACCCGGCAAGGATTCGACAAGTCTTGCTGAACTTGGCGGGCAACGCGATCAAGTTCACCAACCAAGGCGGTGTGGCGATCGCAATCGGCTTGGACGAAAGCGGCGACGTCCCGCGATACGAGTTCCGCGTTCGCGATACCGGCATCGGATTGTCCGTCGATTCGATGAACAAAATTTTTGATCCGTTCAGCCAGGCCGATTCTTCGACGACACGAAAATTCGGCGGCACGGGGCTGGGGCTTTCGATCAGCAAACGTTTCAGCGAAGCCCTCGGAGGCGACATTCGCGTCGAAAGCCGTCCGGGGCATGGCAGCACTTTCATCGTCCGCATCGCTGCCGGCGAGATCGCCGATACCGAACGAATCCGACCCTCGACGGAAGACTTGGCGATTGATGCCGAGGATCGCGACGCCTGCATCCTGCAATTGCCGGCGATGAACATCTTGCTGGTCGACGACGGCGAAGAAAACCGTGATCTGATGTCGATCATCTTGGATCGAGCCGGCGTCGATTACATGACGGCGGAAGACGGGCTGCAAGCGGTCCGACTGGCCGAGCGACACCCGTTCGATTGTATCTTGATGGACATGCAAATGCCGGTCATGGACGGTTACGAGGCCGCGGCGAAGCTACGCGGGGACGGTTACCAGAAACCCATCGTCGCGCTGACCGCCCACGCGATGCAAGGCGATGCCGAAAAATGCTTCCAAGCCGGATGTTCGCATTTCTTGACCAAGCCGATCGAAATCGATCGTCTGACGGCCCTGTTGTCCGGAATCGCCGGCGACCTGGGAATCACGCACTACAAGCCGCAAACCGTTTCCCTCGACGACAACGCCTCACCCGGTCCGATCGACGATCCGGTCGAACGTGCCGACGGCCAGGCGGTGGCGGTGCCGGCGCGTGTCGGGCAGCTTTGCGATGACCAGCCGATCCATTCGACCTTGCCGGTCCGTCATGCCAAGTTCAACAAGATCGTGCGGAAATTCACCGATCGTCTCGAAGCGACCGTCGACGCGATCGAGGCGGCCTGTCGTGATCAGGACTTGGAAGCCTTGCGGAGTCTTTCGCACGCTTTGAAAGGCACCAGCGCGAACTGCGGGTTCTTGCCGATCTCGCAGGTTGCCGCGGAAGTCGAAACGTTGGCGAAAGAAGCCGATCTGTTCGCGGCCTCGGAACGGGTCGCCGTGCTGCATCAGATCCGGCACCGAGTCGTCGAGCCGACGGCATTGCCCACGGCGGAGGGCGACAGGCCGTCGCAACCCGGACCCCGGCCGGTCTTGTCAAGACGAGCCTTCACCGACCAAGAGATGCTGTCGCTGGATCTGTCGCTGGATCTCAGTGACCCCGCAGCCCCCACAACCGGAAAATCCTGATCCCTGATTCGAGTCAATTTCGAAACAAGACTCTGCCATTGTACATCCGGCCATCGCCGACCTAGTTTTCACAAGGTCTGAGCGATACCGCTTTTTTGAAACATCATGTCCACGACCACCCAATCCGATTCGATCAGCCACGTCGTTTTGACCGACAACAAGCACGTTGCCGCCATCACGGGAAAAGCGACATCGGTGCCGCACGTGGACGACCTGCTGATCGAACGCGCGCCGCGAGATTCGCGGGTGATGATCGTCGACGATGAAGAAATCAACGTCGACGTGGTGCAGGCGTATCTGGAAGAAGAAGGTTTTACCAACTTCATCACGACGACGGATTCACGCGAAGCGATCAATTTGGCCCAGCGTCACAAGCCCGATCTGGTCTTGTTGGACATCAACATGCCACACGTCAACGGATTGCAAATCTTGCGGACGATGCGTTTGGACGCGCAGTTGAAACGCATCCCGACGGTGATCTTGACCGCCGAAACCGGTGCGGAAAATAAACTCAAGGCCCTGCGACTCGGTGCGACCGATTTCTTAGCCAAGCCGGTCGATCCGAGTGAGCTGATGCTGCGGTTGGAAAACGTTTTGGCGGCCAAGGTTTACTACGATTACTTACGGGAGTACTCCGATTCTCTGGAGCATCAAGTCCGCGAACGCACCGCCGAATTGGAACATTCACGCTATGAAGCGATCCATTGCTTGGCCAGGGCCGCGGAATACCGTGACGACGTGACCGGCCGTCACGTCGTGCGGGTCGGGAGGTACAGTGCGATCATCGCCGCCGCGCTGGGATTCACCGAGGACGACATCCGTGAACTCGAAAGCGCCGCTCAGCTGCATGATATCGGCAAGATCGGCATTCCCGATGCGCTGCTCAACAAGCCCGGCAAGCTGGACGTGGAAGAGTTCGATATGATCAAGCTGCACTGCAACATCGGTGTCCAGATCATCGATCCGGCCATCGACGGGGGAACGGACCGAGGCAAGACGCACAGTTGGGCTGGTCGAGAAATCACGTCCGGCGTGACCACGTCGCCGGTGCTGCAATTGGCATCGACGATCGCCGCGACGCATCACGAAAAATGGAACGGTTGCGGCTATCCCAACGGTTTGGCCGGTGAGGACATCCCGCTGGTCGGCCGCATCGTCGCGGTGGCCGACGTGTTCGACGCCCTGTCCAGCAAACGCAGCTACAAAGACGCGATGCTGCCCGCCAAGTGCATTGAGATCTTGGAAGAAGGACGCGGTGAACATTTTGATCCGCGAGTCTTGGACGCCTTTTTGACATCCGGCGAACTCATCATGGACGCTTGGCGGACGTTGAAAGATGCGGACTGACCTTCGACTCGGGATCCGACGGCCCCGACGGGTCGGCCTTCTTTGAAAGCTCGTCTTTGTAAACGCGATCGAGCACGCCGTTGACGAACCGTTGGCTGTTCTTGTCCCCGTAACGCTTGGCCAGCAAGATCGCCTCGCTCACGGCGACCTGTCCGGGCGTGCCGCCGAACAGGATCTCATAACACCCCAAACGCAAGACATTGCGATCGGTCGCGGGCATTCGCGGCAACGTCCAGTGCGTCGAAAGTTTGGTCAGCCGGCGATCGATTTCCACGCGGTGTTTCAGAGTGCCTTCCAGCAATCGCTGCGCGAATTCGGTCAATCCTTTGCGGCCTTGCAGTCGTGATTTGATGAATTTCTTGGCGCCTTCGGCGTCGCGTGTTCCGCCCAAGTCGGCTTCGTAGAGTAGTTGCAGGACGATTTCGCGGGCGCGACGACGGGTGGACATGAAAACTTGTGAGGGCTGAGGGCCGAGGATCGGTGGGAGGGGGGGAGCGGGGCGAGTACCGAACGTTCAGTCCGGTGCCCTGAGACCTTCGCCGAGTCGGAGCATTTCGAGTACCGCTTCGGCGGCTTCATGGCCTTTGTTTCCGACCGTTCCGCCGCTGCGATTGATCGCTTGTTCCAGCGTGCGACAGGTCAGCAGGCCGAATCCGATCGGTTTCCCCGATTCCAGTCCTAGATTCATGATCGCCAAACTGACCGCGCGGTTGATGTGTTCGTCGTGTGTGGTTTCGCCTTGGATGACGGCGCCGAGCGTAACGACGCCGACGACGGTCGGCATCATCAAGAAATTTTTCGTTGCCAAAGGGAGTTCCCACGCGCCCGGGACACGGGCGACCACGATGTCGTCGGCCGCGACCCCCGCGGAGGTCAACGTTTCGATCGCGCCGTCGACGAGCGCGTCACAGATCGATGCGTTGTAACGACTCGCAACGATCGCGAATTCTCCACTCGGGAGACTGCCAGTGAGGCCATCGATTTGTGGCAACTCAATTGACATTCTTCAGGCTCATCAGAAATTCAGCGTTGTTTTGGGTTTTCTTCAGTTGCGTGACCAAGTTTTTCATGGCGTCGGCCGGTGACAAGTCGGCCAAGTGACCGCGGAGGGCCGAGATGCGGCAGTACTCTTGTTCGTCCAGCAACATTTCTTCGCGACGCGTTCCGCTGGCGCTGATGTCCACCGCGGGCCAAATGCGTCGATCGACCAGGTCGCGGTCCAACACGATTTCCAAGTTACCGGTGCCTTTGAATTCTTCAAAGATCACATCATCCAGGCGACTGCCCGTGTCGACCAGTGCGGTGGCAAGGATGGTCAACGAACCCCCTTCTTCGACTTTCCTGGCCGAACCGAAAAAGGCTTTCGGTTTTTGCAACGCCCCGGCGTCCAGGCCGCCGCTGAGCAGTTTGCCGGTCGATTCGCCGTCGCTGTTGTGCGCGCGAGCCAGACGCGTGATCGAATCCAGAAAGATCACGACGTCGACACCGTTTTCGACCATGCGTTTCGCTTTTTCGATCACCATCTGGGCGACTTGAATGTGTCGCTGCGGGGTCTCGTCGAACGTGCTGCTGATGACCTCGCAGCGACTGCCGCGGACCTCTCGTTCCATGTCCGTGACCTCCTCGGGGCGTTCGTCGATCAACAGCACGAACACGTAGGCGTCGGGATAGTTGACCAGCACCGACCGGGCCATCTGTTGCATCAAGATCGTTTTGCCGGCGCGTGGCGGGCTGACGATCAAGCCGCGTTGGCCGAAACCGATCGGCGTCAGCATGTCGATCACTCGGGTGCTCACTTCCCCGCCCTCGCGTTCCATCAGGATGCGGGTGTTCGGGTGCAGCGGAGTCAGTTCATCGAAGGCCGTGTTTTGATTCCGCCGCATCGGATCGCTGCGGTTGATCGCCTCGATCCGCAGCAAAGCGAAATAACGTTCGTTCTCTTTGGGTGGGCGAATCTGACCGGCGACGTGACTGCCGGTTTGCAGCCCGAAGCGACGGATCTGGCTGGGCGACACGTAAATGTCATCGGGACAGGAGACGTAGTGATACTCGGCGCTGCGAAGAAATCCGAAACCGTCGGGCAAGATTTCCAAGGTGCCTTCGCCGAACATCAAGCCGCCGGCTTTCATCCGCTGTTTCAAGATCCGAAAGATCAAATCCTGTTTGGTCAACCCGTCCACATCGCTCAGGCCGTCTTTCGCGGCCAGCGCCAACAACGTCGCTTCGTCTTGCCGCTGTAGTTCGGCGATGTTGGTCGTCGGTTTGTCATCGACGTTCTCGGGGATGCCGACCCGCTGTCCGGTCTTGGTCGCCTCGCTGACGATTTCTTCGGGCAACGAAAGCGGATCTTTCTCCGCGTCGAGTTCGCGGATGCGGCGATCGACCTGACTGTCGGGATGCCGGGGGCGGGAACGTCGATCGTCGCGAGGGGAACGCGCGACATCACGTCCGAGGCCGTTTCGGTTTCCCGAGCCTCGGTGGTCCCCGGACGAAGGGTGCCGGTTGGATTGCATGACGGTTGGCGCGAGGTCGCGCCGGAAAAGGAAGGAAGGAAGTCGGAAAAGCGGGTGAGAGCCAGCGAAAAGGTTGGTGCCACGTTCAGCGGCGGTAGGAAGGGAGGGCCTCGATCACTGACGATAACCGATCTTGTTCGAGTGTCGGAGGAGCACCCCCAGCATAACCGAATTAGGAAACGAATGCCGGCCTTCGGACCGCCCGAAAGGGGAACTATTCCGTGGTCGAATCAAACAAACGTGTCAGATCGAGTTGGCGAGACGCCCCGGGGGTGACCGCCGCGGCCGGGCTCGAGTGCGCTTCGACCGCCGTGCTGGCCTGACCGGATCGAGCCGCCCAGTGTCGCAGTCGTGCGCAGATCCGGGCGTGCAATCGGTCCAACGAATCATCGTTCGACAGGTACCAGTTGCTCAGCCGGGCCTTTTCGGTCACGGCCAGCTGATTCGCTTCGCGGCGGCCCAGTTGATCCGGGGCCCAGCCCCGCTGCGTCGCCCAGCCTTCGCGGCGCTCGCGAGGCGCGTCGACGCACCAGATCGAATCGCACGCCAAGTCCCAGCCCGATTCGAACATCAACGGGACGTCCAGGACGGTCATCACGACGCGGCGGTCGTCCAAATCCGCCAGCCGTGCAGTGATCCGGTCGCGGGTGGGCGGGTGGACGATCGATTGCAAGGTTTGCAAGGCCGCGCGGCTTTGCGGGTCGTCGCCGAACACGATTCCCGCCAACCGATCTCGATCGATGTGACCGTCGGCCACGACGTCGTCACCGAAGGCGGCGACCAGTTCCGGGCGTAGCGCCGGGCTTTGCAAGACCTCTTTGGCGACCGCGTCGGCGTCGATCCAGGTCGCGCCGCACGACTGCAGAAACTTCGCCACCGTCGACTTGCCGCTCGCCGGATTGCCCACCAAACCCAAGGTGATCATGACGACTCAGCGGACCCGCAGGTCCTCGGGCATGTAAAGGATCGCGTTGCAATTGGGGCAATGCGTCAAATGGGATAATTGCAGCTGGTTGATCGTTTGCGTGGTCAACGTTTGGTAACAGCCGCCACAGGATTCGGCTTCCAGCGGCGCCATCGCGTCCTCGCCGCGGCTGGCCGTCAGCCGCAGGTAGTCGGCTTTGACGGCAGGGGGCAACTCGGCCTCGGCCGTCTTCAGCTGCTCGGTCACCCGATCCAGGCTGTCGTTCAAGTCGACCAGTTTGGCTTCGATCTCTTTGACCCGCTGGGCGTGTTCGGTTTGCTGCCTCGCCAAGTCGTCCTCGGCGATCTTCAGCTTGCCGGCCAAGACATCGATGGACTCGAGCGTCTCAAAGATCTCATCGCTTTGCACGCTGTTGGCTTGTTCGTCGGCGGCGATCTGGTCTTTCAGCAGTGAGAACTCTTTGTTGCTGGCCGCGGCGTTCAGCTTCGCTTGCAGATCGTGGATGTGGGCTTCTCGGGTTTGCAAGGACAGCTGTTTTTCGTCGGCGACCATCTTGGCTTTCTGGAGCGCATCGCGGGCCGCGGCGACTTCGGCTTCCGCCTTGGCGACCAACGCTTCGGTGGCCTTGATCTGTCGGGGGCCTCGCCCGATCTGGTCGACCAGTTCGGTCCGCTGTGACTGAATGCGGTGCAAGGTTCGCAGCAAAGGTTGCGAGATTTCGATCGATGTCGTTTTCGCCATGGAGTCCTTCGAGATGGTGTTGGTGATTTCGCGTGGCGTTGATCATACCGCGGGCGCGGTGCCTGCGGAAATCGCGGCGGGAAGATTCGATCGGACCGGCGTCGCGCCCCAAGTGGCCGCCATCATCACGCTGTTGATCCCCGAGCCGATGCCCAGCAGCGTCACTTTGTCACCCCGCGTGATCTGGTCGTGTTGTGCCGCGGCCGCCAACGTCAACGGCAGCGCGACCGAACCGGTGTTGCCCAAAAACGGAAACGTGATCGCGTCACGCTCGAGCGGCAATCGCATCGAAGCGAGCATTTCCGAGCGATGCTTGCCGCCGACTTGGTGGCACACGGTGCGATCGATCCGTTCACGCGACCAGCCGGTTTCGCCGAGCAGTTCCTCCAGCGCCGCGGTCCCCGTCGCGATGCCCTCTCGCATCAATCGCTCCGAATCGGTTTCCATCAACGGCATCATGCCGGCGCCGGCCGTGTCGTCGTCGCTGCGGCACAGGTCGTGATGACGCGTGTTGGCGATCGCGATGCCCGCGTCCAAACGGGTTTGCGATTTCGAAATCGACGCGTGCGTCAACAACCAGGCGCAACTGCCCGATCCGATCGTCAGCGACGCGAAAGCCGGTTTGACGGTCTTGCGGGTCACCGTGGTGTCGGCGTTGAGCGCGTCGATCGTCCCCTGCAGCAGCGGCCGGCTGTTCTCGGTGCCCACGACGATCCCCGCTTCGATCGCACCGCTTTGGATCAGGCCGGCGATCTGGACGGCGCCGTTGATCAGGCCCAGGCAGGCATTGGAAACGTCGTAGACCCAGCATTTCGCGGGCAAGCCCAATTCGTGGTGAACCCGCGATGCCGTCGCGGGCTCCAGGAAGTCGCGGCACACGCTGGCGTGAATCAGGCATCCGATGCGGCCCGGGTCGATGTCGGCCGCCGCGATCGCCTGGCGGCCCGAGGCGATGCTCGGTCCGCTGGGGACCGTTCCGGGCGGCCAAACCCGACGCTCGTCGATGCCGCTCATCAGCGCCAGGCGGCCTTCGGGCAGCTTCAAACGCTGATACAGCGGCGCCAGTTTTCGTTCGATCAGGTCACTGGACCAGATTTCGTCGGGAATCGTCGCCCCGATCGCTTCCAAGCGGACGTCGTTGAAGATCACCGGGGGCTCCGATCTGTCGTAGGGGTCATGGACGAAACTCGTGGGTTGCTAGCAAAAAAAGCGATTGCTAGCACCGTGTGTAGTGCTAGCAAATGCGGTTTTGTGGAATCTGTAGACGGCCTATGGATACCGCGAATTCTCGACTTAGTTTCACTGCACGAGACGTCGAGGGGGATCGTTTCCCGTTCGAACCGAATCGTGGCCAGGGAATGCGGGACGAGCCCGCGTCGGCCGACCCAGAACCGAATTCGAATAAGGACCTTTCGGATGACGTGCAAACCGTTGATCGGTATCAATGCTGACTTTCGTGCTGCCGCCCGCAGCGTACCGGCTTACGCCTACCTGGCTTCCGGTTACTTCCAATCCATCATCAAAGCCGGCGGGGTGCCGGTGGTGGTTCCGCCACTCGTCGACACCGACAGTGTGAGCGCTTTACTGGACAACGTCCATGGCTTCGTCCTGATCGGCGGCGCCGACTTGGACCCCCGCAACGACGGTTTCATGCTTCATCCCTCGGTCCGCCTGATGGACCCGCTTCGCGAAAAGAGCGACCGCATGTTGATGGCCGAGATCGCCGAGCGTCGCCTGCCGGTCCTGGGGATCGGAACCGGAATGCAACTGCTGAACATTCAGCAAGGCGGCAATTTGTTCTTGGACATCAAGGAAGACCTGCCCGCCGCCGTGCCGCACCACGACCCGCAAGATCCCAATCACCGCCACACCTTGGATGTCGTCAGCGATTCGTTGGTCGGACGCGTCTATGGCGACGGCGAAATCCGCGTCAGCAGTCGGCACCACATGTCGATCGACGAAGTCGCCCCCGGATTTCGTGTGACCGCCCGCTGCCCCGACGGCGTGATCGAAGCGATCGAAAGCGAAATGATGGACTGGTTCGCCTTGGGAACCCAGTTCCATCCCGAGTGCGCCGCCGCGTCGGCACTGGACATCCGCATTTTCGAAGAGTTCGTCGAGGGCGTCCAAAGTTCCGTCGAACAAAGTCTCCGCTTGGTGGCTTGACGCCGAATCCGTTCATCGCACCAGAACAGCCGATCCGACAGCCGGCCGAGAACAACATTGAAAAGGAGACATCAGGAAGTCGTGGAGATCATGGAAAATCGAAATTCACGACTTCCCGAAACTCAAGGAAGGTGATTGCCACCGAGAAACCTAAGGATTGCTCCCGTTTGTAGGCAAGGAATCGCCGCGGATCGAGTTCAGGAATGGTGCCCAAGGACGAGGCATCCGATCCGTCAAACTCAAGAGCAAAACGCGAATCGGCAGGATGCTGATGCAAGCGGACCGGAAACGCTTCGCCGGAAGACTCGGACAATAACGGAAGCCACGGAACGGTTTCATCGAAAAGGCCAAGCGTGCGAGGAGTTGGAGCACGCTTGGCCTTTTTTCGTTTTTTCGTTTGGGCTTGGGCGCGTTTCGACGCCCCGGTATGCTCTAGTGGAAAGAGTGTGCCCATTGCTCCCATCTATATCCAACAGAAACTGAATCAATCGATGAGATCCGATCACTGGAATTTCCTGGCCAACCTGCTGGGCGCACCTGGGGCGGCCGAACCGCCCAAGCAAGACGAAACAGCCTCGGAAGTCGAAAAGCAGCCCGCCGACACCGCCGCGGAGTCGACCGAAGATAACCAGGACGAGGCTCGGCAGCCTCCCGCCGAGATCGCCATGACGTCTCCGGATGACGATCGGCCGGATCGGGAAGCGGACGCGTCCGTGGAACCGGCCGACGAGGAGGTCGATCCGGACACGATACTCGAAGCCTTGACCGCAGTTCAGCCTCCGCCGGTCCTGCCGGGTTTCGGCGTCAGCACCAAAGACGACGCCCAACGACACAGCGACAAGGTGTTCGCCAAGGCGAAAGCGGAAAGCCCGAAACGCCCCGCCGAACGCGATTCCGCGGGTCGATTGAAATCGGCTGATTCCCGAAACCTGGCGAAAAAATTGGAACCGACCGTGGCGGTCGGCGGCGACGAAGACGAATCGGCATCGGCCTGGGGCGGTTTAGCCGACGAACTGGGGATCGACCTGCCCGATACCCCACCGCCGCGGCCCCGCGAATCGGCCGCCGATGAGGTCGCCGAGGCCCCGCGAAACCGCAAGAAAAATCGCGGCGGGCCGCCGCGAAAGGCCCAAAAATTCGGAGTCGGCTTGGTCGAATCTCGAGACGACGACGACGAACCGGAGGACGACGACGTCTCCCCGCGGGCCGACGACGAGACGCCGAGCATCCAGGCCTTCGATGCGGACGACGAGGGCACGGATGACGTCGACGCGGGCGATGTCGAATCGGGGGCCGCGATTTTGGATTTCGTCTCGTTCGATGAAATCACCGACGACGACGATGACGACAGTTCCCCGTCGGAACCGGCCGCTTCGGCTCCCGCTCCAGGACGCGGCCGCCGGGATCCGCGAGGCGGTCGCGGTGGCGGAACCGGCGGAGCCCGCCCGCCCCGTGAAGAAACGCCATCGGACGTCGCGAGCGCCGACCGTCCCGCAGGACGGGACGCCGATGAGGGCGAAGGCGAGCGTGGAGGTCGATCCCGTCGCGGACGACGCGGCGGACGCACCGGCGTTCGGCAACGGATCAGCGAAGACGAGTTGGGCCGTCTGGACATGGACCGAAAGCCGACGGTCCGACGCGAAGAAAACGAAGACGACGAACCGCGATCACGTCGTCCGCGGCGGCCCGAGCGCGGTGAGCGGGCCGACCGTGGTGAGCGGCCGGAACGGGGTGAGCGGGCCGACCGCAGTGAGCGGCCGGAACGGGCCGATCGCGGTGAACGGGCCGAGCGCGGTGAACGGGCCGAGCGCGGTGAACGGGCCGAGCGACCCGCGTCCGGTGACCGGAATGATCGATCGCGATCCGAATCGGGCGGCCGCGGCCGGGCCAGGTCGGATCGTTCGCGTGGCCCGGAGCCACGGCCTTCGCGATCGGCACCCGAAGCGTCACGGACGCGATCGGATTCCCGCGACGACATGGGGCTGGACGATGATTCCGATGATGATTTCGCTTTCGGCTTGGTCGACGACGACGTGACCTCCGAAAGTCGTGATCGCGATGAAAAGTCCTCCGACGAAAGTGACGAAGACGCGCCGCGTGGACGATCCCGACGACGCGGTCGCCGCGGCGGACGCGGGCGAGCCCGACGCGAGCCATCCGACAGCGAAACTGTCGCGGCTGACTTGGACGACGACGTGGTCGGCTTTGTCGATGACGGCGAAGATTCCGATCCGATCGCCACATCCGCGTTCGATGATGATCTGGAGGACGACGAGGAAGCCGAAGCGATCCGTCGCAAAACTTCGCGTCGCGGACGGTCACGCGGTCGAGGCAACGATGCGTCCGATGCAGACGATGCCCCGGTGTCAACCAAGCGACACAGCGGCGTGCCCACGTGGCTGGAAACCGTCACGGTGTTGGTCGACGCCAACATCGAGAACCACAAACGATCGCCACGGGGCGGTGGTTCCGGCGGACGCGGGGGGGCG
>Ga0102938_10003294_pt1 | contig 12080 bp, 9 predicted proteins | sample SalPonR2_B_D2_MG_FD_84516 | JGI IMG/M metagenome (GOLD analysis project Ga0102938, IMG submission 84516) | Salt pond soil microbial communities from South San Francisco under conditions of wetland restoration - Salt Pond MetaG R2_B_D2_MG | ecosystem: Environmental > Aquatic > Marine > Intertidal... | reverse complement strand
TAAGGGAAAAAATTGGAGATAAGCACATAAAAACAATTAAAGGAGTTGGTTACAAATTTGTTGATTAATAAATATTCATAATAAAATAAAAAAAGGTGAACATTTGATTGTTCACCTTTTTTTGGTTCAGAAGATTTATTTTTAGTTTTCTAATTCAGGTTTTTCATGATATGTGATGAAATCTCTTTGAGATTTTATTAGATTTCCTGTGTGCAGTGAAAAGTTTTTAATTTCGTTTAGCAACTGTAAATAGAGAATGCTATTCTTTGTTCCTGTTTTTTTCTTTTTAATCCTTTTTATTTGGGCTTTCCTGCACGAAGCTATTGCTCCAAGTACTTTTTGCTGCTGATCAAATACAGTTTTGGGCAGATCTTTGTATTCTTCTGTGTTAATGATGTGTATTGCATTTGTAAACAGAAGTGTAATCTCTTTATTCAGGCTTAATAATTCTTTTATTTGCTCATTGTTGAAACTTTTATGCTGGTTAGCAATATGATCGTGGCTTGGGTGCGCAATGAAAGACAACGAGTGTGCCATTTCTCTGAGATAATCGGTAACCTGCACATAATAATGCCCGGTTTCAATGTCGTCTTCCTGTAATTTATCCAACACGTGATGAACATTATTTTTTATGTTTTTAGCATCAGCATTAAGCTGGTCTACTTTTTGAGTGATTTTCTTCAGTCCTTTTCTGTCTTCATGGGCTACCCCCTCAATGGTTTGATTAAAGATTTTTACGATCAGTTCAAGTGTCTCTTTAATTTCAGTGGAGCATTTCCTTAAAATATTACCATCTTCAAATTCTTCCGTAGAATAAGTCTGCAGCTTTTGTTTCTTATCTTCTCTTTTCTTGTGAACCTGGTGGGTTTTAATAAGAAAAACAAGAGCTAATATTACTAATGCTATTACTGCGTAAGCTCCTCCCCATGAGATCAGGTTAGCAATTAAGAATGCTACTGTAAAAGCTACCAGGGCGGTAAAGAACCAGCCTCCAATAACAGTCATAACTCCGGTGATTCTGTAAACGGCGCTTTCGCGACCCCATGCACGATCTGACAGGGAAGTACCCATTGCAACCATAAAAGTAACATAAGTTGTGGAGAGTGGCAGTTTAAGAGATGTAGCAAATGAAATAATGATACTGGCAACTGTCAGATTTACAGATGCTCTTACCAGGTCAAAATATGCTTTTTCTTCTTTTTTGTCTTTACGAGATTTTTGTTCATCTTCATTATGGAATGCAAATCTTTTTTGGATCTTTTTTAAAATTTTATCAGGGACTGCATTGGTTATAAAACTGTTAAATTCCAGGGCTTTTCTGACTAAAAGCCTTGAAATACCACTTGAACCAAAGCGCTCATATCCTTCTTCCTGCCGGCTTAAATTAATTTCAGTTTCAGTAACCGATCTTGCCTTTTTAGAGAGCCATAAGGTAATCACCATTATGATACCGGCAATAAGCAGAATAAATGTATTGGTTTTCACTTCTCCGGTGAGCGCAGTCATTAGGTAACTGTCCGGATCAGCTCCTGCTGTGGAGTTAATATCCAGAAATGATCTTAAACCTGCTACAGGAACTCCTATAAAGTTTACCAGGTCGTTCCCGGCAAAAGCCATTGCAAGGGCAAAGGTGCCGACAAGCACAACTGCTTTAAAAATATTAAACCGGGTAAGAAGATAGAGCAATTGTAATATGATGGTCCAACCTACAAAGCTTACAATCAGAATTAATTCGGTATTGGTCTTTATCCATTGAAGCGCTTCTTCTGTAATCAAAGAGGAGCCTTTTGCACCCTTAATTACTATAAAATAGGTGATTGCAGTAACAGCAACCGATCCCCAGATTGCGCCAAAATATTTAATGGTCTTTTTAAAATTGAATGTAAATACCAACCTTACCAGGAATTGAACGATTGAGCCCAGGATAAAGGCTACAATCACCGAAAGTAAGATTCCCCCCACAATTGCCAGGGCGTTTGAGGAATTTATGTACCCTCCAAGTGTACTGGCAGTTTCAGCATCCGTTCCAAGTTTAACAATTGATATGGCTACTGCAGCTCCTAATATTTCAAATACAATAGATACTGTAGTTGAGGTTGGGAGGGCAAAAGTATTAAAAAAATCAAGCAGTAAAATGTCGGTAAGCATCACTGCAAGGAAGATCAGCATTATTTCAGAAAAGTAAAATTGTTCCGGGTTGAAAATCCCTTTCCTTGCAACTTCCATCATCCCGCTGGAGAAAGTTGCACCTACAACAATTCCAAGACTTGCAATGATCATTATGATATACCTGGGGGCGGCTTTTGATCCAAGAGAAGAGTTAAGAAAATTAACTGCATCGTTACTAACACCTACTATTAAATCGGAAATGGCCAGACCGAAAAGAAGAATTACAACCAGTAAATAAATATTTTCCATTAGATGGTTACTTTAATTGTTAGATCAATGAAGCAAAATTAAACTTATCATAAAAATGAAAAAAACTGCAATATTAAATTTATGTTAATTTGTATAACCATATAAAACAAAATTCATAAAATTGCTGAAATTAGTGCAGTTTTGAAGTTAAAAATGACAAAAATTATTTCGAATTGAATAAATTTGTTCGATGATTTTACTATATTTGAATAAAATTAATATTTATTCGGTTATTTAAACCTGTTCTATGGATAATAATAAAAATATTATCAGCTTTGAAGGACATATTGATAAAAATGTAGTTGATAATATTTTACATGAACTTAAATTAAAACTTAAAATATTAAACCTGGAAGTTCTTACAAGAAAAAGAATCTATTCAGCTTCTGTTGAATGTCTTGACAATATTTACAGGCATTCTGAAATAAAAACCAACAGAGATAAGTTGAGTGAGGATTATCCCTCCAGGTTTATTGTTAAAGAAGCACAGGAAGGCTATACAATAGAGGCAGGGAATATTGTACAAAATACAGAGATTAAAGATTTAAAGGGAAGGCTGGAAAAGTTAAATGAACTTGAACCTGTAGGTGTGAATTCTTTATACAAGGATACAATTATGAAAAGTGCAGGTTTGTCGGATAAGGGAGGAGCAGGATTGGGTTTGATCGTGGTGGCGAAGACAACACGAAAGAATCTTTTTTATGACTTTCAGCCCCTTAATAATAAGTATTCCTATTTCATATTAAAAGTAAATATTTTATAGAAAAAGAGAAACTCAAAATAATTATGGAAGAAATAAAAATAGAAGCAACTGAAAAATCACCTCGTGTATATTTCGATCCTGAAAACAGGAAATTCGAACTGGAGGGTAATTCCAGGCCCGAAAATGTGAGGGAATTTTTCTATCCTATTATTGATAAATTAAGGGAGTATTTTGAGGATATTATAAATAATGGAGTTGAAGACAATCAGAATAATCCTGTAAAATTTGTTTTTCAGCTTGAATATTTTAATTCTTCTTCTGCAAAATTTATCTCAGATATTTTAATCCTGATTGGAAATTATCATAAGAAAGGGATGCCGGTTAAGATTTACTGGTATTTTGATGAGGGAGATGAAGACATGATGGAAGTGGGAGAGGATTTTTCCGAGATGATTGATATTCCTTTCCAGATGATTATGGTTAGCCAATAATAATATTATTAATGACATAAAAAAAATCCCGGGAAAAGCCGGGATTTTTTTTATACATCTCCGGACTTAACAAATATGGCTCCCGCATCCTTCATTTCTTTTACTGCCTGATCTACTGAGCCATCTATATCTATCCCCTTAATGGCATCTTCAATGACGAATACATTAAAATCTTCTTTGCAACCATCAATTACAGACCATTTAACACAAAAGTCTGTGGCCAGTCCTGACACATACAAAGTATCAATGTTCCGGTCTTTCAGATAGCCTGTTAATCCGGTTTTTGTTTTATGATCGTTTTCATAAAATGCCGAATAGGAATCGATATGTTTTCTGAACCCCTTTCTTACAATCATTTGAGAAGGTTTTGTTATTAGATCAGGATGAAAGGCTGCACCACTGGTATTTTGAACACAATGGTCGGGCCAGAGAACTTGTTCTCCATAGTCAAGCTTTGTCGTTTCAAAAGGCTTTTTTCCTTCATATGTTGAAGCGAAAGAGGAATGTCCTTTGGGATGCCAATCTTGCGTTTGAACAATATTATCAAATTTATTGGTCAATTTATTTATTACCGGAACAACCTGGTCACCATTAGGTACTTCCAGGGCTCCTCCGGGACAAAAATCATTTTGTACATCAACAATCATTAAGGCTTCCATATTATCCTCTCTTTCTTTTTATCTGATTAACCATATCATTCCTTATATTATTTAACTTTTCAGATATGCCAACTTTATAGATATGAGGTTTTTCAAATCTTTTGTGTTCATCAGGTAATTGTTTCATTCGTTTTATTGCGTAATTTTTTATTTGATTTACATCTTTTTCTCTTTCTTTTATTTTTCCATTTTCAATAAAAGTATGGTAGATATTTTCTTTGGTATATCCTTCCAGGTTACATTTTACATTTCTTTCATATGGATGATGAATAATTTTTGTTTCATTTTCATCATTAAGAGCGATACCATCTGCATAAAACAAACCTTCCTTGTCAAAATAACGATATATTTTTTTATTTCCGGGAATGGAAATTTTCTGAAATGTATCTGAAAGTTTAAGTCGTGGTTCATTATTAAATTCAGATAATTTGTAAACTCCATCAAGGGCAGCGGTTTTTTTGCCTGTTATAAGTTCAGTACCAATTCCATAGCCATCGATTGGTGCGTTTTGCTCGTTGAGACTGCGTATAAGGTATTCGTCCAGTTGATTGGATGCCAGAATAATCGTTTCTTTAAATCCCGCATCATCCAGCATCTTTCTGGTTTTTTTACTAAGATAAGCCAGGTCGCCACTGTCCAGACGCACTCCTTTAAGCGTATATCCTTTTTCTTTTAATTCGCGACCTACTTTAATGGCATTGGGAACTCCTGAATTAAGAGTGTTATATGTATCCACAAGCAGAATAGAATTTTGCGGGAACACTTCCACGTATTTTCTGAAGGCTGTAAGTTCATCATCGAAACTTTGTATCCATGAATGTGCCTGTGTTCCATTGGTTTTAATATTGAAGAGATATCCTGAGAGCACATTGGAGGTTGCATCAGCCCCTCCAATGTATGCAGCGCGACTGGCTTGTATTCCACCTATTCCCTGTGCTCTCCTTAGTCCGAAGTCACTAAACAACTTATTTCCTGCACTTTTTTTAATCCTGGAAGCTTTTGTTGCAATTAAAGTTTCGAAGTTCAGGTAATTTAGAAATATTGTTTCAACCAATTGGCATTCAATTATGTTTCCTTCAACTTTCAGGACAGGTTCTATGGGAAAAACAACTTCTCCTTCCCGAACTCCTGTTACCGTTATTGAAAGACTAAAATTTTTGAGATAGGTGAGGAATTCTTCTTTAAATCCATTTTTGCGTAAATAATCAATATCGTTTTGGGTAAATTTGAAATTTTGCAAAGTATCAATCAAGGTGTTTAAACCTGCAAAAATTGCATATCCACCCTGATATGGATTGGCTCTGAAAAAATAATCGAACGTTGCAGTTTTGTCTTTCTGACCAGAATAAAAATAGGCCTGTGCCATTGTTAATTCATACAAATCAGTATATAATGCATTATGGTTATTTAAAATATCCATGGTTGCTCCTTTACTTTTTTACTCATAAAACAAGTAATTGTTCAAAAATTTAATTTACAAAAAAAAGTGTATAAAAAAAAGCTTCAACTCTTACGTTGAAGCTTTTTTGACTGATTCTGCTACTTAATGAAAAAAATTACTTTTCTAGTTGATTGAGCAGTTCTTCTACAGCTCTTTTCAGTTGTTTATCTTCATTATCAGCTTTCATTCCTGGTTTGTTTTCTACTTTAATATCCGGAACCGCAGGTCCATGTTCCATATTCATTTCCGATTCTTTTACATACCAGCCCCGGAAAGGAAGTCTTATGTATGAATTATCAATAAGACCTTGTCCACCGGTTGAAATAACAGCGCCGAATGTAGGCTGTCCAACCAGGGTTCCTAAATCCAGGCTCTTATAGGCATGAGAGAAAATTTCGGCATTTGAATAGCTGTTTTGATTACACATGGCTATGGTTGGCTTTGTCCAGGCAGCCAGGGGCAATCGTTCGGAAAAAGGATAATATTCTTTAAACTCCGGATGGTTCTTTTCCAGATTTTTTGTAGCTCCCCTGGGGACAGTGTAAGCATGCTGTGTTACATCTAGTACAGCCATGAGATAATCTGTAGTCCAGCCACCTCCGTTAAAACGAACATCAATTACGATACCTTTTTTGCCATAACCACTGGCAGTTAATTCTCTCTGAAATCTTTCAAAACTTGGCCAGTTCATACCCTGAATATGGATATAACCCAGTTTTCCATTGCTGTATTTTTCGGTTAATCTTTTTCGTTCTTCAACCCACTCTCTGTATTTTTCCTGACGTATGCTGTTCGTGGGTCTGATGCTTACACTTCTTTTGTTGCCTTCCTGATCCATTACTTCCAGGTATACTTCTTCATCATTTTTATTGATCAGTTGTGCGTATAGGTTGCTATTTCTGTTAAGTTCCTTTCCGTCAACCAGTGTAATAATTTCTCCCTTTTTAAGTTTGCTGAATTTTTTATCAGCCGGGGTATTTGGAACAATATGCTTGATAACTGCTCCTTTAGGATGAGACGCAACTTCCAGTCCAAGCAGACCTGTTCTTTCTTGTTCGGTTTCTGCCAGGTCTCTGCCATAAATTCCCATATGACTTGCATTCAGTTGTCCGAGCATTTCGTTGAAAATATCACGAAAATCTCTTTTGGTTGATGCTTTCATGGCATAAGGTTTATATTTTTTCTTGAGTGCTTCCCAGTCCTTGCCATGATGTTCAGGGTCGTAGAAACCATTTTCTATCACACTCCAGCCTTCTCTGAAAATCTGCTTAAGCTCTTCTTTGTAGTTTATGTCCATTTCAGCTTTGATACTGACAGGCTTAAGTTTTTTCTTCTTTGTGTTGAATTTGGCAAATATACCACCATTTTTAACCATATATAGAGTGCTGTTTTTATGGTCAAGCATCATTCCCCGGGGGTTCTGGCCACCCTGGGTCAGGCGTTTCATTTTTTTACCATCCCATTGGATGCTGTGTAAATCCTGTTCAGCATCGAATCTTTGTCTTCCGCTTCTGTTGTTAACAAAATAGAAAGTTTTTCCGTCTTTTGAGATATTTAATTCTGCTTCATTTCCTGGCAGCTGAGTCACCTGTTCCAGTCTTTCATGAATTTTATTCAGATCAATCTCAATCTTTTCAGAATCTTTTTCTTTTCCATTTTCTTCCTCATCTTCCATATCTTCCCAGTCGTCCTTAGTTTTTTGCCAGTCTTCTTTCTTTAGCCATGCAAACCAAAGATCCCGGTCACCATTGTTTCTTTCGGAAATAAAGCCAAGTTTTGTTCCGTCCGGGCTCCAATAGGGGGAATAATCGCCTTTTGGATGCATGCTTACATTAACTGGTTCTTTGCTGTCATCAGCAGCATGGATATAGATTTCCGAGTTAAAGTAGAGGTCTGGCAGTGAATAGGCAAGCCATTTGTTGTCAGGACTCCACGTTAAACCCGAAGGCTGCGCCCATCCATCGAGCAATGTTGTTTTGTCTGTAATTTTCTTTTTACCGGTATTGATTTTTCCAACAATGAGTGTTCCGCGACCCTGTACATAAGCTATTTTCTTTCCATTAGATGCAATGACAGGATTTGTTTCGTTTTCCTTGTTATCAGTTATTCTATCAACCTGGTAACGAAGGGTCTCATATAGGTCAGTTTCATCCGGATCCGCAGAAGTAAGCATATAAAGATCTTTCTGACCTTCCCTGTCTGATACAAAAACAATTGTGGAATCGTTGACAAATTCAACATCCTGATCTCTGAACGGATGATTGGTCAGACGAACAGTTTTTGATTTGTCTTTTTCATTGTTGATTAAGAATAATTCTCCCCTGATAACCATTCCGGTATATTTACCATTTGGAGAAACATCATATTCTCTTATTCCTTTTCTATAGGTTTTGTGTTTAATTGGAGGGAAGCGGTAATCTTCAGGTAAAGTGACTGTAAGTTTTTTAATTTTTGCTTCATTTTCCAGGTCTTTTGTATGGATGCTGATTCCCTTTTCAAAAGCCAGTGTTGAACCATCAGCGCTTACATCAAAATGCCTTATTCCTTCATCTTTAAATTCAGTAATTGCTTCAGGATTTGCAGAGGCTTTCATGTTTTCATTTAATTGTACTTTAAAAACATTATACCTGCTGTTTCTTGAGCTAATGAAATAGAGGGTATTGTTTCCAACCCAGTCGGGAAGGAAGTCATTCCCTTCATAATTAGTGATTTGGTGATATTTGTCTTCTTTGGTATCATACACCCAAATATCTTTATTGGCAGGGCCTTTATAATCTTCACGGGCTGTTCTGCAAGCTCCCCTTACAAAGGCCACATATCTCTCATTTGGAGAAACAGTAGCCATCAAACCTACTGCATCCATTTTTCGGTGAGGGGTTTCCCCTTTTAAAGAAACCTGATAGATTTCATTATCCCATTCCACCTGGGCATAAGCTCTGCGGGTTGAGAAAATAAGGTCATTGTCAGAAGCCCAACCATTTATGACATCATTTGTTGAGTGATAGGTTAATCTTTTCGGTTTGCTACCGTCGGCCTGGATAACGTAGATATCATTGTTTCCATACCGGTTACTTGAGAAGGCTATTTGGTTTCCATCAGGACTCCAATGGGGAGCTAATTCATAACCTTCATGAATTGTTATTCTATTTGCGTTTGCATCCTTGTTTAAGGCTTTCACCCAAATATCGCCCTGGTAATTAAAGGCAATTTTTGAGCCATCTTCATTTAGTGCCGGAAATCGTACAAATGGATTCTCATCGGCAAAAACCTGTTTGCTAAACAAAAGCGTTGAAAATAGAAAAAGAGTAATGCATAATCTTTTCATAATAATGTAGGTTTTAATTTTTACTTTTTACTTTGTTTATAGATTTTCAGAAGAACGTATGGTTTAATAACCTTGTTCATTTTTTCTTTATATTATTCTGGTAATAAGCGCAATAATCTGTTATTTCGCAAATACCGCATTTGGGTTTTCTGGCAGTACAAACGTATCTTCCGTGCAGAATTAACCAATGATGTGCCTTTGGTATCAATTCTTCGGGAATATATTTAATTAGTTGTTCTTCAGCCTGACGAGGATTTTTGGCATTTTTAGTCAATCCTATTCTCTCAGAAACCCTGAAAACATGAGTATCAACAGCCATTGCCGGCTTATTGTAAATAACTGAAGCGATTACATTGGCAGACTTACGTCCGACCCCGGGAAGTTTCTGCAGGTCAGTTACATTATCAGGTATCATTCCATCAAATTCTTCTACCAGTGTTCTGGCCATACCTGCCAGATGTTTGGCTTTGTTATTTGGGTAAGAACAACTTTTAATAAATCCGTAAATGTCTTCCGGGCTGGCCTGGGCCATCGATTGAGGATCAGGAAACTTATTTAACAGGGGAGGAGTAATCATATTCACTCTTTTATCAGTGCATTGGGCTGATAAAATTACAGCTACTGTCAGTTCAAACGGATTGTTGTGATGAAGTTCGGTTTCTGCAATTGGGTGATTCTCTTTAAAATAATCGAGTATTTTTTGATATCGCTCTTTTCTGGTCATCTGATTCATTTAGTAATTTTAATAAAAGGAACAAATAGAAAGGTTAAAAGTTAATTTTGTTTTATACGACCAATTTTTATTCTATTTGTTGCAAAAAAAAGATGAAAATATAAATAAAAATTCAGGATTCACTTATTATTCTTAATATTTTTAATAAGAATCCCGACTAGAAAAAATTATAGCCGGGATTCTGGATTATGTGGAGAGACATAATTCTAATAACCTATAGCTTGTCCGTCTTTCCTGGATTCTGATGCACCATAATATACATCCTCTTCGGTGTCATACATTATAGCCTGGTATCCTCCAAATCCGCCAACTGTATATTCTACATCATGGCCCATCTGCATCAGGTTTCTTATGGTTTGATACCGGTAACCTGATTCCAGGTATAGAGTACCTCCATCTTTCATTTTTCCACCTGTTGGCTGAGAAGAACCGCCATGTCTTATTCTTGGTGCATCGCCGGCTTCCTGCAAATTCATTCCGAAATCAACCATATTCATAAGAATCTGAGCATGACCTTGCGGTTGCATGGAGCCGCCCATAACACCAAAGCTCATAAAGGGTTTTCCATCTTTGGTTACAAATGCCGGTATGATCGTGTGAAAGGGTCTTTTCCCCGGTTCATAAACATTGTTATGGCCTTCTTCCAATGTGAATAATTCTCCTCTGTCCTGCAGAACAAAACCAAGTTTTCCGGGTGTCATTCCGGATCCCATTCCGCGGTAATTGCTTTGTATCAGGGAAATCATATTTCCTTCATCATCAGCAACCGTCAGATAAATTGTATTTCCTTTTTCTATTTTTCCGGCAGGATAACTGCGAGCTGCCCATTCCGGGTTAATCATTTCTGCCCGTTTTTTTCCATAATCTTTTGAGATAAGTTTTTCAATCGGAATATCTGCAAAGTCCGGATCTGCATAAAATTTGGCACGGTCTTCAAAAGCTAATTTTTTGGCTTCGGTGAAAGTATGAATGTGTTCTTTGCTGCCAAAACCCATTTCTGCAATATTGAAATTTTCAAGGATATTTAATATCTGAAGGGCTGCTGTTCCCTGTCCGTTTGGTGGTAATTCCCAGAGCTTATGACCTCTGTAGGATGTTGATATTGGCTCTACCCATTCCGACTGATGAGATGCAAGATCTTCATAAGAGAGGAATCCTGCTTCTTCCTTGTTGCCTTTGAGGTATTTTGGAGCATGTTTCTTCATATAGGCGTCAATTTTTTTGGCAATTTCGCCTTTATAAAAAACATCCCGACCACCTTTGGCAATTTTTTCAAGGGTATTTGCGAGGTATGAGTTTTTGAATATTTCACCCTTTTTTGGGGCTTTTCCGCCAGGCATAAATATTTCTTTGAAACCTGGAAAATCCTCTAAATATCTTGCATTCCCCTGCCAGTAATGAGCAATTACTTCACTTACAGGAAATCCTTCACGTGCATAATCAACAGCAGGTTGAAGAATTTCTTCCATTGACTTTGAACCGAACTTTTTGTGCAGTTCAAACCATCCATCAACGCAACCCGGAACAGACACCGGAAGTGGACCGGTAGCCGGGATGCTTTCATATCCATTTTCCTTAAAGTATTCCAGTTTTAATGATTTGGGAGATCTTCCGGAAGCATTCAAACCATAAAGTTTTTGGGTTTCTGCATCCCAAACAATAGCAAAAAGATCGCCACCGATTCCATTTCCTGTAGGTTCCATCAAACCAAGAGTAGCATTGGCTGCAATGGCAGCATCTATTGCATTTCCACCATTTTTAAGTATATCAATGGCAACCTGGCTGGCAAGAGGTTGACTTGTACAAGCCATTCCATGTTTGGCTATGACCTCAGAACGGGTTGCAAAATTCTTACCTGTAATACGGTCCTGGGCATTAGCGAAATTCATGGAAATAATAATTAAAAGAGTTAGAGTTAAAGCCTTTTTCATAATTGCTTTTTTTAATTTTAAGATTTGACTGAATTATTTTTTTGAAGTTTAAACCCATTGGTGTAAAGTAGATTTTTTATAAGGGTTATAATTATTTTTTTGAAAGATAGAAAATAAATCAGAATAATGCATATATATTGATTATTATTAAGATAGGAAGAAACATTAGTGAATCTATAGAATTCTTTCATTAAACAAAAAACTGGAGACTTAAACTTTTATAACTGTTTTTTATCTTATTTTTATATTAAGATTAACTTCAAATTAAAAATATTATGTACAAACGATTTATTTTAACCTTATTAGCAATTAGTTTATTCCTACCTGCTTTGCTGGGGCAACAAACTAAAAAACAATTGGACTATAGTGTATACGATAG
>Ga0102938_10003293_pt1 | contig 12083 bp, 7 predicted proteins | sample SalPonR2_B_D2_MG_FD_84516 | JGI IMG/M metagenome (GOLD analysis project Ga0102938, IMG submission 84516) | Salt pond soil microbial communities from South San Francisco under conditions of wetland restoration - Salt Pond MetaG R2_B_D2_MG | ecosystem: Environmental > Aquatic > Marine > Intertidal... | reverse complement strand
CCCGATATAGAAATGGTAGCTACAGCTAAAGAGTTTTCAGCCAAGCTATCCGCGGTTGATTCATTTCAATCTCAAAAACAAATGCAGCTGTTGGTTGAGAATCTTAAAGAGAACGGCCCGTATGAATACCTTCGGGATATCGGCTTTGATTATTACACACCTGGACAGTATCGTGGTTTGTTTCACAACGGTGGGGAAGAAATCAAATGAGTTACCGGATTGTAGATTCGGCGGTGGATGGGAATAGATATCTGCGAATGGAATCAAACCCCGGGGGAGAATATGCCGTGATTCTTCCTGAGTACGGGGGTTCTGTGCATCAATTAGCTTTGCATGAGAAGGAGGATGAGAAAGCCGATGAGAGTCGGCGTGCTCCCGGGAATGTTGAAGCCAAAAAACTGCTGGAAAATGATTCTGCCGAGGAAATTAGACAAAACCCATGGTTTCGGGGGAGAATCTTGTTTCCTTTTGATGATCGGGTGTATAAAGGTCAATACACTTTTGAAGGCCAAAGCTATCAACTGCCGATTAATGACCCGGAGGGACAAGATGCTTTGCACGGTTTTCTTCACTCACAGTCACTAAAATGTTCCAGCCATGAGGGTGGAAAAAACCGGGCGAGAGTAGTACTTGAGGGTGATATAGCCGATAAACCCGGCTATCCCTTTCATCTTCATATTAAAGTAGAATATATACTGGATGCGGACGGCTTTCATCTGGATATTAAGATTCATAATCAAGGCAATGGATCAGCTCCGTTTTCTGTGGGCTGGCATCCCTATTTTACACTATTCACCGACCCAGCAGAACCAATTCGCCCACCAGGCCCCAATGTAGATGATCTGCAGTTGCTGTTGCCCTCAGAAGGCTATATTGAAACCGACGAGAAGCAATTGCCATCGGGGCTAGTGCTGCCGGTAAAGAATACCGAGCTTGATTTTCGAAACTCTCGAGCTATTGGCCAAATGCAACTAGATCATGGATTTGTAAATAAGGAAGGTTATATGGAATTATGCAACGGTAATACTTTGTTGAGAATACTACAGTCGGAGCTTTTTTCCTATTCACAAGTTTTTATTCCACCCCATCGCAGTTCAGTGGCCTTGGAGCCTATCAGTGCTGGTACTGACGCTTTTAATTTTTCCCAGCTGGGTCTACGCGTTTTGTCGCCGGGTGAGTCAGTGAGGGGTACTATCTCCGTTTTATTGAGCCGCATTCGCTAGCATGTAGGACCACTTCTGCAAGCTCAATTCACTGCCTCCGGCCTGAGGAATGTAAAATAACTCATTTAGCATGTGAGCAGCAGCGCCTTTGGCTGCATCGTAGGTAACATCTGTGAGTACCTGAACCTCGACTTCGGACTGCTGCAAATAGTCGGAGGTGGGTTTGAGTTCGCGACTTAGAATATCGGAAAAGAGGGCTCCCTCTCCTGCTAAGTCGCCACCTATCAATATGCGGCTTGGATCGAGTAGGGATACCGCGAAGCTCAGGTTTTGCAGTATCTCGCAAATCATTTTTCGTTTTAAATCATAGTTTTCTGTTATCCTATACGTGTCTTCAATCGAGAGAGAGAGTTCCGAGTGGTCATGCCGGTTAAGAAGGGCACTTTTAAACTCTCCAGCTCTATTTTTTACTCCGTGATACAATTTGCCTTCTATTACAATTCCCAGCCCGATACCTACTGCAGGATATTCCGAAGGAACATTTTGTAAGTTATGAAAGCGGGGCAGCAGGTATAAAAAGGATGGAGCTGAGCCTGCTGTTTTACCCCATAGAAAGTGAAGAGCTCCACAGTTAGCATCGTTTTCCAAAACTACTGGAAAATCAAAATTCTTCTTAATATAATGGGATAAACTTAGTGAGCTGATTTTGTGGGGCCAACTCTCTTCAATAGTTGCGGAGCCGGGGTGTACAATTCCGGGAGTTGCAATACCGACCCCTAAAAGGGGTCCTTTTCCATTTAACCCTTCTGTTGTAGATACGTCCAGCAGTGCAAGCACTTCCTTTAATCGCTTTTCGAAGTTATCGGCGCGAGGGGGATACTCTTGCTGCACCTGCCTAAGCACTGTTCCTGTTGCATCACACAGCACAGCATTAAAGTAGTGCGCCTGCATATCAATACCAATAACCCGCCCATAGCCGCGATTCAGCTCCAAGCTAACAGCTGGTCGTCCGCTGCCCCTTTTCTGTGCAGAAGAGGGAGTTTCTCGAATAAGGTCGATGCTAATAAAACGGTTGATAATGTAGGTGATAGTCGAGGCCCTTAATCCAAGTTGGTTTACCAACTCTACTCGTGTGGCAGTTTGATTTTGCAGCAGGTAATTAAGAATAAGAGACGCATTGAGTGCTTTTTGATACTGACTATTTCCAATAACTTTCATTTGTAGGAGTGTATCTTTTTTTGCAAGGCTCATCTACATCTACATCTACTGCGGCAAGTAGGATATTAAGGGTGCTTTTGTAAAGCTTCCGCCTCAGGTTAGATAAGCAGTTTAAAATTGACTTAATTAGTAATTAATTAGTAAATTGCAATAGGAGAATGAAGTCTTATTAGGAGGCATAAAATGAAATATCGATTATATCTAGCATTTTTCATTTCAGTTTTATTCACAACGCTGCTATTGCCGGTGTATGTGTCTGCACAAGTGTCCTCGGAGGGTGACCGAATAAACTCAACACAGACATCGTTCCAGCTTGAGAGGGTAGTAGGGGGGCTTGAACACCCATGGGCAATGGATTTTTTGCCAAATGGAGATATCTTAATAAGCGAGAGGCCCGGCCGAATGCTGCGGTTGAGCGGCGGTGAGCTGATGAATGTGGTCGGTCTCCCGGATATCTACTCTACCGGACAGGGAGGGCTGTTGGATATTGCGGTTCATCCCGATTTTCAAGACAACAAATTTATCTACTTCACTTATTCTGCTTCCGGGGTAGGTGGTGCTGGAACAGTGTTGTACCGCGCCCGCCTGGAGGGAGACCGGTTGCGTGACGGGGAACAGCTGTACCAACTGCCGCGGTTTACCCGAACTAATGTACATTTTGGATCGCGTCTTGTGTTTGCCCCGGACGGCACTCTTTATATGAGCATCGGGGAGCGAGGTGAAAGACAGCGGGCGCAGCAGCTAACTGATGCCGCCGGCTCGACCCTCCGGCTAAACCCTGATGGGAGTATCCCAGGGGATAATCCCTTTGTGAATCGAGATAATGCCCTCCCGGAGATTTATTCTTATGGACACCGCAATGCTCAGGGTATGGCAGTGCATCCGGATACCGGTAGAATCTGGCAGCACGAACACGGTCCACGAGGCGGAGATGAAGTGAATATAATTAAAGCAGGTGCCAATTACGGCTGGCCAAGGGTGAGCTTTGGCGAAGAGTATCGGGGTGGTTCCATTGGTACGGGAAGTGATGCTCCCGGCATCGAGGCTCCGTTGATTCACTGGACTCCCTCCATTGCTCCTTCCGGGATGAGTTTTTATACCGGAAATTTATTCCAGGAATGGCAGGGTGATTTGTTTGTTGGCGCTTTAGCCGGACAACATTTACGACGTTTGGAACTTGAGGGGAAACGAGTTGTAGACCAAGAGGTCCTACTACAGGGTCGCATAGGCCGAATTCGAGATGTGAAGGTTGGCCCGGAAGGTTACCTCTGGCTATTGACGGATGAACAGAATGGTTCTCTTTATCGCCTAAAACCGTGATATAAGAAGCTTGTGCTCGAAATTTCAAGCTAATTTAAAAGCAGGAGCCCATCTCTCCCCCTCTATTAATGAATAGGGGGGTGTATGGAGATATGTGAGTCTCAAGACGCATTTGAACAATGGCGGACCTATCTTTTACGGTTTGAAATTGACGGGCTGTTTGATAACCAGGCCTTAAAGCAAAGGGCCCTCGATTTGCATCGCCGAAATACATGCATATTTCATGCGATCGAGCCGGAGATGTTCAGCGCCGAAGTAGTCGGAGTACACGGGGTGTACTGGGTGGAGCTGCATCGAAGGGGTACTCAACTACGAGGTGTGTGCAGTTGCCCCTCCTATTATAAACCCTGTAAACATATTGGGGCGCTATTGTATACCATTCAAGCGCTTCCAGCTGTGAAGGACTTTCGGCCTGGTGAGGTTTTGGATGTGACCCCGGTGGATGCTCCCCTGCAGGAGGCTCTTGGTTCATCGGCGCAGGATCCCAATTTTCCCGAATTTATGCTGCCACGGTCGCCTGGTAAATGTTCTGAAACCGCCTGTTTCCGTCTCGCCTTCAGGCTTAGCAGTGCTCAGAACTTCCAGCAATCGATGGTGAAACAACTTTTGATTGAGCCTGTTCTAGTATATCTGCGTAAAAACGGGGCCGACGGGAGAATTGTGGAGTTTAAGCCAGGCATTTTCAGACGTCGGGGTGATGAAGCTTCTGAAAAACTGCTGAGCCGCATTGCCGGTAATGCCGAATTCCACGGTTCCGAATGGGAGGCTTCGAATTACAGCCCCTCCAATTATAGCAGCGGAGCGATGGGCTTGTGCCGCTACTGGTGTACAGAGGCTTTTCGTCGAGGGGCCGCCACGATGGAAATTCCTGTAGAGTTGTATCTGGAGCGACCCAGTCGCTTATGTCGTGAGTTGCCGGCGGTACCCCGACGAATCGATCGAATTGGTATTAGCTGGCGCCTCGAGGGGCAGCACCAACAGCAGTTGTACTATTGGCCGATTCTGGAGCTCTATGACAAGGCGGGCTACTGCGAAAAGTTTGATGCCGGGCAGCTCACATATGAACAGGATGTCGATGCACTTCTGGTAGTCACCCCCTCCACAGGAAGCCTGTGGCACCTGTTTCAACTTGAAATTCCGGAAACTGAACCGGGTAAGATACAGGCGGTTGCCACAATGCTGTATATGCTGACCGGATTTACCGCGGCAGAGGCTCGCACTTTCTCCGATCTCTGCCGCAGCCGATTTTCTGGTTTGGTCGAGGTTGCTCCGGTGCCCTTAAATCTGCGCATAATTTCCTTGGTTCCGATGCCGGTAGCTAATTTTCACATGCTGGGTGGGGGGACAGAAGAAACCACTTATATCGAAATACAGCTTTTCTTTCGTTATAGAGGTGAGGAATTACGTTATCCCGGGAGAAACGAGCTTATCCCGGTTACTCTTGAAGAGGCAAGAACGATTTTACATGGGCCTCAGAAACTCTATGGAAGGGCCAAGGCAGCGGCAGAAGAGGCCGGCGTAGATGGGAATGCAATCACAATTGAGGGAGGTGTTGGAGGCCATGATCAAGACTCCACTGGAGCCAGTCTCCAGTGGTTTATTTCAACTGATTCACAGGTGGAAGACAAATTTACAAGGATTCTGCGTTCAACAATCCGGAACCATAGTGGTATCGATATAGATGAGGCAGATTTTTCATTAGACGGAGAAAATTTCAGTTGCTCCCAAGAATTTTATGATGCCCTCTCAGGTCTCGGGAAGGATTTGCACAAGCGTGGGTTTGAACTGCAGCTGGAACGGCAGAAGCTGTATCGGCCCCCGGGAACTCCGGGGGTGTATGTTACCGGCAGCGGGGAGTCATGGTTAAAGCTAGAAGCCGGATTTCAAATAAATGATGATTTTGTTCCTCTAGAGGATATCCCCACCAGGGGTGTAGTGAGGGCCGGGGGTAAACTGTATGTATTGCCGCCGGATTCCGACATGGCTGCGCTGTGCCAAGGGGTAGGTAATAAAAGGGTCGGTCGGCGGGATTTCGCAGGTTTGGATGCACTTATCGATCATGTGCTCAATCCAAACCATCCGGGGCTGAAGGACTTTTTCTCTTTGAAAGAGCGCTTGGCCTCCTTCTCTCAGCTGCAGGAAACGGAGGTTCCCACTTCTTTTAGGGGAACCCTGCGGCCCTACCAGCGCAGCGGTTTGTCGTGGCTCTGGTTTCTGCACAGCTATAAGCTGGGTGGCTGCCTAGCCGATGATATGGGATTGGGTAAGACTATCCAAGCTCTATCCCTCTTAGCAAAAGTTCAAGAGGAAGAACAGCTGTGCCGGGTACTGGTGGTGTGCCCGGTGTGTACCCTTGGCAACTGGCAGAATGAATGCCGGCGCTTCACCCCACAGTTTAGTACCGTTATTCATGCCGGACCGCAGCGGGCCCGCACTCCACAACAGCTGTGCACTGCCGACATTGTACTGGTAAGTTACTCTACACTTTACCGTGATGCTGAGTTGATGAAGGATGCCGATTTTAACTACCTTATTTTGGATGAGGCTCAGGCCATAAAGAATCCCCGAGCCAAGCTCCGCAAGGCCGCTGCTGCTATTCCCGCTCAGCACCGGTTGGCCCTGACCGGAACGCCAATGGAAAACAACACCCTTGAACTGTGGTCGCTTATAGATATCTTAATACCTGGAATCCTTGGCACACGAACAGAGTTTACCCGGCGCTACGGGGAGGAGATTGAAAAACAGGATTCTGAAGCTGCATTGAAGAGTCTTCACCGGATTATCCGTCCCCTCATGTTGCGCCGAACAAAGGCCGCGGTAGCACCAGAGCTTCCACCGCGGGAGGAGCTGGTGCTGTATGCCGAAGCAGGCCGTAGGCAGAGCCGGGTATATGAATCACTGCGGCAGTGGTACGAACGAGAGGTGAAGGAGAATATGAAGAAAAAAGGGAGCATGCATGGTGGAAAATTATTACTCGAAGCGATGCTGCGTCTGAGGCAGGCGGCAATTCTACCGGCCCTGGTTGATTCGGAATATAATAATGTCCCGAGTGCCAAGCTGGATTTATTGTATGACCGTTTAGTTGAATTGCGGGATGAAGAAAATAAGGCCTTGGTATTTTCGCAGTTTACCTCGGTTCTCGATGAGGTGGAGTTGCGGTTGGCAGAAACCGGGCTACAGCTAATGCGGTTGGATGGATGCACACCGCAGAGCGCACGGGATAGTCAAATTGATGAATTTCAGGGGGCGGAAGGGGCCGCTTGTTTTCTGATAAGTCTTAAGGCCGGCGGGGTAGGCATCAATCTTACCGCTGCGGATTACGTCTTTCTGCTCGACCCGTGGTGGAATCCTGCAGTGGAGTCTCAGGCCATTGATCGAGCCCACAGAATTGGCCGTGTCGGCGGGGTTCTGGCCTACCGGCTGATAACCAAGGGCACCATAGAGGAAAAAATAATGCGTCTTCAGGCAAAAAAGCGCTCTCTGTCCGAAAGGCTTATTGAAAGTGAAGGAGGTGCACTGCGCAGCCTTTCGGCGGAGGACATCCAATCCCTCTTTAGTCGTGAAGAGGGCTATCGGAGCCGCTCCGGTCGGTAGACATAGATCATAGAGAGGGATGTGTCACCTGATTGTATACGGCAGTGGGGTGAACGGTCAGGCAGGGCGAAGGTGTTGCTGATAACTACCGGGCTGGTTGGCTCAAACTGGACTGCATTGCTTGTCCGTCCATGGGGTTCAAGCGCCGGCTGGTTTATGAGCAAGGAGATATCCTGCATACCTCCGGGAAATAGGTAACACACAAGGATATCGGACGAGGCGAGTGGGGCACGGCGGTAATCGCCGAAATGAAGCTTCAAATTGGAATAACCCGCCAGTTTAGCCCTCAGCCGGGAGATCAGATAGGGAAAGGGGGAGTTCTCATACCCGTGAATACCAGCCTGTGGAAGGCGTGCAGCCAGAGATAAGGCGACCCCGCCCCAACCCGAACCGACTTCTACCACCAATGCAGGGTTGGCCTTGACCTGACGCAGTTCCTCGACCGTGGTTTTGACTAGTGTGTCCTTCGCCTTACGGGAACTAGGCATGGGAGTTATTCCATTCCGCCAGCCGGAGTAAACGAGAGATATTGAGGAAAGAAGAGTGATGGCTAACAGCACATAGAGACTCATCATAGTCCCATTGACTATAACACCAGCAATTCAAAATTTGGAAGTCTTCCGACTTCCAAATTTTGAATTTGCTACATTTTCTCTGCGAAAATTAGTAGATCAATACATTTGGAGGCAAACTCAGTTTGGATAGTGCATTGCACTATCCAAACTGAGAATTGCTGCTATAACACACACTTTTCTTGAAGATCAGCCTAAATTTCAGTATAGTTTAAATTAGATGTATTTATTTCGAACAAACAGAAAACATTTGGCCTACTTGGGTTATACGCTAATATCTATAATCGTTATTCTTCTCTTGTCCGTCGGTTGTACCGAGAGCTCTTCCGCCAAAAGTACTTCGGATAATTCGGAGCTAAAAGAACCGGTAAAACTGGTGTATGTCGATTGGGCTTCTGAATTGGCAAGTGCCCATGTGGTGAAGGCCGTAATTGAAGAAAAATTGGACCGGGAGTGCCAACTCCTTTCGGTCTCTCTTATAGCGATGTGGGAGTCGATAGCGGCGGGCGATCAGGATGCAACAGTCGCAGCCTGGCTACCGTCTTTACAGTCTCGGTTCCTTGAGGAACACAGATCGGAGGTACAGGATCTTGGTCCCAACTTAGAGGGAACCAAAATCGGACTGGTGGTACCGGATTATGTGAATATCGATTCAATTACCGAGTTAGAGAGTAAAGCCGATAAATTTAACAATAAGATCGTAGGCATTGATCCTCATGCCGGAATTATGGATAAGACCGCAGCAGCACTAGAGGCATACAAGCTTGAAAACATGAAGCTTGTGACCGGAAGCGGACCAACAATGACAAAAATCCTTGGAAAAGCAATCAAAGAACAGCGCTGGATTGTAGTAACCGGCTGGACTCCTCATTGGAAGTTTGCGAAGTACGATCTGAAATATCTACAGGACCCCTTGGGCGTGTATGGGGAAGAGGAAAGTATCCACAGTATCGTCAGGAAGGGGCTTCGGGAGGATATGCCGAAGGTGCACTCTTTTCTGGATAACTTCTATTGGGAACCTGAGGATATGCAGGCGGTCATGTTGTTAGCGAAGAATGAGGACTTCTCTTATCAAAGGGCTGCCCAAAAATGGATACAGGAAAATGAAGTTTTGGTAGACAGCTGGATTGAGAACTAATAGGACTTAAGATGGACACTGAAAAGAATACCCCCGCTCAGGATACTTCTACCAAACCTTGGTTTATAGCGTCTATTGCTCTTACTCTGGTACTGATTATCCTTCTGGGAGGAAGTCTAATTTTCTCTTATAGTTTCTTAGATTCTTTTAATGAGCAGGAGTTGCCCGCCGAGCGCTCTTCTTGGAAATTACTGTTGTATTCCGAGACAATGAAAATGACTACTCGTGTAAGTGCTCTTAGCGGGAATCTAATGTGGGAAGATTCATACAGAACCACCAAAGCGCAGCTTGAGCACGTTTTAAAGCAGATTCCAAGCTTAGTAGACTCTTCACGGGTACGGCAAAAAACAGAGGAAGTTCAGCATTACTATAATAAAAGTAGTGAAATAGAAGAACGGGTGTATAAGTTAATCAGCCGCGGAGCAAAGGATGAGGCCCTCGAGCTGCTCTCCGGCTGGGATTACACAAAAAATCAGATCGACTTCGGTCATGCCTCTAGCCAGCTAGTGGAACTGATCCAACAGCGTATTGAGGATAGGACTTCCTTTCAAAAAACCATGTCCTTAGTGGTTTTATGGATTGTTCTAATAAGTGTGCTCCTGTTGGTTGTGTTTTGGACAATCACAATCCGCTTATGGAAAGCTCAAATTAGGGATAAGCAGAGGGCCGAGGAAAATGTACGCAATAGCGAGGAAAAGTATCGCAAGTTAATCACAACCTCTCCAGACTCAATTGCCTTTATAGATGTGGAAGGACTGATACTTGCCATCAATCCCAGTATGAAATACAGGATAGGTCTGCAGAGGTCGCAGCTGGAGGGAAAAAGGCTCGAAGAAGTCATGCCGGAGGAGATGGCCACTTACCATATGGAGAAGGGGATTCAGGCTATTCAGCAGGGGGATGCCTTTTTTTCGCAAGACGAACGAGATGGAAAGATATATGAGAACTATTATGTTCCAGTGTTTAGCTACGGCGGACTAAATTCATTTCAGGTGATATCCAAGGATATCACCGAGCAAAAAGAGATGGAAGCAAGGCTCAAAGAAATTAGTTACTACGATTCATTGACCGGTTTATACTCTCGCACGTTCTTTGATGAGGAGATGCGCCGGCTGAAGGATGGGCGTCACTGTCCGCTGGGAATTATACTATGTGATGTGGACGGACTGAAGCTGATAAATGACGCGATGGGCCATGATGAGGGGGATAGGTTACTCTTGGCCGCTGCAGATATTATACGAACCAGTTTTCGTGAAAGTGATATAGTTTCTCGTATAGGCGGAGATGAGTTTGTAGTTTTACTGCCCCAGACAAGTGAAGAGGCCATTAAGGCCGGCTGCAGTCGAATAAATGAAGAGATTGCCCGTTACAACAGTGATGAACAGCGGTTTGTATTATCGATTTCGGTGGGTTACGCGGTGGCGAATACAGGCCCTGTAGATATGGACACGCTATTTATCCGTGCCGACGATGCTATGTATGCAGAGAAGTTTCAGAAACGTTCCAAAACACGAAGCAAAATCATACGAGCCATCACCAAGAAAATGGAGGCGCGCGATTATATCCCTCAGGGCCATGCCGAGAGACTGCGGGATTACAGCCGTAGAATTGGCCAGGAACTAGGGCTGTCAGAAGAGAGACTTCACATTCTCAGCCTGTTGAGTTACTATCATGATCTGGGAAAAGTAGGTATACCTGAGCATATTATCTTTAAGCCGGACCCCATTACGGATGAAGAAAAAGAACTGATTCAAAGCCACTGTGAAATTGGACACCGAATTGCCATGTCCATATCGGATATTAGCCATATTGCAGATTACATTTTAAAGCATCATGAGCGCTGGGATGGTAAGGGGTATCCCTTAGAATTGAAGGGTGAGGATATTCCTTTGGAATCGCGGATTCTGGCCATTGCCGAAGCCTACGATGTAATGACCAGCCGGCGGAACTACAACCGGGTGCTTTCCCATACGGAAGCAGTCCAAGAGCTGCAGCGAGACGCGGGAGCTCAATTCGACCCGGCTTTGGTAGAGCGGTTTCTTAAGATTTTAGAGGAAGACCGAAATAAGCCTGAGCGGTAAGAATCTACTGTGCTGACTGTGTCACAAAGTACTATTTTAGAATGAGTAAATAATTTAAACTCCGACTATAAGGGTATAACATGGCGAAAAAACAAACCAGCGGAACCGGAAAACTAAAAATAAGCAATAACTGGAATGCTATTAGTATTATCGCTCTTTCCCAAAGCAACCCGCTTAAGGCTATTGCGGAATTCGTGGAAAATAGTATCGATGCGAAAGCTTCCGAAGTCACCCTGGTCCGGGGAAGAGAGAAGGGAAAATATTACTTAAAAGTTATTGATAATGGGGAAGGGATCGATGATTTTAAGTATGTAGCAACCCACATTGCCGATTCGATTAAGCGAAAACTAAAAAAAGAAGGGGCGTCAGGGATTCAGGGAGAATTCGGTATCGGGTTACTGAGTTTCTGGACGGTTGGAGAAGAATTGATACTCACCTCGACCGGTTCGGATGGTGTTACCCGGAAAATGGAGCTTGTCAGGAATAATCCAGGCTATTCGATAAAAGAAGAGAAGAAACTCCTGGCATCCGGGGGAACAGAGCTGCTGATACGACCAATTCTGCCAGGAGTCCGACAGCTTACTGGTGAGAAAATACAAAACTATCTTGCTTCCGAGCTTCGGGAACGGATTAACCGAAAAAATGTCCTTATTAAAATTCTTGACCGTACCGCCCGTAAAGAATTGGTTGTCGAACCGCATAAGTTCAGTGGACGGCTCCTGCACCATCTACCCCGGGTGAATTGTCCGATGGGCGAGGTGTACCACGAGCTGTATTTGAATGAGGTCTCTTCGGAAAATAAAGTGGGGCTGTATAAAAACGGAACACGCGTAGTTCCTTCTATCAGCAGTATAGATCAGTTTGCCTGTGAACCCTGGAACTCGGGATATATCTCCGGAATTATTGATGTCTCTTTTTTGCAACTGACACCGGGTACCCGGGACGGAATTATTTATGATGAGGCATTTGAGAGTTTTTTAATAGCACTGCAGCCGCT
>Ga0102938_10003292_pt1 | contig 12084 bp, 10 predicted proteins | sample SalPonR2_B_D2_MG_FD_84516 | JGI IMG/M metagenome (GOLD analysis project Ga0102938, IMG submission 84516) | Salt pond soil microbial communities from South San Francisco under conditions of wetland restoration - Salt Pond MetaG R2_B_D2_MG | ecosystem: Environmental > Aquatic > Marine >... | reverse complement strand
TGCCGGTGGCGGCCGTGATGTGCGGCGGCAGGCCGGTCATCAGCAGGGGGTCGAGCGCCGCCATGCGCGGCACGATGCGCGTGTCCACGATGACCAGCTTGCTTTCAGTGTCCGGGTCGGAGATCACCGCGGCCACGGTTACCTCCGAGCCGGTGCCGGCGGTGGTGGGGACGGCGTACACCGGCACGGGGTTGCGCAGGCCCTTGAAGTAGCCCGCCAGCTTGCGCAGCGGCTTGCCCCGGTTGGCGACCGCGACGGCCACCGCCTTGGCGGCGTCCATGGAGGAGCCGCCGCCGACCGCCACGACGGCGTCGCAGCCCTCGGCGCGGTAGAACTCGATGGCCCGCTCGACCAGCGGGATGGGCGCGTCCGGCGTGATCTCGTCGAACACCGCGTACTCCGCTCCGCCTGCCTCGAGCGCGTCGGTCAGCTGTTTCAGCAGTCCGAGCTTCACGATCATCGGGTCGGTGACGATCATGAGCTTGCCGTGCCCGAATCCCGCCACTGCCTGGCCCAGGCGGGCGCTGGAGCCCGGGCCGACCAGCAGCGTCGGGCGCGGTATGGGCAGGAAGCGCGTGACCATGCCGGCGCCCCTCATCAGGGCCGACAGTCCGGTCGCTCGCGGTGCATCGGGAATCAGGTCGAGAATCACGGGTAACCTCCGCAGCCGTCTCACGCGTCAAGGGGCGGGCTGTTGCGAGCCAAATAGTATACGGCGAAAGCGGGGTGCCATGCTGCGGGCCGTGCCCCGGATAGCCGTCGACCTCCCACGAGCATCACGCTGTGTCGGTCGCAGCAATCCGCAAGAGAAAACCTGTCGCCGCTCAGCGCCCGGCCGCCAGCCGCCGGCGGCCCAGTCGAGACTGTGTCTTGCTGATGACTGGACCGGCGACGGCCAGGAGCACGTAGACCCAGGCCGCCCACTGCAGCTGCGGTCCGGGCAACGCCCAGGCCAGCACGATGGAAAACACGCCGAAGCTCCCGACAAACAGCCACGCTGCGGCCTCGTAGAAACAGTCGATCCTTTCGCTTCGGCTCATGCCGAGCGCGTCCCGCTGCCGCCAGGCTTGAAAGTAGAGGGCTGCCACCAGGGCGTTCAGGACGACGAAACCCGTGCCGTAAATAGTCAGCAAGCCACGGAAGTCGTCGGCGCTTTGCAGTGAAAAGTCGAGTGGCAGCCACCCGCCCGACATGTGATGGAATGCGGCGCCGAACATGATTTTCAAAGGATAGACATAGATCATTACCACGGTCACCAGGCCGAAGGTCAACAGGACCGAGCCGAGGTCCTCGAGGCCGAAGCGCTTGCTCCAGGATTGGTGGGCGCGCCAGTAAAGCAGGAGGATCGCCAGGCTGGCGACGAACGCCGGCCCGTCTTTGAGCGCCGCGGTCAGTTCCAGGTAAGTCGAGGGAATGTCGTCGATGGAAATCGCCAGCAGCGCGGTGGCGAAGGCGAAGGCCGCATCGGTGAAAATGCTGAGTCGCGTGACCTCCTGGCCGCGTTCGGGGAAGTCCCGTGAGTCTTCGGGTGCGGACATGACGGGCCCCTGTGATGATGGTGCATACGGCGAGGATTCTAGCTTGCGGTTGCCGACGCGTCGAAGTCCCGTTTCAGTCCAGCGCGCGCTCGAAATCGGGCGTGAACAGGAACGGGATGTCGCACTCCAGGCGCGCCTCGCGCAGGGCCGGCAGGCGCGCCGCCAGCGGTGGCGATCACCGTAGTCAGAAGGACGAGCCACGCAGTGACCAGGGCGATGACGCTGATCACCGCGAACAGCGAGGAGGCCAGCCGGTCGGAGCGCTCGATGGCCGTCTGCAGGTCGGGCAGCCGCCGACGAAGGTGACCGAGAGCTGGGTGTACACATCGGCGTAGCGCTCGAACAGCCAGCCGGGCAGCGTGAACAGTGCGAACGTGGTCAAGCTGGAGATGATCAGCTCCAGTTCGTCGGTGCGATCCCGGAAGCGGGCCAGCTCGTCGCGGCCCTGCGAGCTGGCTTACGGGGTCTCGACGCGTTCCTGCTCTGCCATGCGGCAACTCCCTTGGGCAAAGATGAGCCTGGCCTCGGCTCGCAACGCCCGGATCAGGCTGCCAAGATGCCCGAATGCGAAGCCCTTAGCCCGGGCACTGGTGAATCTCCACGGTGAGGTGCGCGATCTCGTCGTGTTTCTCCAGTCGTTCATGAATGCGCCGCGCGGTGAGCGCGGCGTCATGGGTCACCAGGCTGAGCGCGCAGGCGTAGGCGCGCTTCCCGACGCGCCAGATATGCAGGTCGGCGACCCGCGTATGGCCGTCCTCGGGTCCGGACTCCACCGCCTCGCGCACCGCGGCCGCCACGGGGGTGTCCATCTCGCGGTCAAGCAGCACTTTGCCGGTCTGCACGATCAGCCCCCTGGCCCAGATCGAGATCAGCACCGCGCCGACGACGCCCATCACCGGGTCCAGCCAGGCCCAGCCGAACAGCCAGCCGCCGGTCAGCGCGATGATCGCCAGCACCGAGGTCGCGGCGTCCATGATCACGTGCACGTAGGCCGCCCGCAGGTTCAGGTCGTGGTGCTTGTGGCCGCCGTGCTCGCCTGCATGGGCGTGGCCGTGCCCGTGCCCGTGCCCGTGCCCGTGATCGTGGGCGTTGCCGAGCACCAGGGCGGACACCACGTTGACCACCAGGCCGAGCACCGCCACGGCGATGGCTTCCTGGTAGTGGATCGATTCCGGCCAGAGCATGCGCTCCACGGAGGCAACCACCATCAGCACGGCGATCACCAGCAGCAGCAATGAGCTCGCGAACCCGGCGAGCACCTCGATCTTGAAGGTGCCGAAGGCAAAGCGCTTGTCGGTCGCATAGCGGCGCGCGGCGACGTAGGCGAAAGCGCTCAGCCCGATCGCCAGCGCGTGCGAGCCCATGTGCCAGCCGTCGGCCAGCAGGGCCATGGAGTTGAACCACCAGCCCGAGGCGATCTCCACCACCATCATGGTGAGCGTGATCCACATCACCAGCATGGTGCCGCGTTCGGCGGCGCGGCTGCCGGAGTCGAAGCTGTGGCTGTGGGTCCAGTCGGTCAGGTCGTGGTGGTGTGACATCTGAGTACCTTCGCGTTCGAGATTCAAAAAGTCATGGCCTGGCCGACGCCGGCCATGACCAGCACGCCGAGCACGGCGAACACCGCGGCGGCGGCGATGCTGATGGCGCGGGTCGGGAGACGATGCGACATGCCGTCGCCTATGTACACCGCCGGGACATTGGCGATGAGCATGCCCGTGGTGGTGCCGGCGATGACGACCACATAGGCCTGCCAGTGCGCCACCATCGCCATGGTGGCGATCTGCGTCTTGTCGCCCATCTCCGCCAGGAAGAAGGCCACCAGCGTCGCCATGAAGGGCCCGAGAGAGGGCGGCCTGAGTTCGTCGGCGTCCGCCTTGTCGGGCAGCAGCATCCACGCGGCGACCGCCAGGAAGGCGAGACCGACGATCCAGCGCAGGGCGCCGGGCGGCAGGCTCGCCGCAAGCCAGGCGCCCAGGACGCCGGCCAGTCCGTGGTTGGCCAGCGTCGCCACGACGATGCCCGCGATGATGAGAAGGGGAGCGCGATAGCGCGCGGCCAGCAGAAAGGCCATCAACTGGGTCTTGTCGCCAAGCTCGGCGAGGGCGATGACGCCGGCGGGGACCAGGAAAGCTTCCATGACGTGTCCGGGGCCGGATTCAAGACGCATGACCACGCTGCGTCCCCGGCCCGGCGGAGGCGGCATGGTCAAAGGTCTTGCCAGGTCCAAGGACTGCCTGCACCACGGCCATCCGGCCGAGTATGTTGGCGCAGGCCTCTTCGATCGAAGAGCGGCTACTCCCCAGTGACCCGGAAATTCTAACGGCTGGCCGCGGCGAACCCGATAAGTAGTTGCCGCAGCCGTCGCGGCAGCCTCAGTCCGACTCGATGAAGGCGATGGTGTCGGGCATCGTGTCCGCGATGAACTGCAGCGGCGGGGCCAGCGCCACCACCACCCGCGCATGGCCCATGTCCTCGTAGAATTTAAGCGTCACCGGCACGCCCTCGGCCTCCAGCGCCTCGGCGAGTCGCTCGCTGTGTTCGGGCAGCACGCGCTCGTCGCCGGTGCCATGGATCAGCAGCGTGGGCGGCGCATCGGCCGAGACGAAGTTGATCGGCTGGCTCGCGGGGCGCGTGTCCTCCGGGAACACTTCCTGCATGTAACCCGGCTCCAGCGGCAGGAAATCGTAGGGTCCCGACAAGCCGATGAAACCGGCGAGCGGCGGCGACTCGACCGCGTCCAGGTATTGCCCGTCGAGGGCCAGCAGCGCGGCGATCTGCGCGCCCGCGGAGTGCCCCATGAGGAACAGCGGCCGCTCGCCCTCCGCCACGCCGTCAAGATTGCGGGTGGCCCATGCCACGGCCTTGGCGCCGTCCTCGACGAAGGTGGGAAAAGAGACCTCGGGGTGGGCGCGGTAATCCGGGATCACCACGACCACGCCCGCCTCGGTCAGCGAAGCCGCCACGAACTCGAAGTCGTTCTTGGACGCTTTCCGCCAGCCGTTGCCGTAGAAAAACACCACCACCGGCGCCTCCCCCGACGCATAGCTTGACGCCTCGGAGGGGCGATAGAGGTCGAGCTTCTGGCGCGGCGCTTCGCCGTAGGCCTGGTCGGCCACCCGCGTGTAGTGTCCGGAAGGGCTCAGCACGTTGACGACCGCGAGCGGCCCGCAACCCGCCACGAGGACGGTGGCACAGGCGACGATAACGGCGGCCGCCCGGCGGGCGGCATGCACGGGAAAATTAAGGTGTGAACAGCTCATGTCTTTGCTCGCATGCCTGGCTCGACAGCGACTCCGGCGGCCTCCGGTGTATGGTACAGGGAGTAACATGGGCAATGCTGACTTGAAGGAGGAAACAGGATGGCGCTAACACACGGACGACTCGGCAATCACGGCGTGCTGGTCAGCAATCTCTGCCTCGGCACGATGAATTTCGGCTGGCACACTTCGGAAGAAGACAGCTTCAGGATCATGGACAGGGCGCTGGAGCTGGGCATCAATTTCTTCGATACCGCTGACGTCTACGGCTGGGCCGGTGAGCACGGTCTCACCGAGGAGATCATCGGGCGCTGGCTGGCCCAGGGCGGTGGCCGCCGCGACGCGATCGTGCTGGCGACCAAGGTGTACAGCCCGGTGGACCGCGAGGCCAACCGGCCGGAGGTGAACAGCGACGGGCCGAGCCTCAGCGCCTACAAGATCCGCAAGCATTGCGAGGGCAGCCTGTCGCGCCTGCAGACGGAACACATCGACCTCTACCAGGTGCACCACATCGATCGCGACTGCCCCTGGGACGAGGCCTGGCAGAGTTTCGATGCGCTGGTGAAGCAGGGCAAGGTCGTCTACGTCGGCTCGAGCAACTTTGCCGGCTGGGACATCGCCACGGCATGCCAGGAAGCCGCGCGGCGCGGCTTCATGGGCCTGGCGAGCGAACAGAGCATCTACAACCTCGACAATCGCATGGTCGAGCTGGAGGTCATTCCGGCCTGTCGCCATTACGGGTTGGGCCTGCTGCCCTGGAGTCCGCTGGGCGGGGGCCTGCTGGGCGGCGCGCTCGAGAAAAAAGACAGCGGCCGGCGCGGCGCCGAGAAATTCGACCACTACATCGAGAGCAAGCGCGAGCAGCTGGAGCGCTACGAGTCTCTCTGCCGGCGCATCGGGCATCCTCCGGGCGAGGTCGGCCTGGCCTGGCTGCTGCACAATCCGGCGGTGACGGCCCCGGTCATCGGGCCGCGCACGATCGAGCAGCTCGAGAGCGCCGTTCGCGCGGCGTCAATCGAGATGGACGAGGAGACACTGGACCAACTGGACGAGATCTTCCCCGGCCCGGGTGGCGAAGCGCCCAAGGCCTACGCCTGGTAGCGACGCACGGATTTATCGTCTGTCGGCTTCCCGGGCGGCGTCGAGCAGCGCCTGCGTCTGTTCGCTGGCCTTTTCCCAAGGCTCGCGGAGAGATCGGTCATGGGCGGCGGCGGCGAAGTCCTGGAACATCAGCGCCGGGCCGGAGAAGCGGGAGTCGACGCGAATCTGCTGTGCGTCGCGTTCCGCCGGGCCGGCGCGGGAATAGTGGTAGCTGACGCCCTCCGCCTCGTCCTCGCCGACGAAGTTGTCGAGCCGGATTTGTCCCTTTCGGCCCGCCAGTTTCAGCCCGATGCGCGTGACCTGGGCGTCGAAAGCGCAGCGCCAGGTGGACACGGCGCCGTTGGTGAAAACAAGCCGGCCCTCAGCCGCGACGATGGCGCCTGAGGTTTCATCACGGCGCAGGCGCGCGCTGACGGAGCCTAAGCCGGTGCCGGGGGCCAGGTATTCCTGCGTAGCCCGCATGTTGTACCAGCCAAGATCTCCCAGGGCGCCCAAGGGCTCCAGGGCAGGGTCATAACGGATGTCGCTGCGGTCCGCCATGTTGACCATGAATGAAGAGTCCAGCGTGAGCGGCGTGCCGATCAGTCGGTCCATGTCCGTCCGGATTTCTGCGGTCCGGGGGTGGTGCGGGAAGTGCGTTGCGTCCATGAATGCCACGCCGTTGTCGCGACACGCCGTGATGATTCGGCCCAGGGACGCGAGGTCGGCAAAGGGCTTCTCCCCCAGCACGTGCTTGCCGGCATTGGCGGCGGCCACGCAGATCTGCTCGCGCAAGGCCGTGGGCGTCGCCACGTAGACGGCGTCGATCCCATCCCAGGAGAGCATTTCGGTCCACTCGCCGAAGGCTTTGCCCGCCCCGTGACGCGCGGCGAATGCCGCCGCCTTGTCGCTGCTGCGGCTGGCAACGGCGGACAATCGCGCCAGCGGCGTGCGCTGCACCACGGCGGCCATCCAGTTGGCTATGTTGCCGGTTCCAACGAAACCCCAGCGCAATGGCTGAGGTTCTCCGACCCGGGTTGAGTTCGACATGGCCACAGATCCTACGCGGCCCGGGGATGCTTGTAATTCCTGCCCGGTGCCGATGCTCGGTGACTGGCCAGCGGTTGACCAGTGATCGGGATGACTGGCTCGAGGTGCATCTCTTTGGGTGGCCCACGTAAGATAGCTCAGCCACACGCCTGAGGAGCAGCCACGATGGAGCAGCCGGAGCAGAACGAGGACGTCGCCGAAGTGCTCGAGGAGATCACGCCCGACCAGTGGCAGGTGATCCGTGCTGCGATCGAGGCCGAGGACGCCCCAGGGCTGAAGACCGCGCTCGAGCCGGTCCATCCTGCGGACATCGCCGACGTCCTGGAGCAGCTGGACACGGACCAGCGCGGCAATTTCCTGCGACTCTACGCCGCGGAGTTCGAAGGCGAGATTCTTTCCGAGATCGACGAGTCCATCCGCGACGAGGTCATCGAGGCGCTGCCGCCGGAGGTGCTGGCCGAGGCGGTGCGCGAGCTCGACTCCGACGACCTGGTCGACATCCTCGAAGACCTCGAGCAGCCGGAGCGGGATTTCATCCTGCGCTCGCTGGAAAGCGAGGACCGCGAGGCGGTGCAGAGCTCCATGGCCTGGCCGGAGGGCTCGGCCGGGCGGCTGATGCAGTCCGAGACCGTCACCGCGCCCGAGCATTTCAACGTGGGACAGATGATCGACTACCTGCGCGCCGCCGAGTGGCTGCCCGACCAGTTCTACCACGTCATCCTGGTGGACTCCGAGGGCCGTCCCAGCGGCTATACCACGCTGGGCCGGGTGCTCGCCGCGCGGCGCGAGGTGTTACTCAGCGAAATCAGCGAAGACAGCTTCCGCACCGTCGAGGCCACCGAGGACGAGGCCGAGGTCGCTCACCTGTTCAACAAGTACCACCTGATCTCCATGCCGGTCATCGACGGATCGGGACGGCTGGTGGGCGTGATCACTATCGACGACGCGATGAACGTGCTCGACGAGGAACTCGAGGAGGACATCCTGCGCCTGGCCGGCGTCAGCGAGGAGAGCTCGCTCAGCGACCCCATCTGGGACACCACGCGCGGGCGCTTCGTCTGGCTGTTCATCAACCTGCTGACCGCGATCTTCGCCTCTTTCGTGATCGCCCAGTTCGAGGAAGAACTCGAGGCCATGGTGGCGCTGGCGGTGCTCATGCCGATCGTGGCCTCGATGGGCGGCAATGCGGGCACGCAGTCGATGACCGTGGCCGTCCGGGCCCTCGCGACGCGGGAGTTGACCGGCCAGAACGCGCGGCGCGTGCTGTGGCGGGAGGTGGTGGTCGGCATGCTCAACGGCAGCGCCTTCGGGGTCATCATGTCCCTGGTCGTGGCCTTCTGGTTCGGCGTGCCGATGCTCGCCATGGTGATCGCGATGGCGATGATGGTCACCCTGGCGGCGGCAGCTTTCGCCGGGATCGTGCTGCCGCTGGCGCTCGACCGGATGGGCGTCGATCCGGCGCTCGCGTCCGGACCGTTCGTCACGACCGTCACCGACGTGGTGGGTTTTTTCACCTTCCTCGGGCTGGCGGCCCTGGTGTTGCTCTGAAGCAGCCGGGGCGTCGCCGGGCTACACGATCTCGACTTCGTGTCCGCCGCGCAGGAAGAACGCTGCGAGCACCAGCAGCACGATCGGGAACAGGACCAGGTTGATGAAGGCCGGCACGATGGCCAGTTGCAGCACGCAGCAGACCAGGAGCAGTGCGGCGAACACTTTCAGCAAGGCGGGCAGTTCGACTTTGCCGACGAGCAGGGTGAGCGACAGGATCAGCCCCAGCACGGCATAGAGGAACAGCCCGGAGATCCCCACCAGGGCGCTCGCCGTGACCAGGTATTCCGCCGTGGGCCCGGTGAGGCCCGGGCCGAAGGCGAGAATGATGTCGAACAGCACCGTGGCGTGAAAGATGCCCACGACGACGGCCATGAGGAGCAAAAGGATCGCGGGCACGCTGCCGTGCAGGTGCTCGAGCAGGACCTTGCGCAAGCCGAGGTAGATGTAGATTTCCATGACGCCGATGAGGACGAACAGCAGGTCCCGCGCGCTGAAGCGCGTAACGTCCGCCCGGAATGCCTCGAGGAACGACTGCTCGCCGAAGCCCAGCGCCGACACCCAGTAAATGGGAAACAGCAAGGCGAGAACGATGGCGGTGTAGCCCGGCAGGGCATGGTTGCGGGTCATGGCGTGTCTCCTTGCGGGCCATCGGGGACGTATTCGAGAAGATCGCCAGGCTGGCAATCCAGCGCCCGGCAGATGGCTTCGAGGGTGCTGAAACGGATCGCCCTGACCTTGCCGGTTTTGAGCAGCGACAGGTTGGTCATCGAAACGCCCACCCGTTGCGACAATTCCGTCAGCGACATTTTTTGCCGGGCCAGCTCGATATCGAGATTGATGCGGATGCTCATTTCGTTTCGCCAGCGCCTGGGAAATGAATAACAATAATTACTTTATGAAAAGCATAATATACATTACGAGAAGGATGTCAACCCCGAGCGCAAGCAGGCGTCCAGCGAGGGACGCCGGGGGTATGGGGAGTTCGGCGTGGATGGCATCTCGTGGTGGTGGCCGAACGGTGTCGCCCAGCGCGGACTGGCTGCCGGTACCGGCGTTGTCAGCCTTTCAGCCGCCCTCGATTTCGGCGAGGAACCCCGTGAACCGCGGGTCTTCCCGCATCGAGTCGTAGTAGGGCAGCAACGGCTCGAGAAAAGGCATCACCAGGCTGGGCTCGGCGAGCCCTGAGCGGAGGCACTCGATGGCCGCTGCGACGGCCGCGGCCATGCCCAGCGCGCGGCAGGCGTAATGCCGGTGGTTGACCAGTTGCGGGACGTCCCGCGCGGCTTCGCGCAGCCAGGTCCGGACGAGTCGCTCTGTCCTGCCAGTATCTCCGCCGACGGCCGTGGCCAGCGCCGTGGCCAGGTAAGCGTTGGACGGGGTAGTGTAGAAACCCGTTTCCCGGGCCCGCGCCACCCGCCCCCGTGCCTCGACCAGCGCGGGATTCGGCGGGTCGCGCGCATCCTGGAGCTGGAGCGTGATCGCACGGGCCAGCACCGGATCCGGAAGGGAGATGAACGCCCATCTCGCACCGGCTGTTTCAGCCGCCTCGAAGGCGTCCAGCAGCGCTATGGCGCCGGCGTAATTCCGCGCGGCGATATGCGCCTCCCACAGTCGAATCGGCACGGCCGATTCGCCGTACTCCCGCTGCAGCGCCAGTATCTCGTCCAGCATGCGCGCCGGCTCGCGGTGGTCGCGCACCCGCAGCGTGCTGCGCAAGACGTCGAGCCCCAGGTTTTCGGCGGGCGCCTCGCTGATTGCGATGCTGGCTTCGTCGTATCGGTGGGCCAGCAGCAGGTTGGTCGCCAGCCTGAGCGTCCAGTAAAGGCTGCGCGGATCCAGGTTCCGTGCCTGGCGGATCGTCGCAATCTTGCCGGGGTAATCCCCCTGGCGGCGCTGGATCCAGGTCTGCAGTTCCAGCAGCTGGATATCGCTGGGTCTTCGCAAGCGGGCTTGGCTGATCAGCGCGTAGGCGCGATCGTAATCCTTCAGGATGTAATAGGTGTAGTAGGCCTGCGCGATCAGGTACTCGGACGAGTCGGGCGCCAGCGCCCGGATGCGCTCCAGTATTCTTTCCAGGCGCAGGATCTCGTCCGGGTCGCGCTCTCTGATGTTGGCAAAACTGAGCGCGCCGGACAGCTCGGCCCAGGCCCGGACGAATTCCGGATCCAGCGCCACGGCCCTTTCCAGCGCGGCGACGTAGGCCGGCGAGCTGATGGTCATGGTTTTCCGCAGCTCCATCGCCTCGTGGTAAGCGCGATAGGCGGCCATGTTTTCGGTGGGGAGCACCCTGAGTCGTGTCGCGTCCCGCGGGCTCAGGGCGGAATTCAGCGCAAAGGCAATCGACTGCGCGATATCAGCCTGGATGCTGAAGATATTCGCCGGCGTCAGTTCCCGGTCGTATTGCTGGGCCCACAGGTGGACGTCCGAATGCGCATCGATCAGCTGGGCGTTGATGCGAATCTGGTCGCCGACGCGCTGCACGCCGCCCTCCAGGATCGCGTCGGCGCCCAGTTCCTGGCCGATCTCGCGGATGTTCCGCTCCGCGTCGCGGTACTCCGAGACCGAGGTGCGCGAGATCACCCGCAGCGACTCGAGCTGGGCCAGCTGGGTGAGCAGGTCGTCGTGCACGCCGGTGGCAAAGAATTCGCTGTCGCCTGAGAGGCCGGAGGAGATGAAAGGCAGCACCGCGACCATGGGCGGGCCGCCGGCCGACGGATTGCGTGCCGGCGGCGCTGTTCCATCGAGCAAGCGGACGGCGCCAAAAATGACCAGTGCCGCCACCGCGGCAAGCGCGCCGAGCATCCAGGCCTTGCCGCGGCCGCGCCCCTGTCCCCCGGCCGCCACGCCCATTGACGGCGAGATGGCCGCCGCGGGTGCCGGGTCCTCGAGCGGCAACGGCTCTTCGGGAGGCGCCGGCTCTTCCAGCGGCGGCGGAAAGTGGCTGATGAAGCCCCGCCGTATGACCGTCTCGATATAGGCGTTCCGGTCGTCCGGCGTCAGCCTCTGGCGCAGGATCGAGATGCAGCGATTGATGGCGTCGTCGGAGACGATCCGGTCGTCCCACACCGCCGCCATCAGCTCGTCCCGGCTGATCAGCGTGTCCTGGCGGGACAGGAAGTAGTCCAGCAGACGGGCCACCTGGGGCTCCAGCCGCGTCGTCGTCGTTCCGTCATAGAGATCGCCGGTGCCGGCGTCGAAGCGCCAGCGCCCGAATGCTCGAAAAGCCGGGTTCAGGTGGTCGGCGCCTTTCACGGCGCGGTCCCGGCCCGGGACGGGTTGACCAGCATATGCATCCGAAAATCAGTCCCTTGCGCAGAAATCAGCAATAGATCAGCACTAAATCAGGGTTCGATCAGGCAATCGCCCGCACCGCTGGCCACACTTCGAGCCGATGCCGCCGAAGGGGCGGGGCATCCGGCATGCCAGGCGCAATTATAAGAGCAACGAGCGCGCGTGGAGTTGAACCGCAGCACATTAAGAAGATTCGAGACCAGGACGAGAGGACACATGAACAAGAAACACCGTTTAACGAAAGCGGCCGCATTGGCGCTCATGGCTTTCCCGCTTTCAGGCCAGGCGCAGGCGGATTACGCGTATGAGCAGGT
>Ga0102938_10003291_pt1 | contig 12085 bp, 10 predicted proteins | sample SalPonR2_B_D2_MG_FD_84516 | JGI IMG/M metagenome (GOLD analysis project Ga0102938, IMG submission 84516) | Salt pond soil microbial communities from South San Francisco under conditions of wetland restoration - Salt Pond MetaG R2_B_D2_MG | ecosystem: Environmental > Aquatic > Marine >... | reverse complement strand
TCGACAAGCGCCTGTGGAGCGACCACGGACCCGGCGATCGCATCCGCGTACTCGTGGCCCGCGACGGCGCCGACGAGGCGGACCGCGTGGCGATGGAAATCATGCGCATGCGCATGGAACGCGGTGGCGAGTGGCGCGACTTCGCGGTGCTTTATCGGGGCAACTTCCAGGCGCGGCCGTTCGAGCAGGCGCTGCGTACCCTCGAAATCCCCTACTCGGTGACCGGCGGGACCTCGTTTTTCGATCGCACCGAGGTCAAGGACGTGCTCGCGTACCTGCGCGTCATCGCCAATCCGGATGACGACGCGGCCTTCCTGCGCATCGTCAACGTACCGCGGCGGGAGATCGGCACGGCGACGCTCGAGAAGCTCGGCGCATGGGCCTCCAGTCGCGGCCTCGGCCTGCTCGCCGCCAGCCTGGAGGCGGGCCTGCACAGCGTATTGCCGTCCCGCACCGTGGAGCGACTGCACGGTTTCGCCCGGCGCATGATCGAACTCGGGGACGAGGCCGAAGGCGGCGCGCCCGTGGACGCGCTGGCAAGAGAACTGATCGACGAGTTGGGTTACCGCGACTGGCTGTTCGAGAATGCCCGCGATCCGCGCCAGGCGGAGAAGGCCAACGAGAACCTGGGCGAGCTGCTCGAGTGGCTGGGCCGCGCGGCGCGCGGGGACGACGAAGCCACGCTCGCCGATGCGCTGCGCAAGCTGTCGCTGATGGACATGCTCGACCGCCAGTCAGAGGATGCGCAGGACGACCGCGTGCGGCTGATGACCCTGCACGCCGCCAAGGGCCTCGAATTTCCGACCGTGTTCCTGGTGGGGTGCGAGGAGGAGCTGTTGCCGCATCGCGCCAACCTGGAGGGTCCGGGGCTCGAAGAAGAGCGCCGGCTCGCCTACGTGGGCATCACCCGGGCGCGACAACGCCTGCTGATGACCTATGCGCGGCGCCGCAAACGCTTCGGCGAGACGCTGGAGTGCGCCCCGAGCCGCTTCCTGGAAGAGTTGCCTCCCGAGGCGCTGGAATGGGAAGGGCGCGTCGAGTTGAGCGAAGAGGAAAGCAGGGACCGTGCGCATACGGCGATCGCGGGGCTGCGCTCGATGCTGGCGGAGGATTGACCGCTCGTCTTGGCCGAAGCGGTCGTCAGCTGCCGACCGCGTCCACCATGTACTGGACCGCGTCGCGCACCTGCTCATCGCTGAGGTTCGAATAGCCGCCGCGGGGCGGCATGTAACCCGCGTCACCCTGGAAGCCTTCGATCGCGTGCTGCACGAGCGTGTCCATGCCCTTGTCGATGCGCGGCGCCCAGGCTGTCGCGTCACCGGTCTTCGGTGCGCCCGCGATGCCCGGCCCGTGACAGGCCGTGCAGGCTGCGTTGTAAACCCCTTCGCCGTCGAGAACGGCGACAGCGGGCTCGGGAGCAGGTCCCGGCGCATCCGCGATGCTCGGCACGGCGCCGCCCGGATCCCGCAGTGCGCTGTTGTCCTGCCCGGCGACAGCCACCTGCCCGATGGGCTGGATGCGCTCTTCGATGCGCTGCTGGAATGCGGCATCCTCACGCACGTGCACTTCCTGGGTGCGGCCCGCGATGAAGTCCGCCAAGGCGTAGATCGCCACCGAGATCACGACGAGGATGCCGAGCACCACCATGAATGTATCAACGAACTTGCGGTCGCTTACTGCGCTCAACGCGGTATCCCCTGGATGTAGGTGGGTCGGTCCGGTCTTGTCGGCCCGATGAGGCGAGAATTATAGGGCCATGCTGTTGCGTCGCCAAACTGCTCTTGACAGTCGTGGACGGTCATAACGGATCCCGGTATCATGCCCGACTCCGCATTGCGCCCGTAGCTCAGCTGGATAGAGCGCTGCCCTCCGGAGGCAGAGGTCAGAGGTTCGAATCCTCTCGGGCGCGCCAATTAAATCAGGTACTTACGTGAATTTTAGCACGACCTGATAGACCCTGGGGCCTTCCCTGAGCCCTGGTGGGGCCCTGAAACTTCATCGCGAGTTCCCCTGCCCGAGGCAGATGACCTCTGCCCTGAATCGTGACCGCTGAAAATGACCTCTGGTCAAAAGGCGGAAAAAGTGACCTTTGCCCAAACTCTGTTTGCCCCGAAATGGCTCTTTTCCAGGGCCCCGGGGCCCTGGCTTGCGAATCTTTAACTATCTGGGGTGCTGTCACCGAGGAATTAGATTCTCTCTGAGAGAATGAATTCCTTTCTGCTTTCAACCCCACTACCGTGAATCGTTCTGGTACACCGCCGGGGGCGGGCGTTTCGGCGACGGCGCACTGGGGGCGTTCTCGGGCAGCTTCCTGTCGTTCATTCCGGAGGCGGTGGCGGGACCGTATGGCACCGGCGGCGAAGGGGCGAAGATCGGACGTTGTCGGAACGAAGGTAACGTGGGGCGCCATGCACGCTGACCAGCTTGGACAGCACCTCGATGACGCGGCCGGAGCGGATGCAGCCGGCGATATCGATCGCCAGGCATTCCCGCGTGACCTCATCAATCGCCCTCGCATATCCGGACCTACCGTTAGGCTAAAGCCCGACAGTCTGCATCGTGCTCTATAAATAGATCTTGAAAATCATTCGCGATCTATTTATGAAGCATTGCGGTTGCCCGAGCTCGTGAAATGCTCCAGAATGTTCCATTAGCAGATCATAGAGCGCGAATATGCTCTATTAATGGAACAACGAGGCGCAATGGCCAAGACAGTAAACAAGAGCTATTCCCGCTATGCCCGCGAGGCAGCGGAGTTGCTGGGGCTGATGATCCATAACGCCCGGATCGAGCGCGGGCTGACCGTGGCTGAGGTCGCGGAAAGGGCTGGGATCTCCCGTGGGCTCGTCCACCGGGTCGAGAAAGGTGAGATGGGCAGCTCCATCGGTGCGGCCTTCGAGGTGGCGGCGATTGTCGGCCTGCGTTTGTTCGAGGCTGAGCCGACCACGCTGACCCGGAATCTGTCGACAGAGCGTCACAAGCTGACGTTGCTGCCGAAGGCGGTCCGCCCTGCTGCCACGGAGATAAAGGATGAGTTCTGAGCCTTCTCCGAAGGCGCCGAAAGAGGCGTATGTGTGGATATGGCTGCCCGGAATCACTCAACCAGTTGTCGCAGGTCGGATTACCCGTGACCGGGATCGGCTGATTTTCAACTACGGGCAGAGCTACCTGGCGCGAAAAGAGGGAATCCCAATATATGAGCCCGAGCTCCCGTTAAGGAGTGGCACTATTTTGCCGGAGCCTGGCTTGACCATGGCTGGTTGCCTTCGCGATGCCGCACCGGACGCCTGGGGGCGGCGCGTGATCCTGAACCGTGCATTCGGGCGAAGCGGCCGGGACGCCGATATCGGCGCGCTGGATGAGCTGACCTATCTGTTGGAGTCCGGCTCGGATCGGATCGGGGCGCTGGATTTTCAGCGCTCTCCCACGGAGTACGTGCCCCGCGCCGGGCAAACGGCAACGCTGCAAGATCTGCAACAGGCAGCGGCAAGAGTGGACGCAGGCGTGCCGCTCACGCCTGAGCTGGATTTGGCGCTATTCCATGGCACAGCGCTCGGCGGCGCTCGGCCAAAAGCCATGATCGAGGTTGGCGACAAGAAACGGATCGCCAAATTCTCCTCTTCGACCGATACCTACAACATCGTGAAGGCGGAGTTTATCGCCATGCGGCTGGCCGCGAAGGCGGGATTGGATGTTGCCCCGGTGGAACTGGAACATGTCGCGGGGAAGGACGTGCTGCTGGTCGAACGCTTTGATCGCGTGAAGACAGAAAATGGGTGGCAGCGCAGGGCCATGGTCTCGGCGCTTACCCTATTTAGGCTCGATGAGATGATGGCGCGCTATGCCAGCTATGAAGACCTCGCCGAGATTATCCGCCACCGCTTCACCTCGCCCAGGGCCACCTTGCACGAGCTGTTCGGGCGGCTGGTATTCAATATCCTGTGCGGCAATACGGACGATCATGCCCGCAACCATGCAGCGGTCTGGGACGGCAGGCAGCTGACCCTGACACCAGCCTATGACATCTGCCCGCAAAGCCGGTCGGGCAACGAGGCCAGCCAAGCCATGCTGATAGTTGGCAACGATCGCATGAGCCGGCTGACCAACTGTCTGGAGGCCGCGCCCCATTTCCAGCTTGATTTAGAGAAAGCCGAACACATCATCCTTCAGCAGATCGAGGCGATACGTGCTGGTTGGGATGACGTCTGCGCCGAAGCAGCCTTGAGCGAGGTCGAGCGCAACATGTTTGAGCAACGGATCTTTCTCAATCCCTACATCTTTGAAGGCGCACCCAAGCGTCTGAGAAATGCCGGCGGCAATTAGCTCGGAGGTGCTCGCCATACCCCGGGGCACTCCATTGCACCCTCTTCAGGTGTCTTTGAAACCTGGCGCAGGCCACCCTTGAAGGCGACACCGCAATGTCCCGCCAGACCCACGTCACTCCTCAGGCCGTGTCCATGCATCGAGAACGCGGCGGATCTCGTCCGGCGTCAAGCCGCGGGCGCCGTCCCGCGTGGTGCGCGCCGCGCGGCCCTCGAGGTCGACGAAGGCATCGGCCGGCAGGCCGTCGGACAATATTTCCTGGGCCGGCTCGAACACCCAGTCGTCCCCCGCGCGGCTCAGTTCGCCCCGGCCGAGCCCGAGCGCCTGGCTGGAGCGGTGGCAATCTTCGCAATCCCGCGCGGGGCCTATGGTGTGCGGACTCAGCGGCGCGAAATGGCGGCGGAACTGGGGTGCCTCCCAGTCGGGATGTTCGATGGTACGGATCATTCCGGGCACGAAAGTCACGATCCGGCCGTGGGAATCCACGCCAAGGGGCGGCGCATCGTTGTAGACATTCCAGCGGGCATCCGACCACGCGCCGGGCGTGAACTCGCGGGCCACGTGGTCGAACTGGAGCGCCTCGGGATCATATTCCATGTGGCAGCCATGGCATTGCGGCGCCCACTGGGTGTGACACGCGGCGCAGTCGAGCCGGTCGTGCGCGCCGTCGTCGGGGTGGCTGGCGAGTGTCAACGGCGGGATGGGCAGGCTGCCGCCGCCCACCTTGCGGTGCAGGTGCTTGCTTCCATCGGAGCGCAGTTCGATGTGCCATAACGGGGTGCCACGCCGCGCCGTGACGATGAACTCGCGCTCCGCGCCCTGGCTGAACGGGACCCGGCGAAGCTGCCCGAGCAAATCGGCGGGCCACTCGGCCGCGGTCAGTCGCGGCTGCCGGTTGTCGTGACAGTCGCCGCACTGGATGTCCACGGCGTCCGCGCCATGCGCGAACTGCCCGGTCGGACCCATGACGTCCCGCGTGGTATGGCAGTCGATGCAGGCGAGCCCCGCCCGGTGGTGGACGTCGCTCGCGATCGTCTCCACCAGGCGGCCATCGGCCAGGTAGCCGAGCGGGTGGGGGTGGTCCTCTGCCAGGGCGTGCGCGTCCACCTCGGCGAGGCCGGCGTAGTTCAGCGCGATACGGCCGGAACGACTGTGGCACCCGGCACAACTCGCGTTGCTCACCGTCGCGGACAGGACCGGGTGGCCGCCGTCGCGCTGCGTCGGATGGGCCGCGTGGCAGGCCAGGCAACCGCCCCCGCGGCTACCGAGCGGATCCTCGGTGCTCATCTGGTGCTGCGGCTGGCCGAGGTGACAACTGGCGCAGTGCTTGCGCAGGATGGAGTCGGCCGGCGTATGGCCGAGGCCGTCGAGGCGCCCGTCCCCTTGCCCCGGACTGTTCTGCTCGCCGAGCGTGTAGCGCGTCACGTTGACCATGCCGCGACCCGTATGCATCAGGCCCTCCACGACGTGGCGGGTCTCGTCGACATGGCAGCTGCCGCAGGTCCGGGGCGCATTGTCGAGCCAGCCCGGGGACGCCACGAGGCCGGCGTGCGCGGCATCCTGTGTGTCAGCCGCCGGGTCACCGAGATGGCAGGCATCGCACTGGGCGGCGAGAAAACCGTGGGGATCATCGGCCGCGAGCGCGTGAGGCTGGTGGCAGTCGAGGCAGCCGCCGGCCGCGAGCGCCGCGCCGGACAGGAGAAAAAGGCCGGCACTTAGTGCCGGCGCCAACCAGTTCCGCAATGCCTCAGCTCCGCGGCGCGTATTTCCGCCGCTCAGCAGCCCTCGCCAATCAGAAGCCGGCGGGGCGCAGGCGTCTCGGCCGCCTTTTCCTCCGCGACCGGCAGCTCGAAGTCGATGCCGATGCCGAGGCCGTATTGCAGGCCGAGTCCATGGGGGTCCTTGTACGCAGGCGCGGAGGCGGTCTTGGCCGCCGGGGCGGCGGGGGCGAGCCCGAGCGCCGCGGCGCGGTCCTGGCGGGCCGGCGTGACTTGCGGCGTATGCGCGGCCACCTGCGTCTGGGCTTCGCCGTGGAAGAAGGTCCTGAGCGCTTGCCGCTCGGCCGCATCCAGCACCGGCTGCTGCCCCGGCAGCTCGACGGACGGGTCGCTGGTGTAGGCTTGCCAGGTGTCGAAACCGCCTTGCAGCGTCACGGCATCGATCCCGTTGAGTTGGAGTAATGCAACGGCCTGCGAAGACGCGATGCCGTCCGCACTGTAGAGCACGAGCTGGCGCTCGCCGGCCAGTTCGCGGGCCTGGCCCGGGCGGATCACCTCGGTGACGGCCGCATTGACCGCACCGGGTATATGGCCCGCCTCGAACTGCGCCGCGGGACGCAGATCGACGATGCGGAAATCGCCCTGGTCCTCGATGACGCGACGTGACAGTGCCGGGATCGAGAGGGTCGCCTCGCCGCGTGCGATCGCCGAACCCACCCGCTCGAGGTCCTCGTTGCCGGGACCGTCGGACGATGAGCAGGCGGTGATCATCAGGGTGAAAGCGGCCAGGCCGCAGGCGGCGAAACAACGGTGGAACCTCGCGTTCATCAGCACGAACCTCTTGAATTAGGTAAGACTGATGCAGAGTCTAACGCAAAAGATCCAGCAATGCGGGATTGTATGTATTGACGTAATGGACGTAGCCGGATACCTGGCCGATCTCGATCACGAGCTGGCGGAGCATGTAGGCCCCGTAGATCGCCAGCACCGGGCTGGCGATCATCCAGCCTGAGCGCTTGCCCCGCAGCCTCAAGGCCTCGATGACCAGCGGGACGAGCAGGCCCGGAATGACGAAGAACAGCCAGAACAGCCGGGTGTAGTCGCCGCCGAACACCATTTGCACCGACTCGATCTGCACCCGGGAGCCGTTGGCCAGGCTGGCCAGGGTCAACGCGAGCAGGAGTACTTTGAACGCCATCGCGCCGAACAGGATGCGCGAGAACAGCAGGCGCTCTTCCGCTGACCTGGTCCCGATCATCACCACGGCGGCAGCGGTCGCCAGCCCCGAGGCGAGAAACAGCGGCGCCATCAGTCCGCTGCTGCCGAACGGCCGCGCGTCCAGCGACGACATCATGGTGCCGGTGTAGAAGGCGATGATCACGCCGAGCACCACGCCGGCCCAGGCGACGGCGCGCCGGTAGCGTTCGGCGAAATCCAGCGCCAGAGTGCCGATGCGGAACTTCTCGAGCGGGCCGGCCAGGCCGGGATAGCCGCTCCGCAGGCCCTGCAGGGTCAGCAGCAGGATGGCCGCGATCACCAGCTGCAGCAGCCAGGCGCCCCAGGACATCACCGCCGTCGGCACGAAGTCGCCGAAGAAGCGCCAGAAGACGATCTTGTGGGTCAGTTTCAGGAACAGGAAGGTCATCGCCAACCCGATCGAGATCAGTCCGACCAGCGGCAACCGTCGGGCCGTGAAGCCGTACTGGTCTTCGCGGCGGCCGAGAATCACGAGCGCCGTGAAAATCAGTGCCCCCGCGGTCAGGCCGACGAGGAACAGGTCGGCGATCACCTGCCAGCCCCAGGTGGCCACGTGGGGGTCGACCTTGGGGTTGGCGCGGACGGTCGTCAGGATTTCTTCACGCATGAGCTTGCTTCCGGCCTCGAAGGCTTCAGATCAGGTAATAGACTTGCGGTTCGTTGCCCGTCTCGGTGAGCAGCGCCTTATGAGGACGCGACGCGAGCAGTTTGCTCACTTTCGAGTTGGGATCGTTCAGCACGCCGAAATGCATGCAGCGCGTCGGGCACGAGGACACGCACGCGGGGTCCAGTCCCTTGTCGACGCGGTGGTGACAGAAAGTGCACTTGCTGACGTAGCCTTCGGGCATGACGAAGCGCGCATCGTAGGGACAGGCCGCGATGCAGGCGCCGCAACCGGTGCACTTGTCGGGGTCGACGAGCACGATGTTGGTGCCGGCCCAGCGATAGGTCGCACCGGTGGGACAGGCGTACAGGCAGGTCGGCTTCGTGCAGTGATTGCATCGCTCGGAGCGGAACTCCGTCTTGAGGTCCGGATAGGTTCCCGTGGTGGCCTCCACGACCCAGTCGCGGTTCAGGCCTGCGGGGACCTTGTTCTCTGTTTTGCAGGCAACGACGCAGTCGCCGCAGCCGATGCACAGCTTGGTGTCGATGACCATTGCGTAGCGGATCATGCGCTTGCCTCTTCACGGATCAGGGTGACGAAATTGCCTCGCATGCCGGTGCCGCCCATGATGGGATCGACCAGGATGCGTGTGATCAGGCCCTGGTCGTCCGCGCCCCGCCCGTTGGCGAGGCTGAGCTGCGTCTCCTTGTGACCGAAGCCGTGCGCGATAAACACCGAGTCGGGCCGGGTGCGCTGGGTCACGCGGACGCGGACCGGCAGGCTCTCCACGCCGTCCTGGTTCCGCAGCCGCACGTAATCGCCGTTGTCCACGCCAAAGTCACCGGCGGCCACCGGGTGCACCCACACGGTGTTTTCCGGCATCAGCTCGAACAACTGCGGGTTATTAATGGTGCGACCGAACGTGTGTGCCGGCGCGCGCCCGTAGTTGAGATGCAGATGCTTCTCGTCGGGGCGCTGCGGCGGCGGGCGGTAGACCGGCAGCGGGTCGTAGCCGAAGTCGGCCAGCATCTGCGAATACAACTCGATCTTGCCGCTTGCCGTGCGGAACTGGCGGTCCTCTCCGGGCGCGAAGTACTTGGGCGTCTTGCGGGCGAACTTCTTGACCCCGATGCGCCGCATCTCCTCCAGCGAGCTGCCGACCTGCCGGAGCTGCCAGTCGAGTTCCTCGCCGTAATCGGCCCAGGGGAACCACGCGCCGAGTTCGAGCCGCTCAGCGATCTGCTTCGCGATCCACCAGCCGGGCTTGCTGTCGTGACTCGGTTCGAAGGCCGGAAACGACACGGCCAGCGAAGGCTCGCGCTCCGGACTGTTGCGGATCGGGTCGAATCGCTCGAGATAGGTGCACTCGGGCAGGATCACGTCGGCGTAGCCGGTGATCGCGTACGGCATGGTGTCGACAACGACCAACAAGTCGAGGGTCTGCGCCGCTTCGGCGAGCTTCTCGGTCACGCCAGGCACGGTGTAGCCGAGGTTGGTGCCGTAGACGAACCAGCCTTTGAAGAAGGCGTCGGGGCCCAGCGAGGCCTCGATTGCTTTTTGTGAGATTCCGGCCGGGGCCAGCGGGAAATCGCCTTGCACGGCCTGCAGCCAGTTGCTGCGCGGAGCCGGCGGCTCGGGAATGGGATAGCGGGGCAGGTCCACGCGCTCCTGGATGAGGTAACCGCCCTTGCGCCCCCACGAGCCGAGCAGCGCCGAAAGGATTGCGATGGCCCGCGAACGCTGCGTGTCGTCGCCGTACCACGTCACGTGACGGCCGGGATGAACCACCGTCGCCGGCGCGGCCTTGGCCATCTCTCGTGCGGTCTCGCGGATGACATCCGGCTGGATGCCGGTCTGCAGGTAGGCCCACTCGGGGGTGAATTCCGCCACGTGGGCTGTCAGCTCGTCGAGGCCCGTTGCATAGCGGGCGACATAGTCGGCGTCGTAGAGACGCTCATTGATGAGCACGTGGATCCAAGCCAGCAGCAGCGCCATGTCGGTACCGGGCTTGATCGGCAGCCAGTGCTTGGACTTGCCGGCAGCTACCGAAAAACGCGGATCGACGGTGATCAGGGTGGCGCCCTCGCGCACGGCCTGGATCCAAGTCTGCACCTGGCTGTTGTGCAGGTTCTCGCCCAGATGGGAGCCGATCAGCACGATGCAACGCGCATGTTCCATGTCGGTGCGATCGGGCGAGCCGACGGCTTCGCCGAAGGTCAGCGCGAAGCCGACTTCGCGCGGGCCGCGGCACTGGGCGAAAGACGGCTGCACGTAGCCGCGCGAGCCGAACGCCGTCAGCATCCGCCGGAAGTAGCTGCCGCCGGGGCCGTGCGAGAACAGGCACAGCCGGTCCTCGCCATGCTCGGCCTTGATGGTGTTCATGCGTTCGGCGATGTAGTCGAATGCTTCGTCCCAGGACACCGGCTTGAAGCGCTGGCGGCCATTCTCCGTGACCCGCAGCATGGGTTGCTTGAGCCGGTCCGGGTCCGTGTACATGCCGAGCCCGCCGTCGCCCCGGGTGCACAGGCGACCGGTGGAGTGGAGATCGTCGGGGTTGCCCTCGATCTTCCACGGTTTGCCGTCCTCGGTGGACACCGTGCCGGCGCAGCGCCAGAAACACACGTTGCAGACCGTCGGCGTACGAATGACCTCGCCACTGCCGGGCAAGGGCCGCCGGGCACAGCCGGACAGGCCCAGGGGCATCATGGCGGCGGCGCCTAGTGCGGCCGATAACTGGATGAATTCGCGTCTTTTCATGAGCTGCTCGGACCCGGTGTCTTACGATCGCGTGGCCGGATGGCGGAGCCGCAGCTCCGCCATCCGTTACGCCAGGTGAATCAGAGAATGCGGAAGCTGCCGTCAGGCCCGACTTCCATCTCCACGTTGAGGTACTGCACGTCGTAGCCCGCACCCTTGAGCGTGCGGTAGGCCATCTCGGCGCGCACGCCGGTGGCGCAGTGCACGATGATCGGCTTGCTCTTGTCGAGCTCGCCCATCTGGTCCTCGAGCGTGTTCAGCGGGATGTGCACGGCGCCCGCGATGAGTCCGCTGCTGACTTCTTCGTCCGTACGGACGTCCACGACCTGCGTGGCCTCGCTCGGGAAGCTCATGGCCATGAAGGTTTCAGGTGCGATCGCGCCGGGGGCGAGCTTGCGCACGTAGTTGATCGCCAATGCCAGTGTATTCGTGTCGGTCGGCAGGTCGGCCGCGGCCCAGCCGTTGTAACCGTCCTTGAGAATGGTGATGTTGCGATAACCCCAGCTGGCCAACTCGCGATAGGCGACGAGCACGTCCTGATCGGAGTGGGTGTTGCTGTAGAGGATGATCGGGGCACGACGATCGGAGACGCCGGGGATGCGCGCGGCGCGCTGCTCCGCGATGAATGTCTCCGTGAGGGCCTCGAAATTGGCTGCCGGCATGGTGACGGCGGTCGGCAGGTGGCCGCGCATGGCCGTGATGGTGTTGCGCGTGTCGATGATGACGTGGCCCGGGTTCAGACGTTCCGCGACCCAGCCGGGCTGGCTGTGCATCGGCAGCTGCGCCTTGCGCCACGCGGGCGTGCCGGCCTGGTAGCCCTTGACGTTCGTGTAGCCGTCCGCGATCGCCTTGCGCACCGCCTCACCGGTGTAGGGGCAGGTCGGGCCGCCGCAGTAGAAGATCAGCAGCGCGCTCTTTTCCGGCGCCAGCTCGTTGACCGTCTGCATGAAGTCTTCGTCCTTCGGGAAGGCGTGGGCCGAGGACGGGATGGTGGCCGCGACATAGCGCCTCTTGGGGCGTGCGTCGACGAGCGTATAGGGTGCATCGCCCGTCATCAGGGCCAGCAGCTCGTCGGTGGAGATCTCGACACCGTCGGGCAGCTTGAAGATGACTTTTTCGATCGAGGTGGCGGGTTTGCCCGGGTCGAAGGTGACCTTCAACAGGTCGTTGCCGGAGAGATCGGCGATGCCGCCGGCCTCGATGAACTGGGTGTTCTCGTCGAACCGGACCACCACGGGGTCCTCGCCCTTGACGTTGATCTGGATGGTGCTCGCTTTGCGCGAGATGTCCATGATCCGGCCTTTCACCTCGTCGGCGAACGCCGGGCCTGAGCTGAATAGCAGCGCGGCGACCACCAGCTGCAGCACGAGTTTAAAACGCATAATTGTTTCTCCTGGATACGCTTTGGCTGAAGCGCGGAGCGTCC
>Ga0102938_10003290_pt1 | contig 12088 bp, 10 predicted proteins | sample SalPonR2_B_D2_MG_FD_84516 | JGI IMG/M metagenome (GOLD analysis project Ga0102938, IMG submission 84516) | Salt pond soil microbial communities from South San Francisco under conditions of wetland restoration - Salt Pond MetaG R2_B_D2_MG | ecosystem: Environmental > Aquatic > Marine >... | reverse complement strand
TGGCACGCGGGCATGGTCGAAAGCTCTCTGCCGCAATTGTAACGATGGCTGAGACTCTCGCGCACAGACAATCCAGGAGGAAACGCGATGTTTAGCGGCGTCAGTTACGACTACCAGAATGCCCGGGTGCTGGTTACAGGGGGCACCAGCGGCATCGGCCTGGGCTGCGCGCAGGCGTACCGGGAGGCCGGCGCCCAGGTGACCATCACCGGGCGCAAGCCGGCGGCCACGGATTACGACGAAGACCTCGGCGGCCTGGCCTATCGACAACTGGATGTAGGCCAGCGCGACGCTCTGTACGCGCTGGGCGAGGAACTCGAGGCGCTGGACATCCTGGTCGCCAATGCCGGAGGCGCGCAGGCCGATGAATGGGGCGCCGAGGGTTTTGACACTTCTCTCGCAGTGAATCTCGCCAGCGTGTTTCACTTGAGTTCCGCCTGCAAGCCCCTGTTGGAGGCCAGCCATTTCGAGGGCGGCGCCAGTATCGTCGGCATCGCCTCGATGACCTCCTATTTCGGCTTCGAGTGGACGCCGGGCTACGGCCCGGCCAAAGCGGGCCTCGTGCAGCTGATGAAAACCCTCGGCATGAGCTGGGGCAGTTCAGGCATTCGCGCAAACGCCGTGGCAGCGGGCTTGACGCGCTCCAATCTTACCGCGTTCACCCTCGAACACATGCAGGAAATGGTTGCCGATACACTCAAGCGGCAAGGTTTGAAACGCACGGGCGAACCAGCGGACATTGCCGCCGCGGTGCTGTTTCTTACATCGCCCGCGGCTGCCTGGATCACCGGCCAGACGCTACCGGTGGATGGCGGGTTCAGCACGGGCATGAGTTGAGAACCCAACTCGAATTGAGGACCCGACTGCCGGAGTGCCGCAAGCTGCGTTAGACGGTGCCTGCGCCCGGCGCTAGAAGGGGAAAACTTTCGGTATGAGAATCAACACCACGGCCCCGTACACGAGCGACACCGGCAAACCCGAGCGGAAGTAATCGCGGAACTGATAACCCCCGAGGTTTTGCACCATGAGGTTTGTGGTATAGCCGTAAGGGGTGAGGAAGCTTGCGCTGGCGCCATAGGCAACAGCCATCACAAAGGGCATGAAACTCACCCCGTAACTCTCGGCAAGCCCGAAAGCGATCGGGAAACTCAGCGCTGCGGCCGCGTTATTGGTCATGGTTTCCGTGAGTAGCAGCGTACCCAGGTAGATACCCGCGAGTGCACCCCAGGGGCCTACAATCGACAGGTTGCTGTGCAGCGTATTGGCGAGCACGCTCACCAGGCCGGAATTGGTCAGCGCTTCCGACAGCGTCAACGCCGAGGCGATGATCAACCAGAGTTCAAACGGGAACCGCCTGCGCAATTCGCCTGCGCCGACCACCCCCATCAGCAGCATGACAAACAGCAGGGCTGCGGCACCCTTGATCAACGGCACGATTTCCATAGTTGCCATTACAATCATCAACAGCAGGCCGCCGGTTACAACCGCGTTCTGCAAGGGCGTGGTTTTGACGTCACCCACCTCGTCGTTGATCACAACGAAGTTCTTGTCGAGGTTTTTGCGCTCGTGGAAATCCGGGCCTATAGCCAGCATCATGCTGTCGCCTGCCTGGATGGTGATATTGCCGAGTTTGCCCGATAAGCGCTTGCCGCCTCGACGGATACCCACCACCGCCGCATCAAACACAGACCTGAAGGCGCTTTGCTTGACCGTTTTTCCCTCAATCGAAGCGTTCGGCATGACGATTACCTCGATCATATTCTCTTGCAACAATCCCTCGTCCACCGCGAAAAGCCGCAGGCCATCAAACTCCTCCAACGCCTGCACACGCGTTATATCACCGGAAAAAATAAGTTTGTCGCCGGCTTCAATGTGTTCCTGCGGCGTGACCGGCGAGATCAGGTAGTTACCGCGCACGATCTCCACCAGGAACAGGTCCTCGAGATCACGCAGACGGTTCTCCAGGATAGACTTGCCGATGAGGCTGGAGCCCTCGTCCACCTCGGCCTCGATCACGAACTCCTTGATGTCGAGTGGTTCCATGCTGCCTTTGGGGAGCAGCTTCGAGCTGAGCAGCATCGTCATCAGCCCGAGCACTGTCGCGGTCGCACCCACGGCGAAAAAATCGAAAAAGGCCAGCCCGCTACCGGTGGCATCTTCGAGAAAACTGCTGACTATCAGGTTTGTAGAGGTGCCAATCAGCGTCATTGTGCCGCCGAGAATCGCCGCGTACGACAAGGGTATCAGCAGCTTGGATTTGGCGTGATGGCGATTGCTGCGCACGGTATGTGCGAGCGTGGCGACAACCGCGGTGTTGTTTACAAAAGCCGAGAAGAACGCGGTGACGGAACCGAGGCGCAACACACTCGCGGTGTAGCTCGGCGTAATCAGCTTGCCGGAGAGTCGCGAAAGCCAGGGTAGTTTTTCCAGCCCTATCGAGATCAGCAGCAACAAGACAAGCGTCACGACACCGACATTGGTGGCTTTATCCAGCACCTGCGACGTATCTACGAGGCCGAGAAAGTAGTTCGCAAGCATGGCGCAGACAAATATCCACACCGCCGGCCAGGAGGTGAAAATCAAACAGATCAGAAGCGCGAGGAAGAGCCCTGCAACCAGTATCTGATCAAGCATTCAGTTGTTCCACCGTGGCATTATTGTGTTGTGCGACAGCATACGCTTTCGGGGGGTGGCGCCACAATAGGTTGCCCCGGCCGCGGCCAAATCCGGTACACTCAAGTCGTACACCCGGCTCTATCGGCGAGGCCATCGGCGGGCATGAAGAAAATCCTGATCACGCTTTTGACACTTGTAGCATTTGCCCTGTTGCTCGCTTATGCGCTGCGCGAAGAACTTACAGAGTACATTGACAGCGCACGCACCACCGGGATGTTCGTGCCCGCAGAGCGCGCGGATTTCTCCCCTGGCCCGGCGATCGGCTCCACCTTCCCGGGTTTACAGGCGAGCCATGCGGGCGAGCGCGTTACGCTCATCAACGAGTTTTCGGGAGGCAATGGCACGCTACTGGTGGCACTGCGCTCGGTCGACTGGTGCCGCTACTGCAAGCGCCAGCTGATCCAGTTGCAGGAACACAAGCCGTTCTTCACGGCCGCGGGCATCGGGCTGGTCGCCATCAGTTATGATCCGCCGGAGACTCAGGCGGCTTTTGCCGAGCGCTATGGGATAAGCCTGCCCCTGCTCTCGGACAACAACAATCTATCCTTTCGCACTCTGGGTATTCTCAATGAAAAATTCCAGCCTGGCGACAGCGAATACGGCGTGCCCTACCCGGGGATGATCGTGATTGATGACGACAACATTGTGGTAGGCAAACTGTTTCTCGAGGATTACAGCCAACGCGTGGATGCGGCATCCGCCCTGGCCTACGCCCGGCGCAAGCTCGACGTGCAAACACCTTTCGGGAGCTGAGGGCAGGTGCCCGCAAAGACCGTCCCGGAAAGCCCCGTCGGCGCGCGCTCGGCCCGCACACGGGCGCGATTGATCGTCGTCGCAGAACGCCTGTTTGCCGAGCGGGGCGTGAACAGCGTATCGCTGAATACCATCACCACCGCTGCCGGTCAGAAGAACCGCAGCGCATTGCAGTACCATTTCGGCAATCGGGATGGTTTGCTGCAGGCTATCATCGACCGTCACGCCCGACGCGTACACGCGCTCCGCGAAACCTATATGCTCAGTCCCGAGCTGGCGGATCAACCTCCGGCGGCGGCCGCCGCACGCGGGCTGATCATACCGCTGGCACGCTACATTGTGGACGAGCCTTCGGGGGCAATGTACGTAAAGATACTGTCGCAACTGGCGGCCATGAACAGTCGCCTGATCAACCCGGCAACGCGCTCGGGCTTGAGCTTCCAGGAAGAGGCGCTATTGCGGGAGGTATTGCTGTTGGCGCTGGCGCACCTCGGTAAGGCCGAAGCGCAGCGCCGCCTGTTCATCGTGGTGGGAATAACCTTCCACAGCCTGGCTGATATTTGCCGGGTCCACGCGGCAGCCGATAAGGCGCCCGCGCTGGCAGACCGCGAGGCGCTGTTCGAGCAACTCGCGCTCGGCATAGAGGCTTTACTGAGAGCACCGGCCAGCGAACGATAAACACTGCCCGGGCGGTATCAGCTTGCTGCGGGTGAGTACCAGATCGGGGAGGTCCAGGCGCGCTCCTGGATGACCGGTCGGTGCTCGGGGGCACAACATCCCTCGAAACCCTCGCCAATAGTATCGGGATCACTACAATCCACTTCGTTCGCCACGCACATGCGCTGGCTCCAGCGACAGGTGGGATTCTCTATCACCCGCGCGTAGTAGAAGGCACGCTCGGCCGGGTCGAAGTTTTCATCTGTCCACACCGTGCACAGTTCAGCATAGCCAGTGCCACGGGTTTCACAGCTTTGCAGGTCTACCGAGGCCCCGTTGCGCGCGTTGCCGGCAACATCGATCACCTGCTCCCGATACTCCCCGGCCGCATCGACCGCGCCCTTGATAATCTGCACGCGCTGCAGCGGCGTGCCCGGTGCGTCCGCCGTGCCCGGGTCCTGGCCGGCAGCAACCAGAAAGCGCGGTGCCGTATGCTCCGCGGCCGTGTCTGCTATGGCTGCACCGTCGGCCGTATCCGCCGGGGTCTGCGATGTTGCCCGCGGCATCGTCAGTTCGCCACCCATGGGTACGCCGCCGGCGTAGGCGCGTTCAATGCGCGACTGGCTCGCGCACAACTCTTCCGGGTATTCCCAGCCGGCAAAAAAGCGCGCGACGATACGCGGGCCGCTGGTGCCGTAGGTCTCTTTGCGTTGTAACGCGTTGAACAGCGCATCGCGGCTGTTCTCCTCCGCCCAGACGACGGCCAGGCCGCCCGGGTTGTACTCGAGCTTGTCGGGCAACCCGGGCGGCGCCTTCTTGCGTGCGGGCACTCCGGCACCGCCGTGGCCGAGAAAACGATCTTCCTCCACGGCCCCGGGCGTGCCGAGGTGAGTATCGGTGCTGGCAATTAAACCGAACCGGTAGGGATTGATGCCCAGTTCCGCCTCGAGTGCCAGGCCCTCTCCCAACGCCTGGCGCACGAAACCGGTGTCCGGCTGGGGGGGATTACTCAACCCGGCGATGTTGTCTTCGGGTAACTGCTCGAAAGCACACAGTTCATCCTCCGTGACGCCCGCCTCGAAATAACACTCCGAGGTACCCTTGTGCTGCATGATTTCCACCAGCGGTTCGAACCGGGCGCGGGTCTCGGCGTACTCGCGCGTGAGTTCGGCGCCCTCGGCGACAGGCCCGTCAAACATGAACCCCGCACTCATATTGGAATTGTGCGGTATCACCAGCGCCTCGCAATCGTCGCCAGTTTTATTGCACTGCGCATCAAGCGCCTGCCAGAGCTTCACCGCCTCGGGCCCATCGATATAGCTGAAGGGCAACTCGGGCACGACCGCATTGCGGAAGACGACATTGCGATGCAGGTTGCCTCCCGAACGCGGCTGCACACCCGTCCATTCATAGCCCATGAAGGTGGTGAAGGTGCAGTCCTCGCTGCGATCGTAATGCGCCTCTGCGGCGGCCTGCATTTCCGCCCACGGCGCGCGCGCCGCCTCCAGACACAACGCATCGTCCTCACCACACTGGCCCAGGTGCGCGGCGCGAATGGCGGCATTGAAATTGAACAGATAGTACGCACCGCGTGGCCAGGCGCGGTACAGGCGGCACTGCCAGGAGTTGTAGCCTTCCACTTCCGGGTTCGTACACATGTACACTTCGCCGATGAGCTCCGCATGGTCCGATACCATCGCAAAGTCCAGCGGCTTACGAAGCTGCAGTGATCGCTGGCCCCGGTCGTCCTCCGTCCAGGGCTGCAGCGCTAACCTCTCGCCCTGGGCAAAACGATAGGCCTCGGCGGGGCTGGTGCGCGTGCCCTGGGTGCTGGCGTCCAGCGAGTAGCGCGTGTGTACGTGCAGGTCACCAAAGAAAGGTTGGCGCAGCGGATCGTGCAGGGCGCAGGGTGCGCGCTTCTCCGAGTATTCACCAACCCCGGCGGTCTGCGCGACGCTCACAGCAGGCAGCAGCAGGCAACTCACCAAGGCTGCCGTGCATCCACCGCGCCACATTCTCATAGTGTCCTTCCGCTGGTGGACCCATAGCGTCGCGTGTGCGCATCAAGGGCATCGAGAATACCCTGGTGGCGCATGGCGATAATATCGCGGTAGTCGTCGTGGGTGATGATATAGAACTCACCGTCACGCACCGCGTCAATCACCCGCTCGCCCACGGCCAGTGGCGAAATACCATTGGCGGTGTCGGGCGCGGGCTGCTGGTGGTCGATACCGGAATCGAACTCCGGGGGACGCACGGCAAAAGACTGCGTGGTGAGCCGGGTATCCACCAGGCCGGGGCACAGTACGGAGACGCCAACGCCTTTTTCAGCAACTTCCATTAACAGTGCCTCGGACAACCCCACGACCGCAAACTTGGTGGTGGTGTAGAGCCCCTCGGGCGGGCCGGATATCAACCCGCCCATCGACGCGGTGTTCACAATGTGCCCCTCGCCCTGCTCCGCCAGTAACGGCAGAAAAACCTTCACGCCGTGAATCACACCGTAGAGGTTAACGTTGACGAGGTACTGCCAGTCGCGAATATCCGCTTCCTGCATCATGGCGCCAACCCACACGCCGGCGTTATTACACACCAGGTGCACGGCACCGAAACGTTCGAGCACGGTGTCGCGCAGTTCCTCCACCGATGCCAGATTCGACACGTCGACTCGACAGGCCAGCGCCTGTTCACCGATAGCCTTGGCGACTGATTCCGCACTCGCGTAATCGACGTCCGCAACCGCAACCGACATGCCCGCAGCGGCAGCGGCGCGCGCAATACCTTCCCCTATACCGGAGCCCGCCCCGGTCACTACCGCGACTTTGCCCTGTAATTCCTGCATCGTGTTACCCCTGTTGTTGTTGCACAGCCCCCGTCAGGACTGACAATCGATCATCACCTTGATCGCGTTCCCGGTGTCACGCGCTATGCCAAAAGCCGACTCGATTTCCGAGAGTGGCAAGTGGTGCGTAATCATCGCCTCCGGGTTGAGCGTGCCGCTTTGGAGAATAGCGATCACTTCATCGAATTCCTGCGCGTAAGCCAGCGCCGCAATAATCGACAACTCCTTTGCCAGCAGCATGACCAGGTCAACGCTGGCCGCCTCCTTGTGCACCCCCGTCAGGCACAGGCGGCTGCCCGGGCCCGCGATCTGTACAATGCCCTCGAACACCGCGCGCGCACCGGTGGCCTCGAAATACACCGAGCTGCCGGGCATCGGCATGCCGAAACAGTCGAGCTCGCCGTGCGCGTCCATCAAGCGCTGTGCCAGTGCCGGGTCATCGCCACGCAATGGCAATGCGCCCATGGCGCGCGCCACTTCCAACCTGCGCTCAGAGAGATCTACCACCACGACATTTGAGAGTCCGCGATGCACAAGAAGTTGCAGGATGGATAGCCCAATCGGCCCGGCGCCGTACACCACGGCCTTGTCTTCCGCCGTCGCGGCAACCCGGTTCACACTGTGTTGCGCCACAGCCAGCGGCTCCACCAGGGCGCCGTATTCCGCAGGCAGATCGTCCGGCAGGCGCAGCGTGCTACCGGGCCGTTGCGCGGCATTGCGCACCAGCAGCAAGGGCGTGAAGCCGCCCTCGGTGCCACCGTTGCCAATGTTGGCGCCATTATCCAGAGGCTGCACGACTACCCGGTCGCCGAGCTTCACGTGCGTGACATTGGTACCCGCTTCACTGATTTCGCCCCAGAGTTCGTGGCCGATAGGCATCGGCGTATCCGGCCCGGTGAGACCGCCCATGCTCAGGTAGCCAAGGTCAGAACCGCAAATACCGCACTGCTGAACACGCACGATCACATCGTCCGGCCCACAGACCGGGGCCGGGATGCGGTCGAGACGTAAGTCGTTGACGCCGTGAATTCTCGCCTGGGGAACCTGCTGCATCTGCATTCTTCCATGCCACTGATGAGGCACAGTAAGGCCGCCTCCGGTCGTGGTCAACTTCACTGGCCGTTTTTTTAAACCGCGCAGTGCGATTTCGACGACGGGCTGGCTTCACCCGTTCCCGCACTGCCACACTGCCACACTGCGAGTCGATAGACAGTGGCATCACTCTATGGAAAACACACACCGGGATCACACTGTGGACTGGCTCGTAGCCGGCGCAGGTGCTGCGGGTATGACTGGCGCGGTAGTCGCCCACGAGCTGGGCGGCACAGTGCTGGTTGTGGAGAAAACGCCCTGCTACGGCGGTACCACCGCAAAGTCCGGCGGGGTTGCCTGGATACCGGGCAACCACCGGCAGCGCGAAGTGGGCATAGAGGACAGCCCCGAAGAGGGTTTTCGCTATCTCAAAGAGCTGGCAGGTGACTCGGTGCCCGAGGCCCGCCTGCGCGCCTACGCCGAGCGCGCCAGCGAGATGCTGCGTTTCATGATGCGCCATTCGCGTGTGCAGTTCAGCGCTATTCCCAATTACATGGATTACTACGAAAACGTGCCGGGCTACAAACCCGGTGGACGCTCGATGGACAATACGCCCTTCCAGCTGCGGGAACTCGGGCCGGAGGCGGCGCATATTCGCATAGGCCACTACGATGGCCTGATGCTGCCATTCAATATCAACATAGCCGAAGGTCGACAACTACAGGCCATGAACCTGCGCACCCTGCTCACGGGTGCGCGTTTGCTGCTGCGCTACTGGCTGGACGTTCCGGCGCGCCTGCGCCGCGAGCGTGACAACCGCCTGTGCCTGGGGCCCGCGCTGGTGGCGCGCCTGCGTCGTTCACTACAGGATCGCGACATTCCCCTGTGGCTGAACGCGCCAATTGAAGCACTGGTGAGTGCCGAGGGCCGCGTGTGCGGCGCGCTCGTGCAGCACGGTGGCAGCACAGTGCGCATCCGGGCGCGACACGGCGTGCTGCTGGCGACCGGCGGCTTTTCGCAGAACGCCACTCTCCGCCAGCGCTATCAGCCCGCGCCGATCGGCGCGGAGTGGACGGCCTCCGCACCCGGCGCCACCGGTGATGCCATAGGCCTTGGAGAGAGCGTGGGCGCGGCGCTGGATTTCATGCAGTGTGCCTGGTGGTCGCCCAGCTACCGTTTGCCGGATGGACGCGTGCTGGCGCTTATCTCGGGGAAATCCAATCCTCACTCGATCATGGTGAGCGGGCTGGGAAAACGCTTTGCCAACGAGGCGCAACCCTACGAGGATCTGGTAAAGGCGCAGTACGCGGCGCAAGCGCGCGGTGAACAGGCCATCCCCTGCTACCTGATATTCGATGCCCGCTATCGCAGCAAGTATGCGGCGGGCCATATCAAGCCCGGGAAAGTGGAGAGCGACGCACGCCTGCCGCCGGAGGTGTTCAGTTCAGGCTTGCTGACCAGGGCGGACAGCCTGGAAGCCCTGGCTGAGAAACTCGCAATGCCAGCGGCGGTCCTTGCAGCCACGGTGTGCGAATTCAATACGCATGCCAGGCGCGGTGAAGACCCGCTGTTCGGGCGCGGTGCCTCGGAGCACGACCGCTACTACGCCGACCCCGCTGTAAAGCCCAACCCGTCACTGGCTCCCATCGAAACGGCGCCTTTCTATGCCATGCGCTGTGAGCCCGGCGACCTCGATACCAAGGGTGGCCTGCGCTGTGATGAAAACGCGCGGGTGCTGCGCAGCGACGGTTCGGCAATCGACGGGCTTTACGCGGCTGGCAACGCCAGCGCCCCGGCCGTGGGAGACACGTACCCGGGCGCCGGCGCGACCATCGGCTCGGCCATGACTTTTGCCTATCTCGCCGCGCTGCATGCCTTTGGCAAAGCCAACGAGGGAGATCACTGACATGCACGAGCCGCGCTATGCATTTCTGCAGCCGGGGCGCTACGCACGCGGCTGGCATATCGTCCTGTTTTCGAACGAACTCGGTGTGGGCGAGGTACACAAACTGCGTTATTTCGAGCAAGACCTGGTGGCCTATCGCGGTGAATCCGGCCGGGTGGCCATCCTCGATGCCCATTGCCCGCACCTCGGGGCACACCTCGCCAGCGGCGGCGGGCGGGTCAGCGGTGACACTATCGCCTGCCCGTTTCACGGCTGGACCTTCAACCCCGAAGGCCGCTGCGTGGCCATCCCCTATGCCACTTCAATCCCCGAGAAAGCGACCCATGCGCTGCGCGGATGGCCAGTGCTGGAGAAGAATGGCTTCATCGCGCTCTGGTACGATGCGGAGCGAGGCCCGCCGGAGGCGTATCTGCCGGACATCAGCCCCTGGGGTGAAGATGGCTGGGGCGACTGGCAATTCTTCCGTTCACGCATTCGCGCCAAACCCTGCGACGTGATCGAGAACATTGTCGACATCGCGCATTTTCCGCATGTGCATGGCGGCCGCGTGCGCAAATGGGAGAACAGCTTTGACGACTTTACCGTCACACAGCGTTCCAGTGTGGATTCCGATGCCAGCGCACAGCTCATTCAACCACCGGATGCACCCTTTGACCTGCTGGCCGCCCGCGAGAACACGTCGGGTGAGGCCGCGGATGCCTGGGGCAACGCGACGTACCACGGGCCATCGATCATGTATTACTACACAGAGTCGCGCAGCCCGGAGGTCGCTTTTCGCAGCTGGTGGGTGAACTGCCATACGCCGATTGATGACACCGAGCTGGACCTGTGTTCAGCGGTGATCTTCAGCAGCCTGGATGAACGCCCGCTGCCGCAGGAATTTGTGCAGATGTACCCGCAGATAGCCCACCTCGCCTTCGGGCAGGATGTGGAGATCTGGCGGGACAAGGTGTATCGGGAGGAGCCGATACTGTGTGACGGTGACGGGCCGATCAACAAGCTCAGGCGTTGGTATGAACGCTTCTATCTACCACGCGCCTGAGCTACCGGGCGCACCCTGTGCGGCTGACTGTGCTAACCGCGATTGCCGAGTTTGATGTGCTTGTTCACGGCCAGGCTGGGCTGACCGCTGATGCCGGAATCCACCTGGTCGATCTTTTTACCGGCCTTGAGAAACGCGGCCGTTTGCTGGGCGATGGATTCAGATGTTTCAACCGCTGCTGGTGGCTTCTTCTTGGCTGCGGCACGGGTGGGTTTGCGTGGCATGTGCTGACCTCTTATCGAATCTGGGCGACGGAGCATAACATAACCAGCCAACTATTGCCGGGATTTGTTGGCACCAGCGCGGCGAATACCAGGGCCGGGCAGACAGGCTGTGACGCAGTAAAACCCCGTATACTGCTCACTTTGATCTCCCGGGCGGGGCCCAGCCGCACAAGGCCGCGGCTTTCCTGCACGCCGATCGACGCCGAGCCACCCTCCATGGCAACACTTTATAGGCACAGGAAGAGTTTAGAGCCACCGCAACCATGAACGATAACGCCGAGGGCTGGCGAGCCCTGCTGCAACAACTGCAGCAACGCAATGATGCGGCCCGGGCGATGGGCGGCACACAAAAAGTGGAACGTCAGCACACCCGGGGGCGGCTTACCGCGCGTGAACGCATCGCGATTTTCTGCGACACGGGCAGCTTCAGCGAATACGGGCTGCTCGCCGGTGGCAATCACCCGGGCGGCCAGCCCGCTCTCCCGGCGGACGGCCTGGTGGGCGGCACGGCGCGCATCGACGGCAGGCCGATAGTGCTCTGCGCTGAAGACTTTAGCGTCAAGGGTGGCTCCATCGGTCACCCGAACGCCGCCAAGCGCGCCCGCCTGGTTCGCCTCGCCATGGAGCGCGAGTGGCCGCTGGTGCTGATGCTCGACGGGGCCGGCGAACGCAGCGGCAACCAGACCGAGCGCTACCCCAACGCACCGAGTGACCTGCAACTGGTGGCCGACCTGAAAGGCCGGGTGCCGGTGGTCACCCTGGTGCTCGGCACCTCAGCCGGGCACGGCGCCCTGACCGGCGTGTTCGCCGATCTCATTGTGATGTCGGCCAACGCCGCGATGTTCTCGGCGGGGCCACCGCTGGTGCAGGCGGCGCTGGGCATGCAAGTTACCGCGGAGGAACTCGGCGGCGCGGCACTGCACAGTGGCCAGAGCGGCGTGGCGCACAATGTGGGC
>Ga0102938_10003289_pt1 | contig 12088 bp, 13 predicted proteins | sample SalPonR2_B_D2_MG_FD_84516 | JGI IMG/M metagenome (GOLD analysis project Ga0102938, IMG submission 84516) | Salt pond soil microbial communities from South San Francisco under conditions of wetland restoration - Salt Pond MetaG R2_B_D2_MG | ecosystem: Environmental > Aquatic > Marine >... | reverse complement strand
TTATTTTTTATAAAAATTTAGTATTTTGATTGAAAATCACTGGTTCATGACATTAAATCACTGGGTCGCAACATTTATTCTTGTTTTTTTTGAAATATATGTATCGATTTTTAATATAAGCGAATTCGTTTTGATGGTGTTGGTTGTTTAATTAATTAAAAAAAAGGAGTGAAGATGAAAAAATATTTTATGCTTTTATTAGTTATTATTGCAGGTATTACTTTTATTTGTAGTGAAATCAAACCCGCAGTTATACAAAAAGCAAAAAATGGTGATAAAATTGCACAATATATGGTTGGAAATGATTATTATAGAAATGGTAATAAAGAAGAAGCTATAAAGTGGTTCAGAAAATCTGCAGAACAGGGATATTGTCATGCTCAATTTTATCTTGCTTATTTTTATGAAAGAGGATTTGGGTCTGATAAAAACATTGAAAAATCAGATTACTGGTATAAAAAAGCCTTTAAATCTTATAAAAAGCAAGCATTAAAAGGTGATGATTATTCACAGGTTTATATTGCTACTTCTTATCAAAGAGGAAATGGTGTTAAACAGAATGAGGCAAAAGCTATTAATTGGTACAAAAAGGCAATGAAACAGGGTAATAGAAAAGCAATTTATAGGATAGGTACTATATATGCTGGCTCATCGGAATTAAAAAATGAAAAAAAAGCAATAAAATATATAAAATTAGCAGCTGAAAAAGGTTATTTAATGGCCCAAATGTGTTTGGGAATGTTTTATGAAGAAGGACGGATTGTAGAAAAAGATATATCAAAAGCGATAAAATGGTATAGAACAGCATTTAATAATGAAGATGCTTATTGTCCAGCTACTAAAAAAGCAGCAAAAAAGAAAATAGAAGAACTGAGTCTAAAACTCAATAAATAGATTATAGATTTAGAAATAAAATTAGATAATCTAATTTGTAGTATGAGTATCCAAAAACAGTTGAAACTGTTATTTACTTACAGACAGGACTGGCTTGTAAAGCCAGGGCAGGGATACCATTTTATTAGGAAAGAGAAAGTATAAGAAAAATTACTAAGTAATTATAAAAGAATACGAACAATAAACTTTGTTTTTTGATTTATGAGAAATTTTAATTACAGATAACTGAAGACAAAATTCAGATAACAGATAAATTAAAAAGGAGAATTATGAAAAAATTTGAAATTGAGTCAATTGACGGTCATTCTGCAGCATTTATTATAGCAATATTTACATTATTTTCATCATTAATTATTCTTTTATTAGATATTATACTACCTGTATTTCTCAAAGATTTTAGCAGATTGAGTTTTCTTAACTTACTAATGCCTGTTATAAATTCTATAGTAGCATATTTATTAGTAAGATTATTTTGTTTTATATATAATAAATTCAGCAAATCATTTGGAGGAATAAGAGTTATTTTAAGAAATAGGGATAAGGAAATAAGGTGATTAGGACAAAATTAGATTAACTAATTTTGTCCTAATAAAAGCCTTTTTAAATAACAAATCATAGAGCACAAAGAACAAAGATAAAAGAAAAAATAAAAGATAATAAATATAAAAAAGACAAAATTAGCTATGTTAATTTTATTATACTTGGACTCTAGCTTAAACTTTAACTATAAATTATCCCGGATAATTTTTCACGAACTACGAACAACTAACTACTAAAATCTACAGAACCCATATAATAGATCACAGAATACCCTGAAATATACTGGAAAACATATAATTAAAATTTACCTTTTTGAAAGAAACTATCAATCAACTTAGCGGTCTTTTTTTGGTGATGAATCTCTTTATGAGTATAGGGCAGGATGATAAAATCTTTTAATCCTTTAAATTTAACTGATTTAACAGCTACTCTTCCATCATCTTTCCCAGGAATTACAATACTGTAAAGAGAATTGCTTTTATTTCCAGCTATTGCGCCTATTTCTACTGGCAGCTTTTTAGGTAGTTTTAATTGTTTTAAATTCTTTTTTCTTATAGATTTTAAGGTTTCATAATTCGAAAAAAATATATTTAAATACTTAAAACTGAAATCTGCTAACTTGCTCCCATTATTGGGTGTTGCAATCTGAATAGACCTTCCAATTTTTATACCTTTTAGAGGACTTTTAAAGTATTTTCTTATTATCAATCCACCAGTACTGTGTCCAATAAAATGATATTTAGTATTTTTGGGATATTTTTCAGTTATATTTTTAAATTTTTTTTTAAATATTTTATAGGCATAGTTAAACTTTTTCTTTGTCAGCGGAAGATCTAGTAAATGCACTTTATAATTCATTTCTATTAAATTGATTTTCAAAGGAATCATATCTTTTTTACTTTTATTATAACCATGAATTAAAATTATTGGGTCATTTGATGCAAAATTGAAAAATATGATATTAAAAAAAATTAATAAAAGTAGTATAATCCTAATTTTCATGTATTTATATTAATCAATTATAATAATTTGTCAAATTTATATATAATTCCATTTTAAGCTGTTTTTAAGAATTGATTGTTATAAATTACATTTACTTATAAAACCCGTGTAAAAAAGCCTATAATGAAGCAAATAAATGTAAATAGAACTGTTATTGCAATAAAAAGATTGGTAAATGGATATAATATTTTTAAAATCATTCGTTGACCTAATTTAATTAATTAGATATATTTAATCATAATCTTATTGAAGGAGGGTAAAATGCCAAAAGTAATAGATTTAACACAGAATATTAATAAAAATATGGATGTTCATCCATATGATGAAAAAATAAAACTTTATCAGGATAAAAAGTTGAAAAATGATGGGTATAATAACTATAGATTTGAAACAGGAATGCATGCTGGAACCCATATTGATACACCAATGCACATGATTGACTCAAATAAGTATATAAAAGATTATTCTCTGGATAAATTTATCGGTTCCGGTGTTTTACTTGATGTTAGAGGTGAATCGGTAATTAAATATAAATCTAAATATGATAAAATTATTAATGTTAATGATATAGTATTATTATACACAAATCACAGTAAAAACTTTGGATCCAAAGAATATTATGAAGATTATCCGGTTGTTGATGAAAAATTAGCTGAATATTTTAAGGACAAAGGTATAAAAATACTTGGTATGGACAGTCCATCACCGGATAAAACTCCATTTGAAGTTCATAAAATATTATTTGATAAAAATATTTTTATTATTGAAAATTTAACCAATTTAGATAAATTATTAGATGTAAATAAGTTCGAAGTAATAGCATTACCTTTAAAAATTAAAGCCGATTCTTCAATTGCAAGGGTTATAGCAAAAATTGTTAATTAGAAGGAAATAAATATGAAAACATCAATGTGCAAAAGGAGAATCACGAAGTATAAAGATAACTAAATTGATGAATAAACAGTATAAGTAGACAGTAGGTATAGTTTTATAAAATGAATTGATAATAATATGAGGGGAGATAAATAAAAGAATATTATGAGTAAAAAATATAAAAAAACAAAAGAATTTTGGGAAACAATATTTGCTAAAGTACCCGGTTATAATCCACTTAACCAATTAGATAATAATAGAATTGAAAATGCAATTCAATGGATTTCAGAAAGTTCAAAAAAGGTATTAGAATTTGGTACTGGAAATGGACGTGTAATTTCAAGATGTCTTTATTATGGGGTAGAAAACATTTATGGTATTGATATATCGACAAAGGGTATTGAGATTGCAAACAGTATTATGAAAGAAAATAATTTAACTGAGAGTGCTAAATTTAATTCTGGGAGTGTTAAATCATTAAAAAAATATAAGAATAATGAATTTGATGGGATTATTTTATTTAATATTATTGATAATTTATATCCCTCAGATGTTGAATTTATTTTGAAAGAATCTTATAGAATTTTAAATAAATCTGGGAAAGTTTTAATAAAATTAAATCAATATTTAGATAAAATATTTTTTGAAAAAAATGATAAATATACTGAAATTTCTAATGATTTTTATGAAGAATCAAGCGGCATTTATTTTTGGAATATCAGTAATGAGAAATTAAGAGAGCTAATAAATCCATATTTTAAAATTTCAAAGAATGAAGATGTTGTTTTTGAAAATAAAAATATAAAAAATAGACTGTTTTTTTTAATAAAAAATAATAAATAAGAAAAATGGTGTCCATAAAATTATATAGATATTGATTGATAGGTATTTTATAATTTTAAAAAGAAAAAATGTTAAAAATATTGGCTATAAAAATTAACAAAAATAATGAGCTTGTTATTGAAAACATTCATAAAAGATTATTAGCATTTAGAAGAAAATTAATTTACAAGTAAAGTTTTAACTAATAAAATATTCTTATGGAATACGGTAATATTGAACTTATTAATGGTAAAAAAGTTAGAGCTTCAGAACCAGTTATAATATCTGCAAGTCGTGCTACAGATATTCCTGCATATTATTCAGAGTGGCTGCTTAACAGCTTAAAAAGAGGTTATGTATCACGTATTAATCCCTTTAACGGAAAGAAATATTATATATCTTTTAAAAAAACAAGATTAATTGTTTTTTGGAGTAAGAATCCAGAACCAATCTTAAATAAACTTGATAAAATAGAAGAAATGGGATATAAATATTATTTTTTGTTTACATTAAATGATTATCCAAAAAGTTTAGAACCGAATATTCCTGATTTAGATAAAAGAATAAAAACCTTTCAAAAATTATCAGAAAAAATTGGGAAAGAAAAAGTTATCTGGAGATTTGATCCATTAATTTTAACAGATAAAATTGATGTAAAGAATTTAGCTTTGAGAGTTGAAAGTGTTGCTGAAAAATTAAGAAATTATACTGAAAAACTGGTAATCAGTTTTGCTGATATTGATAAATACAGAAAGGTTAAAAATAATTTAAAGAGGGCAGATATACAATATAAAAGATTTGATAAAGATAAAATGATTAATTTTGGAAAACTGGTCAGTCAATTATCAGTTAAATGTAATATAAATATTACAACCTGTGCTGAATCAATTGATTTATCCAAATTTGGTATAAATCATAATAGGTGCATCGATGATAAATTAATTGAGAATTTATTTTATGATGACAAATATTTGATGAAATTTTTATATGGTAATAATTATAAAAGGTGGTATAAATCTATAAATAAAGAAAAAATAAAAAAAAGAAAACTTAAAGACAGTGGACAGAGAAAAGAGTGTAGATGTATTGAGAGTAAAGATATAGGTAGATATAATACATGTATTAGTCTGTGTTCATACTGTTATGCTAATTCTTCCAATAGACAAGTAATGGATCATTACAATAATCATAATCCTGAAGCTGAACATATTTGATCTATTTTGAAACAATTAATTGATTGAATGTATCAAATTAGTTAGATGTTAATTTACAAAAAAGGAGTTTTTGATGAAATATTCAGTTATTAAAAAAGTAAAAAATCATTTAGAAATACAAAATATGATATCTTTACCTCTGTGGCCTGAATTCATGCTGCATGATCCTGTTGCTATTAAATATTGGTCTAAATTATTTGAATATTTTCCAGATTATCAATTTACCCTAAAATCAGAAGGAGAATATATAGGAATGGCTAATTGCATACCTATTTACTGGGATAAACCTTTGGAAGAATTACCTGAAAAAGGCTGGGACTGGGTTTTTAAAAAAGGAATTGATGATTATGAAAACAAAAGAAAACCAAATATATTAAATGGCCTTCAAATTGCAGTAAATAAAGAACATCAAAAGAAAGGTATAAGTTCGATTATTCTTAAAGAAATGGTAAATCTTGCAAAAGAAAAAGGTTTTGAAAAAGTTATAATCCCTGTAAGACCGAGCCTAAAAAGTTTATATCCTCTTATATCTATTGATAGTTATATAAACTGGAAAAGAGAAGATAATCTTCCTTATGACCCATGGTTAAGAGTTCATATAAGATTTGGCGGTAAAATAATAAAAGTATGCCATGAAGCAATGTATATATCGGGAACCATAAAAGAGTGGGAAAAATGGACAGGATTAAGATTTTTTGAATCAGGAGAATATATTGTAAAAGGTGGATTAAATCCTGTAAAAATTGATTTGAATAATGATATAGGAGAATATGTAGAACCAAATATTTGGGTTCTGCATGAAGTAAATAATTAAAAAAGGGGGTTAAAATGAAAACTAAAATCTATTATTTTTCTGCAACCGGAAACTGTTTATATGCAGCAAAAAAAATATCTGAAAATATTGATAATTCAGAATTAGTATCAATAACAAGAGAATTTAAAAAAGAAAGTATAAATATAAAATCAGATAAAATTGGGTTTATTATTCCTGTTTATGCATGGGGATTGCCAAGGATTGTTGAAGATTTTCTAAAAAAAATTACTACTATTCACGCTGATTATATTTTTGGAATTGCAAGCTGCGCAGGTACCCCTGGATCTACATTAAAAAAACTGGATAAATTCATAAAGAAAAAGGGAAGCAAACTTAATGCCGGTTTTGTAGTAACACAAAAAAGCTATACATTAATGGATAGTAACTTATTTATGGATATAATGATAAAAATTGCTGGGAAAACACCTGAAAAATTTACCAAGAGATTTGATGGTATAGTTGATATTATTAAAAATAATAAAAAGCATAAAATTGAAAGCAGTTCTGTATTGGCCAATCTATTTGGGGCATTTATCCATAAAATGGCACTAAAGCACTTTAAAGAAGCGGGGAAAGATTTTTGGGCAAATTATAAATGTAATAACTGCGGAATTTGTGTTGAAATATGCCCGAGAGATAATATTAAACTAATAAATAAAAAACCATCATGGGATAATAATTGTGAATTTTGCATGGCCTGTTTACAGTGGTGTCCTCAGGAAGCTGTTGAATATCAGGATATAAGCAAAAATAAAAAAAGAATACATAATGAAAAGATTAATATTAATGATTTTTAGAAATAAGTAAATGATTGTAGAAAATATACATTAACAATATATTTTAGTAATTATTTTAAAAAGAAAAGAGGGAATATAATGAATAAAATTAATGGCTGGAGAAGATTTTTTAATAATTATGCTCCAAAATATCATGAAGAGAGTTTCACACAAAATACAATTAAAGAAGTTGATTTTTTAGAAGAAGAGTTTCAGTTAGAAAAAGGAGCAAAGATTTTAGATGTTGGTTGTGGAATTGGACGTCATGCTGTTGAACTTGCTAAAAGAGGGTATAATGTAACAGGATTGGATATTTCTGAAAAGATGCTTGAAATTGCTGAAGAAAATTGCAAAAAAGAAGATGTTAATGTTAATTTTATACATGCTGATGCAACTAATTTTCATTTAGAAAGTAGATTTGATGTGGCTATATGTTTGTGTGAGGGAGCTTTTGGATTGTTATCAATAGATGAAGATCCGTTTAAAAGAGATGAAAAGATTCTTAACAATATAAATAAGGTGTTAAAACCAAATGCGAAATTTATTCTAACTGCTTTAAATGGTTTAAAAAAAATTAGAGAATATAAGAATGAAGATATAAAAAGTGGAAAATTCGATCCTTATAGTATTACTGAAACATTTCCAATTTCTGACATATTAGATAATCCTCCAGAAGATATCATGCTAAAAGAAAAAGGCTTTTTAGCTACAGAATTAAAACTTATGCTAAATAATACTGGTTTTAAAGTTGAAAATATCTGGGGTGGTACAGCCGGTAAATGGGATAGAGAAATATTGAAAATGGATGAATTTGAAGTAATGATTGTAAGTAAAAAAATATAATAAAATTACTTTGAGATTAGAATATTTTGAACTAATTAAAATAAATTATTCACAGATTGAAAGTGGTAGTATTTTAACTTATACTTGATATATAAAAAGAGTCATAAGGAGAATAGTATGAATAAAATTAAATTATCCATTATTTTTATTTTTATATTATTTTTGATTTTTAATATAAATGGTGAAAATAATCCAAATATGGAGGAAAAGTCTATGACTAATGAAAAAAGGATAAAAAAAATTGATTTTCATAAAAAAATTGCAATTGAAACCAATAATAAAGTCTGGAATTATTTAACAAAAGAGAATAGAACCGAAAAAGAAAATCATGAGATGATAACAGCAGCTTATACATCTTTTTATCACTGGAATATTATAGGAAAACCTATTAATACACAAAGAGGATACTGGTTAATTTCTCATGTGTTTTCAGTTATTGGGAAACCTGATCTTGCAATCTATTACGCAGAAAGATGCATGAATATTACAAAAAAACATAATTTTGTAGATTTTGATCTTGCCTATGCTTATGAAGCGTTAGCAAGAGCATATGCGTCAAAAGGTAATTCAGAAAAATTTGCTAAATACTACAAAAATGCATCAGAAGCTGGTAAAAAAATAGAAAAAAAAGAAAATAAAACTCTGTTTATGAATGATTTAAAAACAGGGCCGTGGTATAACATGAAATAATTTTATTTGTCATTTTAGGAATATGAAGGAGTATGTTTATCATAATTATTTTATGAGTAGTTTTGATAAAGAAACAATTTCAGATTTTAATTTTAATATTTCAAAAGATGTAAAAAATAAATGGAATGAAATATTAAATATTATGTCTGAAATTATTGATGTCCCGGCTGCTTTAATAATGAGAGTTGATTTACCTAAAATAAAGGTGTTTTTATCCAGTGATAACAAAGATAATCCTTATTCTCCTGGGGATGAAGAGAAATTAATAGACTCAGGTTTATATTGTGAAACTGTGATAAAAAGTAAAAGCAAGTTAAAGGTTCCAAATGCTTTAAATGATGATAAATGGAAAAATAATCCTGATATTAAATTAGATATGATATCATATCTTGGGTTTCCGATTTTTGCACCAAATAATAAAGTATTTGGGACACTATGTGTTCTTGATAATAAAACTAATAATTATTCAGGTTTATATGAAAAGCTGATAAAAAAATTTAAAGAATCTATTGAGTCAGATTTGAAATTATTGAAAAAGAATCAAGAATTAGAGGAATATATTTCAGAGATTAAAGAACTTAAAGGCATTATCCCGATTTGTTCAAACTGTCATAAAATTAGGGATAATGAAGGATACTGGCAGAAGGTAGATCATTATATTCAAACACATTCAAATGTAGAATTTTCTCACAGTTTATGTCCTGAATGCAGAAAAAAATTATATCCTGATCTAAAAAATGAGTAATATAATTTCTTAGAAATATTAATTGAAAATTAATTTTATTGATATATCCTCTTTTAGGATGAAAATAAGGAGGAAATATGAAATTGCCAAGTATTTTTTCAATATTAAAAGTTGGTATAGGGCCGAGTTCTTCACATACTCTTGGAGCTTTAAAAATAGGACAGAAAATTCGAAAATATATCATTAATAAGAATATAAAAATAAAATCTATAACAATAAAACTCATGGGTAGTTTTGCCCACACAGGAAAAGGTCATTTAACTCATAAAGCTGCTGTAGCCGGGTTGAATGGTTATAAATTAAAAGACATTGATAAAACAATTAATGAAATTTATGAAGTTGTTGAAAAAGAAAATATTTTAAAGATTAATAGCACAAATATAAATTTTATTCCTGATAAAAATATTATTTATGATAAAAAAACAACTGAAATACCGCATCCAAATACTATTGAGTTTGAATTATTATTTAATGATAACTCAATAGAAAACATTGTATATTGTTCCATAGGAGCAGGAGATATAAAAAAAACAGAAAATTTAAATGAAAATAATTCTGTTGAAAATAAAAAGTATAGTTTTGAAGACATTTTTAAATATTGTGATTCAAATAATATCGATTTAATTCAACTTATAGAAAATAATGAAAAAAAATATCATTCTATTAGAAAAAATGAATTATATAATAGATTGAACAAAATATGGCAGATAATGCAGCAGAATATAGAAAATGGATTAAATAATTCAGGGGTTTTACCGGGGAGTTTGGAATTAAAAAGGAGAGCTAAGGAAATGTATGAAGCTTTTCTTGAAAATTTAAGAAACTGGAGACTTCTTTCAAGGCAGATAACCCTTGCAAATATTTATGCTATCAGTGTAGCAGAAGAAAATGCATCAGGAGAAATTATAATTACAGCACCAACATGTGGATCTGCTGGGATTCTACCTTCAGCTTTAAAAATAATGGAAGAAAGATATCATTTGACTAAAAATAAAGTGATAAAAGGGTTGATGATAGCTGGTTTAATTGGAGCTGTAATTAAAAAAAATGGTTCTGTATCCGGTGCAGAAGTTGGATGTCAGGGAGAAGTAGGTGTTGCTTCATCAATGGCAGCTGGTGCAATCTGCTATCTTTTAAATGGAAATCTAAAACAAATTCAAAATGCATCTGAAATAGCTCTTGAACATCACTTAGGGCTTCCTTGTGATCCTATCGATGGTTTAGTACAGATTCCATGTATTGAAAGAAATGGAGTAGGGGTTATAACATCTTTAAATGCTGCAAATCTTGCTTTAATGCGAAAAAGTGAGCAGCAAATTTCTTTAGATCAGGTAGTTGATGTTATGATGGAGATTGGAAATGACATGAATAAAAAATATAAAGAAACAGCTCTGGGAGGACTGGCAAAAAAATTTAAAAAATAATAAATATTAATATTGTTAAATAAAAAAAATGTAATAAATAATCATTACTTCGTTTATAATACATAAGGGAAAAGTAATTATGAACAAAAGAGTAAAATATTATAAAAAATTAATATTTTTTATAATATCAGACATCAATACTTAAATATCTATTCCCGTTATCAGGAAAGATAGTAACAATATTTCCGTTATCAATATTTTGAGATATTTTTAATGCTCCATATATATTTGCACCGCTGCTATAACCAACAAATAACCCTTCTTTTTCCATTAATAGATTTTTATATTTTACAGCTTCTTTTGTTTTAACCTCAATAGTTTCATCTATTATACTCCTGTCATAAATTTCTGGCATAATAGATTCTTCTAAATTTTTTAATCCATAAATATTATGATTTTTTTCTGGTTGGATTGCAATAATTTTAATTTTATTATTTTTTTCTTTTAAAAAATTGCCAATTCCCATAATTGTTCCACTTGTACCAATTCCAGTAACAAAATAATCTATATTTCCTGATAAATCTTCCCATATTTCAGGGCCTGTATTTTCATAATGGGTTAAGTAATTATATTTATTTTTATACTGATCTGGATTGAAATATTTTTCAGGGTAGGAAGTTATAATATTATTAACTTTTTTAATTGCACCATCAGTTTTTTCACAGGCAGGAGTTTCTATAAAGTTTGCACCATAGGCTTTTAAAATAGTTTTTCTTTCTGATGATACATTACTGCTAATAACAGCAGTAAAATTATAATTTTTAAGTTTTGCAACAAGAGCTAACCCAATAGCAGTATTTCCTGAAGAAGCTTCTATTATTGTTTTATTTTTGGTTAATACCCCTATATTTTCAGCTTCTTCTATCATCTTATATGCTATTCTATCTTTTATACTACCCCCAGGATTGAACCATTCTAATTTGGCAAATATATTAATATTACGATATTTCATTAATTTATTTATCTTTATAATTGGAGTATTTCCAATTGTTTTTAAAATATTTTTATACATGGTTATTCTCCTTTAAAGTTTATTAGTTTTTTGAAAAAAAAGAATTTATAAATTAAAGAAGATTAACAGACAAAATTTCCGAATGAAGAAAATATAGATGATAAATTATTAAAAATTGATTCTATATTAATTTTTTTTATCAAATTTTTCATATTTATGCTATTTTCCATAACTTCAGAATAAAAATAAATTTGAAAATGTCAAGAATCAAATTATATTATAATTTTATAATGGAAAATAATTATACTTGACATAAAATTAATGATTTGATTTAATAAGAATGTAAGAAATATTTATATTATTATAGTTTTATGAGTTTTCATAATGAGGGGGAAGTTATGAATTTAGATACTGTATTTATTTATAAAAATGAATATTTATTAAGAAAATTTTTAAAACATTTTATTGAAATAATGGGCAGTATTAATAATTTAACAAT
>Ga0102938_10003288_pt1 | contig 12089 bp, 12 predicted proteins | sample SalPonR2_B_D2_MG_FD_84516 | JGI IMG/M metagenome (GOLD analysis project Ga0102938, IMG submission 84516) | Salt pond soil microbial communities from South San Francisco under conditions of wetland restoration - Salt Pond MetaG R2_B_D2_MG | ecosystem: Environmental > Aquatic > Marine >... | reverse complement strand
GTAAAACCCAGCACCACGGGGTAGGGCACGAACTGGATCAGCCGGCCCATGCGGGTCAGCCCGAGGGCGACCAGAATCACGCCTGCCATCATCGAGGCAATCAGCAATCCACCCAGGCCATACTGCTGGACGATCGGAAACAGAATCACCACGAACGCCGCGGTAGGGCCCGAGACATTGAACCGCGAACCACCGGTCAACGCGATAATGGCCCCGGCCACGATCGCGGTGTAAAGCCCGTGCTGCGGCGGCACGCCGGTCGCGATCGCCAGCGCCATCGACAGCGGCACGGCGACGGTCCCGATCGTCAGGCCGGCCATCACGTCGGCGCGCAGATTGCCGAGGCCGTAGCCGTCGCGCCAGGCCGCACGCAGTCCGGTGGCGATTCCAGGCAGGTTCATTGAATATTTCTGGCGCGAAATGCGATCACTGGATGCAGGAACATCCATTATCCACCGACCCGGCGACGTTCGCTCGACCTCGTAAATGCGGCCTGGACTTCTTTAGCCCGGCGGAAGCCGGCGCATTCACGACCAGGGCGCACCCGGCTGCGATACATTTCGATACGACCGGCCCGCTATTGTCATGGACCTGCGGCTTCGAGCGCTTCGATCATCGGGCAGCGCGCGGTGTCGCTCCCACGGCATTGTTCCAGCAAGGCTTCGAGCGTGTTCTGGATACGTCGGAGCTGATCGATGCGCTGCTCGATCTGGCCCAGTTTTTCTTCGGCAATCCGTTGCGCTTGCTCGCACTCGACGCCGTCGTCGAGTTGCAACAGTTCGGCAGCCTCGGCCAGCGAAAATCCCAGCTCACGGGCGTGCCGGATGAAACGCAACCGGCGCAAATCCTGTTCGCCGTAGCGCCGGATGCTGCCCCAGGAGCGTTCCGGCTCGTTCATCAGCCCCCGGCGCTGGTAGTAGCGCACGGTCTCGACGCCGACGCCGGCGTTGCGGGCCAGGGTTCCGATGGTCATTTCAGGATTGTTTGAGGACATCAGCTTGACTCCGTAGTCGGGTACGGGAATAGGATAGCACCGGTTAAGTAAACAGCGACCTGACTCACGATGAACGAACCCTCGATATCCAGGCCACGGGACCGCTCCAGCGCCGGCCTGCTGGCGCTGGGCGGCTTCGGCGCGGTGTTGCTTTCGGCCTGCTGCGTGCTGCCGTTCGTGCTGGTGATGGCCGGCCTGGGCGGCGCCTGGCTGGCCAACCTGCACGCGCTGTACCCATATCGCTGGCTGTTTCTCGCCATAAGTGCGGTCGTGCTTTTGCTCGCCTGGCGGCGGCTGTACCGGCCGGCGACCGAATGCGCCGAAGGCGAAGTGTGCGCCGTGCCTGCAGTCAAGCGCGGCTACCGGATCTTTTTCTGGGCGGTCACAACGATGGTGGTCTTGTCCTCGGTGACACCGTATTTACTCGGCGCAGTGATGCGCTGAACCTGACGATTCTCTGGAGATTTCCAATCATGAACAGGATTTCATTCCTTTCGGCATTCTTTTCCATGGTGATCGCCGTGCTGCTGGTGACCGGTTGCGGCAATGATGGCGCGGCTGGCGGCCGCAAGCCGGATAGTGGTCAGGCGGATATGCCCAACACCGAGGTACCGCAGCGCGAGGTGACGCTGGCCGTGCCGGACATGAACTGTCCGATGTGCCCGATCACGCTGCGCAAGGCGCTGGCCGGCGTCGACGGCGTAACTTCGGCTGAAGCGTCGCTGGACGAGAAGCAGGCGCGGGTCGTGTTCGATTCGTCCAAAACCGGCGTCGATGCGTTGATCGCGGCCGTGGCCGAGGCCGGTTTCACCGCCACCCGGAGCGGTGACGCCGATGAATGACGCGCCATCCGCCGATTGCTGCGCCGGCGAACAAACCGCCGGCACCGACAGTCGATTGCATATCGCAATCATCGGCAGCGGCTCCGGCGCGTTCGCCGCCGCGATCCGCGCCGTCGAGCGCGGCGCGCAGGTGACGATGATCGAGCAGGGCACGCTGGGCGGCACCTGCGTGAATGTCGGCTGCGTGCCGTCGAAGATCATGATCCAGGCCGCGCACGTGGCGCACACGCGCGCCGAAAGCCCGTTTGACGGCGGCATCGCGGCCCGGCGGCCCGAAATCGATCGGACCAGGCTGGTCGCGCAGCAGCAGTCCCGCGTCCAAGAACTGCGCCGGTCCAAGTATCAGGCCGTACTCGACCGTCACGACGAAATCAGGCTGATACGTGGCCGGGCGCGTTTTCTGGATGGCGGGACGCTGCTGATCGAAAGCCGGGACGGCGACCAGACACGGTTGCCGTTCGATCGCTGCCTGATCGCGACCGGCGCCAGCCCGGCGGTGCCCCCGATTGCCGGGCTTGCGGAGACACCGTACTGGACTTCAACGACGGCGCTGGCGAGCGAGTCGCTGCCAGAAAAGCTGATCGTCATCGGCGCCTCGTTCGTCGCCTGCGAACTGGCCCAGGCCTTCGCCCGGCTCGGCAGCAGGGTCACGCTGCTGGCGCGCAGCACCATCCTGTCGCACCAGGACCCGGCCATCGGCGCGGCCATTACGGAACGGTTCCGCGGAGAAGGGATCGAGGTGCGCGAGCACACCGAGGCCGAGCGGGTCGATTACCGGGACGGCATGTTCCGCGTGCGGCTTGGCGAGCAGACGCTGACGGCCGAGCGCCTGCTGATCGCGACCGGCCGCGCACCGAACACGGCCGACCTGGATCTTGCCAATGCCGGGATCGAAACCGGCTCAGACGGGGCCGTCGAAATCGATGCGCGACTGCGCACCAGCCGGCCGCAAATCCATGCCGTTGGTGATTGTACCAACATGCCGGAGTACGTTTATGTTGCCGCCGCGTCCGGCACGCGCGCGGCCATCAATATGACCGGCGGCGAGGCCGAACTGGATCTTCGCACGACGCCCGGCGTGGTGTTCACCGACCCACAGGTAGCCACGGTCGGGCTGTACGAACAACAGGCGAAAGAGCAGGGCATCGCGATCGAATCCCGGGTTCTGGCGCTGGAAAACGTGCCGCGCGCGCTGGCCAACTTCGACACGCACGGCTTCATCAAGCTGGTGGCCGAAGCCGAATCGAAGCGCCTGATCGGAGTGCAGGCCGTGGCCGCGAACGCCGGCGATGTGATTCAGACGGCAGTGCTGGCGATCCACAATCGGATGACTGTCGACGAGCTGGCGAACCTCCTGTTCCCGTATCTGACCATGGTGGAAGGCATCAAGCTTGCCGCGCAGACGTTTACCAAGGACGTCAGCGAGCTTTCGTGCTGCGCGGGATAGCAAGCATCGTCGCGCTGTGTGATATGCGCCTGTGCTATATTCTTGCGGTAATGAAGGTGCTGATCTGTCATTTGCTGTCGTTGCTGGTGCTCTGCGCGGTCCTGGGATGGAGCGCGGATGGCCATGCTCTGAATGGCGAGGACCACGATGACACGACGTCGTTCACGATTTCGATCGATGATCAGCGCGACGCTCCGGACGGCAATCCGGATGCTCCAGTTTGCGATCATCATTGCCATGCCGGCGCGCATCTCCTGGCGTTGCCGTCAAGTCAACTTTCTTCGTTCAAGCCGATGAAGGCTAACTTGCTCAATCGTCGTTTGCCCGGCATCGCTACCGATTACACGGAATCTCCCTACCGCCCCCCGAGTTGCTGATTTCTGAACCCGCTTGACCGACCGATTCGTCGTGTTCGGCGGCCGGTTTTTTTGTTCGGAAATCAACAGGAACTCGATAATGATCGATCGCTTCATAGCGGGCCGGCACGCAGCCGGCCCCATCATGGCATTGATGATGCTTTGCTCATCATCATCAATCGCCCAAACCACAGGGGCCGAATTCATCGGCCCGATTCAGCCCGACACGGCGCTGACGCTCGACCGCGCCGTATACCTGGCGCTGGAGCGCAACTTTGAAATCCGTCTGGCCCGCTCACGTGTCACCGAGGCCGGCGGGCGCCTGCAACACAACAGGCGGCTGGTGCCGTCAAATCCTGAACTGGAATTTTCGATCGGCGATCGTGATCCGCAGGGGCCAGGCGCGAGCACGACCGATCTCGGGATCCGGCTGGCCCAGGAAATCTGGATCGGCGGGCAGGGCGGTCTGCAGCGCCGGGCGGCGCGCTCCCGGCTGGAGGGTGCCCGCGCCGCCGTGGGCTTTCTCGAAACCACCATTGCGGCACGCGCGCGCAGTTCTTTTCTCGACCTGCTGGTGGCGCAAAGCGCGGTCGACACGGCCGTACGCGCTGTGGCCGTCACCACCGACATCATGGAAACCGCCCAAGCCCGCCTCGATTCCGGGGAAGCCACACGAATGGAAGTCAATACGGCCGGGATCGGATTGGGCCGCGCCCGCTCCGAACTTGCTGCCGCGCATGCGCAACGCAACCTGGCCCGCACCCGGCTGGCCGAACTGATGGCTGTCGAATTGCCCGATCCGACCGAACTGGAAGGTGAATTCGAAACGCAAGCCATCAGTCTGCCACCGCGTACCCGGTTTCTGAACAAGGTTGCGCAACAGCGCCAGGACCTGGCTGCCGCGGCTGCCGAGGTGGCCGCGGCGCAGCAGGAGTTGAAGCTGAGCCGGCGCCAGCTCATCCCGAACCTGACCGTGTTCGGGTTCTATGAACAGGAAGAAGACGCCGAAATCATCGGCGCCGGGTTGTCGCTGCCGCTTCCGGTACTGCACCGTTACTCCGGCGAACGCACCGAGGCCGGCGCCCGGCTGGAACAGGCCGGGATCGAACGCGATGCGCTGCTGCTGCAGATTCGGCTGGAGGTCGATCAGGCGGTCGCCGACTATCGAGCCGCGCGCAAGCGCATCGAGGCTGTGACCGAAGCCGTGCTGCGCTCCGCCGAACAAAACGTCGAGCTGACCTACGCGGCATTTCGCGCCGGACAGGTGGGTGTCGCGGCGATCGCCAGCAGCCAGGAAACGCTGTTGCAGGCACGTCGAGACTTTCTCGACGCGCAGCGGGCCATGGTGCGCGCCGCCGGCGACCTGGAACGCGCAACCGGCGGCCTGCTGGTACTGCGTGGTTCGAAGCCGAAGGCCTCAATCGAAGTCGACGCAACCGAATCCTCGTCCAGCAACACCTTGAATCCTCTGGAGAATCCATGATGAACCGAATTTTTTACGCGTTCCTTGTCGCCATGATGCTGGTGCTCGGGGGTTGTTCCGAACCTTCGGAAGATTCCGGCGCCGAAGCCGGACACGACGAGCCCGTCGAAGCGGGTCAATCCCACGAAGGCGACGATCATGAACGCGAAGAACGCGTCGATGAAGACGCCGGTGCCAGGCAGGTCGAACTCACGCAGTCGCAACTCGAACGCCTGGATATTCGCCTGGGCGAGGTCCGCCCGGGCACTGCCGGCGATCTGGTCAGCGCACCGGCAACGGTGGCCTTCGACCGTGACCGGATCGCGCGCGTCGGACCGCGGCTGGATGCCAAGGTCGTCGAAGTGATCGCCGATCTGGGCGACCGGGTGCCGGCCGGCGATCCGCTGGCGGTGCTGGACAGCGTGGCGCTGGGAAAGGCCAAGGCACGCCACCTCACAACCAAGGCACGCGTCGATACCGTGCGTGCCAACTTCGAGCGCCAGCGGCGCTTGAACGAGAAACAGATTGTCAGCGAAGCCGAACTGCTCGAAGCCCGGGCACGACTGGCCGAGGCGCGGGCCGAGCACGATGCCGCCGACGAGGAGTTGCGCCTGTACGGCATGTCGCCGGAGCAAATCGACGCCGTGCGGCCGGATACCGAGCAGCCACTGTCGCGCTACGTGTTGCTGAGCCCCATCGACGGCACGATTGAACATCGCGATGTCGTGCCCGGGCAAACCGTCCGCGCTGGCGAAACGCCATTTCTGGTCGTCAACACCAAGGCCATGTGGCTGATGATCCAGGTCGCCGAAAGGGATCTCGCCGGTCTGCGCGCCGGTCAAGCGGTCGAATTGCGCCTGCGCAGCATGCCGGACCGGCGCTTTACCGGCGTGCTGGACTGGATCTCCACCCAACTCGATGAGCAGACCCGATCGGCGCGTGTGCGTGCGGTGCTCGAAAACCCCGACGGCGCCTTGCGCGCGGGCATGTTCGGCACCGCAACGATTCGAGTTGAATCGCAGACCCAGGTGGGCCTGGTGCCGACCGACGCGATACAGCGCCTGGGGCCGGACGATATGGTGTTCGTGCCCGGCGAGGGCAGCGGCAAGTTTCGCGCCGTCGCGGTCAAGACCGGCGCCGAGAACGCCGGTGATGTCGAAATCATCGAGGGGCTCGAGCCCGGCTCTGCCGTGGTGATTGGCGGCGCGTTTGATTTGATGTCGGCACTGACCGCGGCCACGCGCAGCGCCGCGCACTCGCACTAGGAGCCTGCCATGATTTCATCAATGATTCGTGCCGCACTGGCCAACCGGTTGCTGGTGCTGGTGTTCATCGCCGGACTGGTCGGTGCCGGCTACCTGTCGTTTCGCAATGTCCCGATCGATTCCTTCCCGGATGTCACGCCATCGATGGTGCAGGTCTTCACGTCCAGCCCGGGGCTGTCGCCGGTCGATGTCGAGACGCTGATCAGCTATCCGGTCGAGATTTCGATGTACGGCCTCCCCAATCTGGAACGCGTGCAGAGCACGTCGATCTTCGGCCTGTCGCGGGTGAACATCTATTTCGAGGACGGCACGGATATCTATTTCGCCCGACGCCTTGTGATGGAACGGCTGGCCAAGGCGCGCGAGGAAATCCCGCCCGGTCTCGGCAACCCGCAGCTAGGCCCGATTACGACCGGGCTCGGACGCGTGGTCATGTACACGCTGGAAAACAAGGCCGATGCAGATTACACGCAGATGGAACTGCGCGAGGCCCAGGACTGGATCGTCAAGCCGCAGTTGCGCACCGTGCCGGGCGTGACCGACGTATTGTCGATCGGCGGCTACGAAAAGCAGTACCAGGTCGAGCTCGATCCCCAGGCCCTGGCCGCGCGCAGTCTCACGATTGCCGACGTGCGCGGCGCACTGGCGGCCAACAATCGTAACGTCGGCGCTTCGTTCATCCAGCGCGGAGGCGAGGAGTACATCATCCGCGGCTACGGCTGGATCGATCCGGGCGACCAGGGTCTGGACGACCTGCGCAATGTTCTGGTTGCCGAGCACCAAGGCAGGCCAGTCTATATCGACGACGTCGCCGAAGTGGATTTCGGTCCGGCGATCCGGCGCGGCGCGCTGATTGAAAATGGCAAAGAAGCGGTCGGTGGCTATGTTTTCAAGCTGATCGGGACCAATACGCAGGACCTGCTTGGACAGATCGACACCAAGGTCGAGGCGATCGACCGCTCGCTGCCCGAGGGCATGATGCTGAAGCTTTACTACACTCAGGGCGAACTGGTTGACAAGGCGGTGGGCACGGTAGAAAAGGCGTTGCTGGAAGCGGCGTTGCTGATTCTGGTTCTGCTGTACCTGTTCCTGGGCAACGTGCGCTCAACGCTGATCGTCATCGCAAGCCTGCCGGTTTCGGCGCTGGTCGCATTCATCGCCATGGATTTCATCGGCATGTCGGCCAACCTGATGAGCCTCGGGGGGCTGGCCATCGGCATCGGCATGATGGTCGATGGCTCGGTGGTGATGATCGAGAATATCTCCCGGCATATTGAGGAGCGCGCCAGGGATGACATCACGATGCTGAGGCTGGTCAGCGAGGCCGCGCGCGAGGTTGCCCAGCCGATTACCTTTGCCATCGCCATCATCGTGATCGTGTTCCTGCCGCTGTTCACGCTCGAGGGCGTGGAAGGCAAGATGTTTTCGCCCATGGCCTACACGATCAGCTTCGCGCTGGCCGGCTCGCTGCTGATGGCGCTGGTGCTGGTGCCGGTGATGGTATCGTTGCTGTTCAAGCCCGGGGTGGTGCACGGCGAACCGAAATTCGTCGGCTGGCTCAAGCAGGGCTACCGCCCGATTCTGGACCTGGCGCTGCGTTTCCCGGCACGTGTCGTTGCCGTTGCGCTTGTGCTGTTCGCCATCGGCCTGATGCTGTTTCCCATGCTGGGCAGCGAATTCGTGCCGACGCTGCGCGAAGGAACTTTCCAGGTGCGCTCGACGTTGCCGCCGGGTGCAAACCTGGACACCGCAACCGAATATGCCGGACGCGTGGCCGACGTCATGCGCGAATTCCCGGAAGTCACCGGCGTCTACGCCCGCGTTGGCCGTGCTGAAGTGGGCGGCGACCCCGAGCCGGTCAACGTGGTTGCTTCGCTGGTAACCCTGAAAACGCTGGACGAATGGGAGAGCGGACGGGACTACGAGGGACTGCAGACGGCGATGGCCACTCGGGTCGCCGAAGAGGTGCCCGGATTGGCGAGCAACTTCTCGCAGCCGATCCAGCTCAGCACCGACGAATTGCTGTCGGGAATCCTTGCACAGGTTGCAATCAGTATCTACGGAAGCGATCTGATCGAGCTGGCCGAAGTTGGCGAGCAGGTGACCGAAATCGTACGCGAAGTTCCCGGCGCGGTGGATGTTCGGATGCAGCAGCAGGACGGCAAGCCGCAGATCGTGATTCGTCCCGATCGGGCCGCGCTCGCGCGCTATGGCATCCCACTGGACGAAGTGCTTGGCGTGATCGAAACCGGTATCGGCGGATCGGCCATCGGCCAGGTTTTCGAGGGCATTCAGCGGTTTGAAATCTTCACGCGCTTGGACGAGGATGCCCGAGACAGCATTTCAAACATCGAGCAGCTCCAGTTTCGCACCAGCGAAGGCGCGCTGATTCCGCTGTCGCGAATTGCCGACGTGGAAGTCTATCGCGGGCCAAAGAAGATTTCTCGCGACAAAGCCAGTCGAAGGCTCAACGTCCAGCTCAACGTGCGTGGAAGGGATATGGGCGGCGTGGTCGCCGACATCCAGGAACGGGTCCTCACCGAAGTCGACATGCCACCGGGTTACTTTGTCGAGTACGGCGGCCAGTTCGAAAACCAGCAGCGCGCGATGGCCAGGCTGTACGTGGTCGTACCGATCACGCTCGGGCTGATCTTCCTGCTGTTGTTCATGGCGTTTTCCAGCATTCGCTATGCGGCGCTGATTTTTCTGAACGTGCCGTTCGCGATTACCGGGGGCATCTTTGCGCTCTGGATCTCCGGGCTGTACCTGTCGGTGCCCGGCGCGGTCGGTTTCATCGCTGTGTTCGGCGTCGCGGTGCTCAATGGCGTTGTTATGGTCTCATACATCAATGAACTGCGCGCCCGGGGTCGTGACATCGACGAGGCTGTGCGCGTCGGCGCTGAACGGCGTCTGCGGCCAGTCCTGATGACCGCCTCGGTTGCAATTCTGGGTCTGGTGCCGCTGTTGCTGGCCGACGGGATCGGCTCGAACGTACAACGCCCGCTCGCCGCAGTGGTCGTAGGCGGCCTGATCACATCGACATTGCTTACGCTGCTGGTTCTGCCCGCCGTGTATCGCTGGTTTGCCGAACCGCGTACCGACGTTGAAGTCTCACCCTTGAAGGAGATGGACTCATGATGGAAATCAAGGCATACGTGCGCCCCGAGCTGATCGACCATGTGGTCGACGTACTCGGGCTTATCCCCGGCCTCGGCGGCATTGCCGTCGTGCCGGTTCAGGACTACGGGCACGTTCTCGGCGACGGCGGCATGAAACGCACTCGGATGGTCAAACTTGAGGTCGATGCGCCGGACCACGAGGTCGATACCGTTGTCCGGGCGATTATAGACAACGGGCGGACCGGAGACGGGCATTCCGGCGACGGTTCCGTGCTGATCACCGACATCCGCGCGGCCTACCGGATTGCGGACGGTAAGAAGCTTTGAGCGAGTGTCAGTCATTTGGTGGGCGAGCTGGATAATCGGCAAACAAAGAAGTTGAGCAGCACATGTCGGACACGCAAGAGCATCTGAAATTGAGCAGTGGAGATCGCCGGGTCGCAGTAGCCATCTGGGCCAATGCGCTGCTGACATTCGCACAGGTCATCGGTGGTGTGCTGTCGGGCAGTCTGGCTCTGATCGCCGATGCGCTGCACAACTTCTCGGATATGACCTCCATGGTGATCGCCTATGCGGCACGCAAGATTGCCCGGCGCCCTGCCGACAGCCGCATGACTTTCGGCTACGCGCGCATTGAGGTCGTCGCGGCGCTGATCAACTACACAACGTTGATCCTCATCGGGCTTTACTTGATCTACGAGGGCGCCATGCGGCTGGTTGACCCACCGCCAATCGCTGGCTGGACCGTGGTGGTACTCGGCGGGGTTGCGCTTGTAATCGATACTTTGACGGCACTTTTGACCTGGTCGATGCAGAAGAGCAGCATCAACATCCGGGCGCTGTTTCTCCACAACCTGTCCGACGCCCTCGCCTCCGTCGGCGTCGTGGCAGCGGGCACGCTGATTCTGCTGTATGACTGGTGGCTGGTGGACCCCATCATTACCCTCGTCATCGCCGGCTACATCCTGTACCTGAGCATTACGGAGATCGGTGGTCCAATCCGCACGCTGATGCTCGGCAGTCCGCCGCACCTCGACACCGAGGAGCTGATCGTCGAGTTGTGCGCCGTCGATGGCGTATCGGGCATTCACCATGTTCATTTGTGGCAAATGCAGGAACATCAGGCCGCGCTGGACTGCCACATTGTGTTGACCTCCGCAGGGTGGGCACGCCAGGAGGCGATCAAGACCGAGATCAAGGAAATGTTGAGAACACGCCACGATATTTCACACTCAAGCCTTGAATTTGAGCACGTTGACCGGGCTCACCCGGATGCCGGTTGTTTTTGTGATGTCAGTGAAGCAAGCGACGAAGCGCATTGAACAAAAGAGCGCATGGGCCGACGCAAGGATCGCGCAGCCGCCAACATGCTCGAAGCGGTATTGCAATATTGCCGGCAAAGCGACTGAGCCTGCCTTAATCCAATATTCCTGCTGCACTGCGGCCAGACCTCGTGTCAGCGGCGTTTCGCCCGGTCGCAAAACGCCTCGCCTGCAGGGCCTGACAACCAGCATGCCCGCAATGAGCCGTTGGCCGCGTAGGTTGGGGTGGCGTCCCGACGCATCGGTGATCGAAGCCCCGCGCCTCGGAAGCGTGCCGATTCCACGGGCCGGCTGGTGGCATGTGATTGCGACATCGTGCAATGCCACGGTGACTTGGACAGCTCTGCGCTTGGGTGAATAGAGCGCAGAACTCAAGGAATTCGACACCCAGTCTTGACTGCTCGGTTCGCGGGCATTATGTTTGATGCAATCATTGATTGCACAGAGCGATGTGATGGCGAGTATTACGATTCGTCGACTGGATGACGATCTCAAGGAGCGACTTCGGCGTCGGGCGGCACGGCACGGCCGCTCGATGGAGGACGAGGTGCGCGAGCTCTTGCGTACAACCCTTTCCCGGGAAGCGAGCGAGCCGGACAATCTGGCCGAACGCATTCAGGCTCGTTTCCGCGCGCTGGGCGGGGTTGATCTGGAGTTGCCCGGGCGCGAGTCCGTTCGCGAACCACCGGCTTTCTGACCGCGTTGCTGATTCTCGACACCAGCGTCGTTTCGGAGTTGATGCGACGGGAATCGGATCCTCGGGTTCTCACCTGGATCGTGGCGCAGCCGGCCACCAGCCTTTTTTTAACCGCCATCACAGAAGCCGAGTTGCGTTATGGCATGGCGCTGCTGCCGACCGGCAGGCGCAAAGAACTCTTGCTGAGCGCGCTGGACGACATGCTGCGCGAAGACTTTGCGCGGCGCATTCTTCCGTTCGATCGTGATGCGGCACTGGAATATGCCGGGATCGTCGCAGACCGTCGCCAGCGCGGCAGACCCATTGCCCAGTTCGACGCCCAGATTGCAGCCATCGCCCGCTCCCGCAATGCAGGCGTGGTTACGCGCAATCATTCAGATTTCAGCGATTGCGGTATCGAAGTCGTCAATCCCTGGGAAACGTCCTGAAAGAAGCGGAAGCGCAGCCTGGTCGTGGGAGGCGTCTACAGGGCGATCCGGAGCAGCAGAAACATCAGCAGCGCGAACACCACCGTCAGCGCCAGGCTGAGATCGCCGGAGACGCGGTGAAGAAAACGCCGGACCGTTGCCGCAAACCGCCCCCGAT